>ENA-UONY01000460-UONY01000460.1-human-gut-metagenome-genome-assembly--contig:-CS9-NODE-460-length-50969-cov-19.998704_pt1 | contig 50969 bp, 57 predicted proteins | sample MGYA00242465_ERZ724012 | MGnify/ENA metagenome assembly ERZ724012 | reverse complement strand
GGCCGGACGATGCTCCTTCAGATAGATGCGTCGCATCCGTCCATATTTGCCGATGTGGTACTCCCTTGTGTCTGACAATACGAGGTCGGGGATCAGGTAGTCCCCGCATTGCGTGTAGGTCAGTTCCATAATGGCCTCCTTTGTGGGAATGTGTGGGGGTGACAGTTACGGTCAGGTGCAGGGCATCCCTCCTTCATCACAACTGTCTTTTCATTCGCCACAAATGAGCCGCAGTCATGATGTAATTTTCGGTGGTGTAATCCACCCTTTATAAATTACATCATGGAAGAATCAAAATAGGCTTTTTGGCGACTTATTCCCCTTTAGTGGCTTGTGGCGCCACGTCCTTGCACTCACACTCGTTCATCTGTATGAGTACGAGTAAACCGTTATTCAGTCAGATTTCCAAATTTCATTCAGTCAGATTTCTAAGTTTCATTCAGTCGGATTTTGTATCCTGTTCTGGGACAGCTGGATAGTCACGGAGATCAGGTTCGGAATACCACAAAGCAAAACGGCGCCTACTCGATACGAAAGTATTGAGCAGGCGCCACTTTGCAGTTCAATAGAGTTCCCACCAGTAATCGAACACCTTGCGGTACTGGTTTCCCTTCTTTGGTAGACAGCGATACTTTCGGACTTTCCGATTCCCATTCCGCTTCAGATACTGCTGCCGTCTGCTGGACTTCATATATTGAATGTGAAGTCCAGAGTGGAGCAAGGTCGCTATTCTCTCATAATCCCCCACGATATAGCCCATATTCGGCGCATATCCGCTGTGCTGAATGAGAAACAGGAGCCGATCTGTATGTCTGACGCTCTGTGAACGGCGGTATTGGCGACCGGTACGACGCCCACAGCCATTCTCCGCTTTAGTCGATTCCAGGATCTCGGCGATCCGACTGTTTAACTCTTGCTCTGTCATAAACCTTTCTACTCTGAACGATCCGGGTGACAGGATTGACTCCGTTCCAAGACCCTCGCTGTTTTGCGTGATATTCCCGTTTGGCCTTCTTACTGCGCTTGTCCAATGGTATCAACTGTTTCACGGGAATTCGCCTCCTTTTCTCTGCTGTTGACATTTGTCCCAAAGCGCACGGCATACATCCAAATAGTCTATATAGCCCAGCAACATCATCTTCTTCGGCAACTCTTCCAGGGCTGCCTGGAACCGCTCCCGATCACGTTTCCGCACATGGCAGAAAATCGCACGGTACGGAGAGTCACCCCGTACATATTCCTCGTGGAAGTGTACCCGCACCTGATGCTTGATGAAAAGCTGATCTGCCAGATAAGCGTCCGTATCCAGGAACACGAAATAGCTATAGAACAGCGATAGCCGGTCAATGTGCTGATAGAAATGCGTATCTTCCAATAGTGCCCTCCCTTATGACAATCTCATTACAAATGCAGAGGATCGCTTGCTATTCCAGAGCATATCGGTTATATTTTAATATTCCGCTGCGGCGGAAATCATCCTGATGAATGGAGGCGATCCATATGTCCGTGATTCGGTTTCCCGTGATCGATCCAGTGGCTACCGGAGCAAATATCTGCCGGCTTCGGAAAGACCGTGGTCTGACGGTTCGAGATCTCCAGCAGTATTTCGGATTCGAGGAGCCGCAAGCCATCTACAAATGGCAGCGGGGGCAGAGCCTTCCCAGTGTAGATAACCTCTATGCGCTGAGTGCCTTGCTCCAGGTCCCGATGAATGAGATCATCATCTCCACTTCTCATATTGTTCCGTTTGAGCAGCAGGCTTCCGCCTGCTGCTCAGGTCATTTTATACTGGGATTTTTTCCGGTACAGTGGGCGTGGCAGAATTTCAAAACCGCTTAGACCCTTATCCGCTTGCTCTCCACGGGCTTACCCCGGCCCAACTGGACCGTTGCCTGCCTAGGGATGAGCCAGCGACTTGAAATATAGATTATCATGCCATTTTGTCTGGCAACAGGTGGGCGTAAGGTTGAATTCTGCGTTTGACAACGAATGTGTTGTTGAATGGCGGCTTTGCGGCGAACGTAGAAGGAAGCGACTGACGAGCCAATCATCATGAGTTATGAGCTCATTTTGCATTCATCAGATGCAGTCCTTTGTATCGCGGGGATTGCGCAGCCTCATAATTCATCTGCGCCTGAACCGATCATCACTGCCTATCCATTCTGCCACGCCCACCACACCGGAAGGTGTGGCGTAAGAGTCAGGCAACCGTGGACTTTTCGATGAAGTCGCTGAGGATCACCTCAAAGCTGTCATTCATGTCAAAGGGCGGTTCGTATGTAACCTCGGTATTGACCAGGCACTTGTCCAAGGACATGGAGATCTCATCTGCCTTCTTGCTCAGTGCCGTAGCCATTCCCCGGATCTTATTCCGATCAAAGTCAATGGTGGTGACCTGCGTGGCATCGCAGCGGTAGGAGACCTGATTGCCCTCACCGTTGAATCGGAAGCCAGAGCCCCCGCCGGCGATCGTCTTTTCGCTGTTACGGAGCGTGGTCATATGCCGGAAGACTTCAGCCAACTCCTGGCGCTGCCGATTCAGCCCCACCTCGCTGTCCATATCCAGATCCAGTCCGCCCTTGGCGGTATGGATGGCTCGGCACAGTTTCTCCCGCTCTTCCAGGATGGACATGAGGAAGGCAGCCACTTCGTTAGCATGGCCAGCATACTCACTGGGAGCGACTTCCTCCACCACCGCGTCCTGGGCGTCGCCCATGACCTTGCTCCTCAGGTGCGTGGTCTTGACCTTGACGATGTTCCGCCGGTCTTGAAGGATCTCAGTGGCTTCGATCATCAGGTCTTTGAGTTTATTCTGGAATCGAAATGCGTCTTTCATATTCATAGTCCATACCTCCTCTGATTTCGTCAAAATAAATCCAGTCTGAAGTTTTGCTGGAAACGGTCCTTTGATGTGTCCATCATACCGCTTACTCACCTTGTTGTCATTGAACTGCTGGTTTAATTAGAGTCAACGATTTTTCTTGCCATATGATGACACCCCCAGGATCAGCGATAGCTCCTCAAAACTTCTGGTAGCCACATCGATGGATTCAAATAAGTTTTTTAATCAGGGCTACAGCGAAGTATGAAAGGAAACTGCCATGTAATCTTCTGCGTTTGAAAAAGAGAAATTCGAGTATAGGGCATCTGCGCTGTTGTCATAATGCTTCACACTATGTTATGATGTCCTTATCAAACTACTGGAGGTGCCCTATGCCGCTTCAGATCGTCCGAAACGACATCACGAAAATGCAGGTGGATGCCATTGTAAACGCCGCCAACGAGACTCTGTTGGGCGGTAGCGGCGTAGACGGCGCCATCCACCAGGCCGCAGGGCCGGAGCTGCTGGCAGAGTGCCGAACGCTTCACGGCTGTAAGACGGGGCAAGCCAAGATCACGAAAGGATACCACCTGCCAGCCAAATTCGTGATCCATACCGTGGGTCCTGTCTGGGAGGGTGGCAGCTACGGAGAACGGGAGCTGCTTGTTTCCGCCTATCGTTCATCTCTGGAACTGGCCCTGGAACACAGATGTGAGACTGTGGCATTCCCCCTGATCTCCTCTGGGGTGTTTGGCTACCCCAAGGATCAGGCCCTGAAAGTAGCGGTGGACACGATTGGGGATTTCCTGCTCCAACACGACATGACGGTATACCTGGTGATCTTTGACAAGGCTGCGTATACCATCGGCGGCAAGCTCTTTTCAGATATTGCCGCCTATATTGATGACCGCTATGCAGAAGAACACACGGACAGCGATGAGGAGCAACTGCGCCGGCGGTTTCGGGTTCTGGCGTCTGCTCCTATGCCAGAGGCCGAGGCGGCGCCGGCGGCCGCCCCCAGCAGTCTGAATGAAGCTTTGGAAATGTTGGATGAGAGCTTCTCTCAGATGCTCCTCCGGAAAATCGACGAGGCAGGACTTACTGACGCGGAGTGCTACAAACGCGCGAATGTAGACCGGCGTTTATTCTCCAAAATCCGCTCTGACATCCACTACAAGCCATCCAAGCCTACCGCTATGGCCTTTGCTGTCGCTTTAGAGCTGCCCTTGGAGGAGGCCCGGGAGATGCTCCAGAAGGCGGGATTTGCCTTCTCCCATGCCAGTAAATTTGACATCGACATCATTGTGGAGTACTTCATCGCCCATCGGAACTACAACATCTTTGAGATCAATGCGGCCCTGTTCGCCTTCGACCAGAGCCTGCTGGGAGGTTGACCCAAATGCCACGGATGGAAGTGACGAACATGCCCTTTAGCAAACTCTATCCTCTCCTTGTTGCTAAGGCAGAGAAAAAGGGGCACACCCGGGAAGAAGTGGATCAGGTCACTGGCTGGCTGACCGGCTATACCAGTGAAGACATCGCCCGGCTGGAACAGTCCGGCATCACCTACGGAGATTTCTTTCGGAATGCTCCCGCAATGAATCCGAACCGAGTCCTAATCACTGGCAAGGTGTGCGGCATCCGGGTGGAGGAGATCCAGGACCCGCTGATGCGGGAAATCCGCTATCTAGACAAGCTGGTGGATGAGCTTGCCAAAGGTAGACCTATAGAGCATATCCTTCGGCCGTAATTGTCGCCTGCCGGGCGACCAAATTGTAAGAGAAGCCCTCTATACTGTACTCACAAGCCAATCAAGTACAGTTTAGGAGGTTATATCATGAAAAAAGATCTGACGGAACTGGTATTCATCCTGGATCGTAGCGGCTCCATGCAAGAGTTGGAGGAAGACACCATCGGCGGATTCAATTCCATGCTGGAAAAGCAGAAGCGTGAGCCCGGCGAGGCCTTTGTCTCCACGATCCTCTTTGATGACCGGGCTGAGGTGCTCCATGACCGCCTCCCGCTTCGGGAAGTGACGCCCATAACAGGACGGGATTACTGGGTTCGGGGCTGCACTGCTCTGCTGGACGCTATCGGCGGAGCCATCCAGCACATCGGGAATATCCACAAATACGCCCGGCGCGAGGACATACCGGAACACACACTGTTCGTCATCACCACTGACGGCATGGAGAATGCCAGTTTCCGCTATTCCGCCCATCATGTCCGGGAGATGATCTGTCATCAGCAGAAGAAATATGGGTGGGAGTTCCTCTTTCTGGGGGCCAACATTGACGCGGTGGAGACAGCCGGCCGTCTGGGAATTGCTCCTGAACGAGCTGTTAATTACCATTGCGACAGCCAAGGCACTCGCCTCAACTACGAAGCGGTGAGCCGTGCCGCGTCCTCCGTCCGCGCCAGTGCCCCGCTGGGAGCCGATTGGAAGGCGGAGATCGAGAAGGATTACTGGAATCGGAGTAAGTGAGCAATCAGCCAAGACGGGCCTGCGTTACTTTTGTGACGCAGGCTTTTTTTGTAAATCTATATGTAGTCCGTCTTTTTGTACTCCATAGAGAAGACGGAGGGCGGGCATTCCCTCTAAATCAGGTCAAGCCGCCGTCCGCCTCTTGCCGCAAGCCGGCATATATGTTTAACAGCGGGATAGTTGAGAGGGGGGAGTCCATCCGCTGTCATGATTGAGGATCTAAACCCTCCACAGAGGGAGTGCCCGATTCGCCGGAGGGCTCTGCATTTGACTGCTTCTTCGCATGGAGCCGGTACAGGATGCCACCTGTGGCGGCAACAGCGGCCAAGGTCAATGCGGCCAATGTGCGGTGTGTCTTTCGCGGCTGTGGCAGTTGCTCAACGTGCTGCGCGCTTCTCTGTCTCCGTTTCATAGTTCCAACCCCCTTTGTTCAGGCAGTTCTATGTCTGTGTTCTTTCAGTGGTTGAGTATAGAGGAAAATCCCGCGGAATAAAAGACACCATCCTGCCTGATCCTAATAGAATCATGCCAAGGAGAATATTTTGTGGAATTTGCTTTCCGTACTGCCCTATGATGCAACATAAGAAAAGGACGCCTCCGGCTTCGAAGCCTGCCGGAGGCGTCCTTTTCCTTATAGCTTGCGGCCGTGGGTCTGGATAGAGACCGGTCAGCAAAGCCCAGCTCTATGCCCCATCATCCGTATGGCTATCCGCGTCAGATGAGGCGTAAACTTGCGCAAGATACCACGGGTCATAAGGGATGCCGCAGCGATTGCCCGCGTGTCGCTTGCTCACCTGCCCCGGCGACACACCAAAGAGCTTTTTGAACTGCTTGGTAAAATAACTTGCCGATGGAAATCCACAGTCCTCGCTGACCTGGGAGACCGGCCTGGATGTGGTGGAGAACTGATAAAATGCCACGGTCAGCCGGTGCCGGATCAAAAACTCCAGGGGCGTCTGGCCAAGAATGGTGCGGAAGCGGCGGTAGCACTCCCGCCTGCTCATCCCTCCGGCCTGAGCGATCTGATCCACCGTGATCGGCTCGGTAAAATTGGCCACGATATACTGAATCATGGGACGCACCAGTTCGGCGGATGCCGGGTCAAAGTCTTGGTGCATCCAGAGGCGGCTGGTATCCTCCAACGTATGGAACAGAGTGGCCCAGATCTCACACAGGAGCGCCGCACCGCGCAGCTCATAGTCCTTGCTCCCGGGCGTGAGACCGTAATAGCGCTGAAACAACTCCAGCAGCGGGCGATCCTCTTCCCGCTGGCTGGAAAACTGCACGCCCATGACCTTGGAGTCGATCAGCGGCAGGATCTTCTTCTGATAGAGCGCACCCAGGAGCGGGGTCGCCATCACGCTGGGCAGCATACCGAACACGAACACCCTGGCCCCGGGGGTCAGCTGGCGACAGCCATGCACCACCCGGGAGTTGATGAACACCCCTTCCCCCTCCTCCAGCTCGTACTCGACTGGGTGCGCTGCATCCTGGTGATAGACGTAAGCAACCCGCCCCTGCAACACCAGCCCGAAAAGGAACTCCGGGTACCAATGGATGGGGACCATACCGGACGGATAATCCCCCAGATGATGCTCCAGTCGGAAGATCGGAATGCTTGGATCAAGGTAGATCGGATGCTCCAGGCCGTTTGCATCCGGGTTGGAAAAGTTTTGCGGCATAAGTACGCTCCTGTAATTTGGCACGATTATTTCAGGTTCAGGCAGTATCATTTCTTTTCAAATCGTTCGGTTTATTCTATCATAATGGCGTGCTGAAAGGCAAGAAAAAAACTCTTCCCCGCAGTTACAGAACATTGCGGAAAATCAGAAGCGAAAGGAGCATTCCTCTCATGATGTCAGCAAAGAAGAAGTGGAGCATGCTCATTGCCATGGCCGTGGTGTTTGGCCTGGTGGCTGGGCTTGTGATGTTCGGCGTCAATACCGCCGCGAACCACATTGCGGGTACGGGTGACGCCCCGTCAGAAAATGATGTTGTAACCGACGATACAGAGGACAATTCCACCGCATCCGCAAATATCTCCTCTGCAGGAACAAAAACCCCGGTGCAGGTTGCCAAGGAGGCTATGCCCTCGGTCGTGACCATCTCCACCATGTCGGTGGAGGAAATGCGCAACTTCCTGGGCGGCGTGGCGGAATATAAGGTCCAGGGGGCCGGCACCGGCGTGATCGTGGGTGAAAACGACACGGAGCTGATGATCGCCACCAACAATCATGTGGTGGAGGGGGCCTCCACGCTGTCAGTTGGGTTCATCGACAACAGCACCGCCTCTGCGGAGCTGAAGGGCGCGGATCCGGACAACGATCTGGCGGTAATCGCCGTCAACCGCTCCGACATTACAGATGACACCATGTCCCAGCTCAAAATTGCCACCGTAGGCGACTCGGACGAGCTGGAGCTGGGGGAGCAGGTGGTGGCCATCGGCAACGCGCTTGGGTACGGCCAATCAGTGACGGTGGGCTGGGTCAGCGCCCTGAACCGGGACATCACCCTGACGGATGAAAACGGCGTGGCCATCAACTCCACCGGCCTGATCCAGACAGACGCGGCCATCAACCCCGGCAACAGCGGCGGCGCCCTCCTCAACATGGACGGAGAACTGGTGGGGATCAACGAAGCCAAGACCGGCACCACGCCCACCGGAATCTCTGTGGACAATATGGGCTTCGCCATCCCCATCGACAAGGCGGAGGACAGCCTGAAGGAGCTGATGAGCCTGCCCACACGGGATAAGGTGGATGCCAGCCACGCCTCCGCCCTGGGAATCGAAGGCCAGAGTGTCACCTCGGATCTCACCCAGCTCTATGGGATCCCCGGTGGAGTGATCGTCGCTTCCGTGGTGGAGAACGGACCGGCCGACCAGGCTGGGATTCAAAAGAGCGACATCATCACGGAACTGGACGGCAGATCCGTGGGCAATCTGGAGCAGCTCCAAAATGCCCTGCAATACTACGCCGCCGGCGAAACGGTGGACGTGGTGGTCCAGCGATTGAATGGGCAGAGCTTTGAGGCCCAGACGGTCAGCGTGACCCTCGGCGCCGCAGATGCGACAGGCTGAGGAAGGTTGCAGGCTGTCCCGCCGCTTCCGCGGCGTTGATATATTGCGAGCACGGCTCGATACCGCGTCTCCCTAAACCAAGGCAGCAAATCAACACAAATGTGCAATCAAGGAGGAATGACTTATGTTACCCAGCATTTTTGGTGAAAACCTGTTCGACGATTTCTTTGACGACGGCTTCCTGAACGCTTTCGGCGGCCGGAATCCCCTGTTCGGCAAGCACGCCAAAAACATGATGAAGACCGACGTGCGGGAGACCGACAGCACCTATGAGATCGACATGGATCTGCCCGGCTTCAAGAAGGACGAGATCAACGTAAATCTGGAGGACGGCTATCTGACCATCAGCGCCGCCAAGGGCCTGGACAAGGACGAGAAGGACAAGAAGGGCAAGTACATCCGCCAGGAGCGGTATGCCGGTGCCATGAGCCGGAGCTTCTATGTGGGCGATGTGGAGTCCAAGGATGTGTCCGCGAAATACGAGGATGGTATCCTGAAGCTGTCGGTGCCCAAGCAGGCCAAGAAGGAACTGCCCAAGAGTTCCACCATTGCAATCGGCTGAGTCACAGCGGGCGCCCCGCAGCTACGGGGCGCCCCATTTTTGCTGCTGGAGGCGTTATAAAATATGAATCGCACCTTATCTCGTGTATTATGGATCATAGCCGGAGTCCTTCTGATCATAGCCGGGGTGCTTTGCCTGGCTTCTCCAGGCGTCGCGGTGGAAAGCCTGGCCCTGTGGTTCGGGCTGGCTATGTTATTTTCCGGTATTGTGGATGTGGCAGTATTCGCTGCGGGGCAGTCCTGCATGGCCGGTTCCGGGTGGTTTCTGGTGGATGGGATCCTGACCATCCTGCTCTCGCTGTTCCTTCTCTTTGACCAGTGGTTCACCGCCCTGACGCTCCCGTTCCTGTTTGGGATGTGGCTGATGTTTTCCGGCATCACCAAGTTTGCAAACTCCTTCGAGCTAAAACGCCTGGGAATTCGCGGCTGGGGATGGTTTACTGTCCTGGGCCTGGTGCTGGCGGCGGCAGGCTTCCTGTCGTTCCTGGAGCCCGTGGCCGGTTTGCTGGCTTTGTCTATCCTGGTGGGGGTGTTCTTTCTGCTGCAAGGGATCGCTTCCATTCTGCGGGGTTGTTTTTCCAGCAGGTTCTGGCTGTGATAAAGCCGAAAACTGCCCGGTCTGTCAGTACAGACCGGGCAGTTTTTTATAATTCGATGCATGTATTCAGAGATTTACCGGCAAATGAACACGGAAGGTACTTCCCTCGCCTGACCGGCTTTCCACATCAATTTTACCACCGCACAGTTCCAGAATCTTATGCACAATGGGAAGTCCCAGGCCGATCCCCTTCCGGGTGTGGGTGGGGTCGGCCTGATAGTAGCGGTCAAAGATATGTGCCTTTACCTCTTCGGACATTCCGATCCCGTTGTCAGTCACAGTAAATACCGCCTCGGAGCCTTCTCGCTTGAGGGAGACTGAGATCTGGCCTCCGTTGGGGGTATATTTGATGGCGTTCCCGATCAGATTCGTCCACACATGGGAGAGCAGCTCCTTGCTCCCATATAGTTCGACCGGCTCAATTTCCGCAGTCAAGTTCTGGTTCTTCTCCCGGAGGCTGCCCTCCAGCATGGTCAGGTCATGGCTTATCTGTTCATCCAGCCAGAATTTCTCCCGCACCACCGGCAGATTCTGGGTCTCCAGCTTGGTCAGCAGCAGAGCGTCGTTAGCCAGCTCCGCCAGCTGGCAGGTCTCACTGGCGATGATGTGCAGGTACTTCTTCTGCTCCTCCTCGGTAAAGCCCGGCTCCTGGAGCAACTCGGCAAAGCCGCGGATCGCGGTCAGTGGCGTCTTGAACTCGTGCGTGAAGGTGTTGACATACTCCTCCCGCATGGCCCGCACCTTCTCCAGCTCCTGTGCCATGCGGTTAAAGTCAGAATAGGCGACACGGAAGATCCCTGTGTTCTTTTCTGGCAGGCGCACGCTCAGATCCCCGTCAATGATGGTCTGAAAAGCTTGTCGGAGCTTTCGGAACCGCCGGTTCGCCGGTCCAATAGTCGCGAGCGCAGCACCAACGCCGATCAGGATGGGGAGCAGCAGCGCTGCGGTATAGGACGCCGCGCCCAGGCCGAGTTCCGAAAGGGCTTGGACAGCCAGGCAATACAGCCCTGCGGCAATCGCAGTGCTTCCCGCCAGTAAGGCGGAAAAACATACGGTCAATGCTGGACTGCCCAACTGCGGAGTGGCCATCTTGTCTGCCCCCGTCTCCATATCCTATTCCTCCGTATTCTCTCTATAAGTCGGTGCATAACTTATAAACTATTATAGGGGTCAGCGATTGCTTTGGCAAGGTGCCTCGTGATAAAATCAGTCAGAATAAAAATGAATCGGAAGATTTTATCTCAGCCTGACTGGATCAAACGAGGGGGTAAGCATTCTGGAGGAACAGGCGGCGTTTTCCAAAACGCTGTCTGTTCCTCCTTAACACTTGCTACCACAATTTTTTCCGTTTCATGATCCATAGGCACGCGATCACGATGAGTACGCTCGCTGCGATGACAGCCGGATAGCCATACTTCCAGCTCAGCTCCGGCATCCCGGTGAAATTCATCCCATACCAGGCGGCCACCAAAGACAAGGGGAGACAGAGCGTTGTAACCAAGGTCAGTGTCTTCATGATCTTATTCTGCCGAAGATCCACCTGCGTCTGAAACAGTTCCCGAACTTGCAGGCAGTACTCCCGCAGGAGCTGGGCGTCATCCCGCAGGCGCCCCAGCCGCCGGGACAGCATATGGAACAGCCGGCTCTCCTCCTCCGTGAATAAGCCCCAGTCATCCTCCTCCAGGGTGTCCGCCACGTTTCCCAGCTGGGAGAAGTATCGAGACCAGTGCATCAGCTCCCGGCGCAGGCCGGAGATTGGCGCAGTGAACTGATCCAGCCGGCCAGAGAGCACTTGCTCCTCCAACTGGCTCAACTGATCCTCTAATTCTTCCATGTGGTGAGCATCCTTTGACAAAAGCAGTTCAAGCAGCTGGCACAGCAGCCTTCCAGGACCATTTTCCTGCCAGCGGCCTTCTTTGGACAGTCGGTGAACCAATGCCGGGATCGCTTCACTATCATCACACAGCACCAGCAAATCCGCTGTCAGCAAAAATCCAAAAGCAATCGGGAGCCCGGCTCTGGTGTGCCGCGGCGTAATCACTGTCCCGCTCAAACAGTCTCGGCGTGCCTCCACCCGGCATCCTCTGGCGCCTTGGGCTGAGGGGATGTGGCGGATCACATTTTCAAGTCCCGTCAGTTGCGGTGGATGCTCCATTTCCTGGGTGGTAAGCAGCACCAGCGCCCGATCCCCGGGAGCCAGCGGGCCCTGGATTACTTCCAGTTTTGGACCGATTCGATAGATCTCCACCTTTCACACCTCCTGATCTTTTAAGCGTGCGATAGAATTCCGTATGACGATTGGCAAAGGGAGACAAGAATGGTATCTATTCATTTCTTGTACCGGCGGCTCACAGAGTGATCCCCCAGTCCCGGCGGGTGAGCTGGGCGTAGTGCTGGTACAGGATGCCGAAACGATGGATGTACTTGGGCTTCCAGGGCTTCTCCTTCCCGCAGAAGTGGAGGATGGCCGTGTGCTCCATCACCCACCGCAGGTCGTAGCGGCCTCCGCTCCGGAGCAGATAGTTGGAGTAGTTGCGGGCGTCATAGTTCCACAGCACATCCTCCAGAGGGAGGATCTTTTCGCCATATAGGGCGTTGAGAATGTCCTGGTCGGGCAGGATCAGCTCCTTGCGGTGCTGTTCCACATACCGAAAGATCTCCTGGGGGACGATCTCCCGCCGCCCCGCATCCAGATCCATCCGCAGGACACCGGAGTTGTAGTAGTCCTGCTCTGTCCCCAGCCGCAGCTGGTTGACACTGTTGGCCAGCTCTGTCTTGCCGGTGTGGGCGGCGGCGGCAAACAGCTTGCCCTGGAGATCCGTTTCCCACAGGGGCCGGAGGGGGTTGATGACCAAAATATCCGGGTCCAGATAGAGGACCCGTTTCAGCAGTTTAGGCAACAAGTGGGGCGCCAGTAGCCGGTAGTACATCTCCCTGGGATACTGCCTGGTGACAGGGGCCCCCTGGAACAGAGTGTCGTCCACCCGGATGGGCAGGAAGGAATATCCGTATGCCCCGCACTGCCGGCGCACTCCCTCCATAGCCTCCTCCGGGATGCCGCTGTGGAGCAGGCTCAGGACAAAGGTATCCTTCGGATTGTTCACGGAAATGGAAGTGAGCAATACCTGGAGCTGGGGAAGATAATTCTGATCCAGCGTTGTTAAAAGAAAAATCGGGTCCATATGCAAGCGCCTTTCCGGTTTCCTTTCTCCCCTTCCGGGGATCAGGACGCCTTCTCAAATTGGCTGTTGTAGAGGTCGGCGTAGAAACCGCCCCTGGCCAGCAGCTCGTCGTGGGTGCCCTGCTCGATGATGTCGCCGTCCTTCAGCACCAGGATCAGGTCGGCGTTGCGGATGGTGGACAGCCGGTGGGCAATGACGAAGCTGGTGTGGCGCTCCGTGAGCTGGTCCATAGCCTTCTGGGTGATCTGCTCGGTGCGGGTGTCCACGGAGGAGGTCGCCTCATCCAGAATGAGCATGGGGTTGTTCTGCACCATGGCCCGGGCGATGGTGAGCAGCTGCTTCTGCCCGGCGGAGATGGCGATGCTGTCATCCAGCACCGTATCAAAGCCCTTGGGCAGTGTCTCAATGAAGTGATAGATGCCGCAGGCTTTACAGGCCCGCGCCAGCTGCTCCTCCGTGACGCCGGCCTTGTTGTAGACCAGGTTCTCCCGGACGGTGCCCTCAAAAAGCCAGGTGTCCTGGAGCACCATGCTGAACAGGTCGTGGACGTCCTCTCTCGTCATCTGGGAGGTGGGGACGCCGTCAATCTTGATGCTGCCGCTGTTGATCTCAAAAAACCGCATCAGCAGATTCACCATAGTGGTCTTGCCCGCCCCGGTGGGCCCCACGATGGCCACCTTCTGCCCGGGCAGGATGTGGGCGGAGAAATCCTCGATGATGACCTTGTCCGGGTTGTCGGGGTAGCTGAACCGCACATGGTCGAACTCCACCTCGCCCCGGACGTCCTTGAGTTTTCCCTGCCTGCCGGTCTCGTCGGACAGCTCCTGGGCATGGAGGAAATCGAAGATGTGGTCGCCGGCGGCCGCCGCTGTCTGCATCTGGGTCATACCCTGGGCCAGCGTGCTCAGGGGGGAGGTAAAGAGACGCACATAGAGGATAAAGGCCACGATGACGCCGAAGGAGATCTCCCCAGCCATGGCCAGGCCGGCGCCCAGGACGCACACCGCCACATAGCCCAGGTTGCCCACGATGTTCATCATGGGCTGCATGATGCCGGACAGGAACTGACTGCGCCACTCCGCGTCGTAGAGGACGGCGTTCATGCCGCCGAAGGTCTCCTTGATCTGATCGTTCGCCCGGGACAGGCGTACCACATCGTGGCCGGAGTACATCTCCTCGATGTAGCCGTTGAGGGTGCTCAGGTTCACCTGCCGGGCGGTGAAGTACTTCTGAGAGCGGAGCATCACAGCGGCCATGAGCACAAAGCCCAGCGCCGTCACGGCAACGGCGGCCAGAGCCATGCGCCACTCGGTGACGAACATCATAACGAGACATCCCACAAACTGGGCCACGGCGCTGATGATGGAGGGCAGGCTGTTGGCCAGGGCCTGCTGCAGGGTACTCACATCGTTGGTCACCCGGCTGAGGATGTCGCCGTGGGATACGGTATTGAAGTAGCTCATGGGCACCCGGTTGATCTTCCGGGACAGATCCTGCCGCAGATTTCGGGACAGGTCCAGGGTGACGGTGGCCATGATGTAGTGCTCCACATAGGTGAAGACAAAGCTGAGGCCATAGATCACCAGCAGGATGATCCCCACCTGGCCAATGGCGCCAAGGTCGATCTCCCCGCCCAGGGAGGCCTCAATGAGGTCGGTGATCTGGCTGAGGAAGCTGGGACCGATGATGGTGAGGACGGCGCCCAGGGCGGCAAAGCTCAGGGCCACGGCCATGGGAGCCTTCAGCTTGTCAGAGTAGGTGAACAGTTCCCGCAGGATCCCCAGGATGCCCCGCTTGCTCTTGGATGCCGGAGCCATCCGGCTTGACAGATTTGGCATGGAATACCCCTCCTTACGCGCCCAGCTCGTCCGGGGAAAGCTGGGACCGGGCGATCTCCTGATAGACCGGGCAAGTCTGCATCAATTCCTCGTGGGTGCCCATGCCCGCGACTTTCCCCTCGTCCAGGACGATGATCTTGTCCGCGTTCCGGATGGTGCCGATGCGCTGGGCCACGATGAGCTTGGTAACATCCTTCAGCTCCCGGGCAAGGCCGGTGCGGAGTTTTGCGTCGGTGCGGTAGTCCAGGGCGGAGAAAGAGTCGTCAAACACCAGGATCTCCGGCTTTCTCGCCAGAGCCCGGGCGATGGACAACCGCTGTTTCTGCCCACCGGAGACATTAGAGCCTCCCTGGGCAATGGGGGCGCGGATGCCCTGGGGCAGTTTCTCCACAAATTCACTGGCCTGAGCCAGATCCAGGGCCTCCCGCACGTCTCCGTCCGAGCTGCCGCCCCGGCTCTCGCCAAAGAGTACATTGCTGCGGATGTCCCCGGAGAACAGAATCGCCTTCTGAGTCACATAGCCGATGCGGTCATACAGGGCGTCGAAGGTGTAGTCCTTCACATCCACGCCGTCCACCAGCACCTGTCCCGCCGTAGCGTCGTAGAACCGGGCGGCCAGACTCACCAGGGTGGTCTTGCCGCTGCCTGTGGCGCCGATGAAGGCCACCGTCTCACCTTTCCGGGCGGTGAAGCTGATGTGCTCCAGTACGTCCTTGTCCGAGGAGGGGTAGTGGAAGGACACATCTTTGAACTCCACCGTGCCTGCTTCCGGGGCATCGGAACGGTCCCCCTGCTTCAGATGCACACGGGTATCCAGCACCTCACCGATGCGCTGGGCGGATACCTGGGCCGCGGGCATGAGCATGATGATCATGACCATCATCATAATGGACATGATGACATAGGTGGCATAGGTGCCGAACACCACAATATTGCCGAAGGTGTCCAGACGCGCGGCCGTGTCGGCGGCCGGCACATCATTGACGATGGCGGCCCCCACCCAGTAGATCACCAGGGACAGGGCGTTCATGGCCAGGGTGACGCCGGGCAGCAGGAAGGCGAAAGCCCGCTGGTTAAAGAGCTGGGTGTGCATCAGCTCCTCATTGCTTTTGAGGAACTTGGCGTTCTGGTAGTCCTCGGCGTTGTAGGCGTGGACCACATTGATGCCGGTGAGATTTTCCCGGGCCAGCAGGTTGATATGGTCCACCAGCTTCTGCACCCTGCGGAACCGGGGAAGCACCATGCCGAGGATCACCAGCATCATCACCAGCAGGGCAAGGATAAAGCCCGCGGTGATGGCAGACAGGGTCCAGCTTTTATGGACGATCTTGATGATGGCCCACACCGCCATGATGGGGGACTTGATCAGGATCTGCAACCCCATGGCCAGGAGCATCTGAACCTGGGTGATGTCGTTGGTGGTGCGGGTGATAAGGCTGGGCACGGAGAACACCATCATCTCCTGCTGGCCGAAGTCCGCGATCTTGTAAAAGACCTCCTGCCGGAGGGTGTAACTGAACCCGGCCGACACCATGGCGGTAAGATAGCCGCAGACGACGCACAGCACCGCGCTGGCCAGGGTACACCCCAGCATCTCGGCACCGGTGCGGAGGATGTCCGACATGGCGCTCTCCGGCGACTCGATGAGCACGGTGAGGTCGCTCATGTAGTCGGGCAGGGCCAGGTCGAAGTAGATCTGCCCCAGGATCAGCAGGGTACAGACGGCGGCCATGCCCCACTCCCGCCGCCGCATTTTACGAAGCAACTTTAACATGTAAAACCTCCTTAGAAGAAACAGGGACGCAGATCCCACTTTACCACCGCGTTCCCATGCGGCTGAACGCCATGACCATGCTGTCGATACCCAGCAGGATCAGGTAGAGGCTGGCAAAACAGTGGGTCGCTGTGAGCGTAAGGGAAACATAGAAAGGGGACTATCCCTGCGGAACAGTCCCCCTAAAAACAAGCATTTACTGTCTTGCGATTTATCTTTTAGGTGTATGTCCGCCCATACTCAGCCATTGGTTCGGATGGCGTCCTCTTCGCTCCGCATGCTCTCCCACTTTCCCCGGTCGGCCGGAGATCACCAGCGGCAATGCCTCCCGCTGTGGTGTCCGCCGCCGGCTCTGCCGGTCTCGTAGTTGTCACAGATACCATTTCCATCGGTATCCACATAGCCGTATCCCATCCGGCCGTACAGGTCACAAATCCCGTCACCGTCATCATCGATACAGGAGGCGTTCCATGTGTCTGCCAGTCCATCACCATCGCTGTCCCCCCAGCAGTTTCCTGCCCACGAAAGCGTTGTAGCAGAGGTGGCCCGGGCATACCACCCGTGGTGTCCATCGCCATACCCGGCAGCATAGGCAGTTGTACTGCCTACCAAGGCCACGACTGTTAGGACAAGTGCTGCGCCAATTTTCCGCTTTTTCATGTTGGATTCCACCTCTGTTGATATTGCGGTATTGCCCTATACTTGAGAGACGTTTTCTATATTGACTGAAATACAAAAGGGGAAACACATCATAACTATCCCATTGTTCAAGTATAGAGTGAAGCTGCAAGAGAGAAAAGATATAATCGTGCCTAATCCGGGTAGAATCGTGCCAAGTAAAGATATTTCTCGAACACGCCTTCGCCACGAATGCTCTGCAAAACAGGACGACATAAGACAGTGACTTTTGATAATATAGAAAATCTGACGGGAGGAACACCTCCCGTCAGACTGTTACCCAGTATAGTCCCTTGTAAGATGTACTTTTAAGTCTGTCAACTTTCTGATTGGGATAGCAGCTTCAAAACCTTTATGAGGGACGTCACTTGGTTACGACCAGTTTATCATCCTCAACGGTCAGTTTGGCGGTATCCCCGGTATTGAGGGTGCCATCCAGCATTTTCTCTGCCACAGCGTCCTCCACCTTATTCTGAATGGCTCGGCGCAACGGACGTGCACCATATTTGGGGTCGAAACCCTCTCTGGCAAGCTTCTTCACTGCTTCTTCGGTCGCATCCAAATGGATACCCATGGACTCCATACGGTTTTCCACAGTCTTGAGCATCCGGCGAGCCACCTCTTCGATATCCTGCTCGGTCAGAGCACGGAACACGATGATGTCGTCGATACGGTTCAGGAACTCGGGGCGGAAGGTGCGGCGCAGCTCTTCCATAACGGTTTCCTTGGCCTGCTCGTATGCCTTGTCGGCATCCGCCTCGGCCTTCTTGTCGCCTGTTGCAAAATCCAGTTTGGCTCCGGCATCGGTAAGTGCCTTTGCGCCGATGTTGCTGGTCATGACGATGACAGTGTTCTTGAAGTCAACGGTGCGGCCCTGAGAATCGGTGATACGGCCATCGTCCAGGATCTGGAGCATGATGTTCCACACATCCTCGTGCGCTTTTTCGATTTCATCGAAAAGCACAACGGAATAGGGCTTGCGGCGCACTTTCTCCGTCAGCTGGCCGCCTTCATCGTGCCCCACATATCCGGGAGGCGAACCAACCAGACGGGACACCGTATGCCGCTCCATGTATTCGGACATATCGATTCGGATCATGGCGTTTTCGTCGCCAAACATGGCTTCTGCCAGAGATTTACACAGTTCCGTTTTGCCAACGCCAGTAGGACCCAGGAACAGGAAACTGCCGATGGGGCGTTTGGGATCTTTCAAGCCGACACGACCACGGCGAATGGCACGAGCCACAGCCTTTACGGCCTCGTCCTGACCTACGACCCGTTTGTGAAGGGTATCTTCCATATGCAGCAGACGCTGACTTTCGTCCTCGGTAAGACGTGTCACAGGGACGCCGGTCCAGTCGGACACAACAGCGGCAATGTCCTCTTCGGTCACATTCCGGTGCTCTTTATTGCTCTTGCGGCGCTTACTGCGCTCGGTCTCCAACTGTTTCTTATAGTCCTTTTCGGTATCCCGTAGTTGGGCAGCCTTCTCAAAATCTTCTGCCGCAATGGCGGCTTCCTTATCTGCGGCAAGGGCGTTGAGCTTTTCTTCAAGGTTCGTGAGTTCTTCGGAAGGTTCTTCTGCCTCCATCTGCACGCGGCTGGCAGCCTCGTCCATCAGGTCGATGGCTTTGTCCGGCAGAAATCGGTCGTTGATGTATCGGGCAGAGAGTTCCACCGCAGCCTTCAGAGCTTCATCAGTAATGTGCAGGCCGTGGTACTGCTCATACTTTTCCCGCAGGCCCCTCAAGATCTCCAGTGTGGCCTCTTGACTTGGTTCACCTACAGTAACCGGCTGGAAACGACGCTCCAGCGCAGCATCCTTTTCGATGTACTTGCGGTATTCATTCAAAGTTGTTGCACCGACGATTTGGATCTCGCCGCGGCTGAGAGCCGGCTTCAGAATATTGGCGGCGTCTACGGCGCCCTCGGCGGAGCCGGCGCCGACAATGGTGTGCAGCTCGTCGATGAAAAGGATGATGTTGCCGTCCTTTTTAGCCTCCTGCATTACCTTCTTGATACGGTCTTCAAATTCGCCACGGTACTTAGCACCGGCTACCATGCCAGTAAGGTCCAAAGCCAGCAGCTTTTTGTCCAGGAGCTTTTCCGGCACCTTACCCTCGGCAATTTTCTGAGCCAGTCCCTCGGCTATGGCCGTCTTGCCGACGCCGGGTTCGCCAATAAGACAGGGGTTATTCTTACTGCGGCGGGACAGGATCTGGATCACCCGCTTGATCTCGTTATCACGACCAATGACAGGATCCAATTTTCCTGTTCTGGCGTCGGCTGTCAAATCGTGGGTAAACTCCGATAAGGTCTTATTCTTGCCGCCCTCCTCGCTGCCTCCGGCATCTGAGGCGTTGCCGTTGCTTTGAGCGTGGGATGCAGCGCTGAGTTTATTCATCAGTGCTGTATACAGTTGACGGGCATCCACACCGGCAGAGCGAAGAATACGGACTGCCATATTGTTGCCCTCACGAAGAATGCCCGCCAACAGATGCTCTGTGCCGATATAGGCATAGCCGCCACGAATAGCATCCTCCATGGCAATTTCCAGTACATGCTTCGTTCTGGGACTCAGGTTCTGGGCAGAACCGCTGCTGTCTGAAGGGCGGGAACCGGCGGTTTTGCGGATCATTTCGGTGAGCAGATCATCCGTCAGACCGGCCTCTGTCAAAACCGCATGGGCAAGTCCCTCATCCTCACGCATCAACCCCAGTAACAGGTGTTCTGTTCCCACGTAGCCGTGACCTAATTCGCCTGCAGCCTCCTGAGCCAGCTGTAAAGCTTCTTCCGCAGTGGGAGTGAATTTATTTTCATCCATAATGCGATACCTCTCTTTGATTATGAAGCGTGTCTATCCTTTAGATGCACGCTTTAATTGTGATCTTTATCATCTTTTTTAGACGCTTCGGCTTCCTTATGAGTTTCTTCTAACTTGTAAATTTCGTCCCGCAGCTCTGCGGCACGCTCAAAGTCTTCTTCGTGAATCGCCTTCTTCTGTGCATGCTTTAATGCATTCATCTGCCGCAGGTAGGAAAAACGGCTCTGGTCCTCACAACTCATCAGGTTATCCTGCCGCTCCTTCTGAACCTCCTGCACCGGAACTGCTCCGATGGCAGGCATTTCGTCGAAGAAATCATCAAAAGGACTCTCCAGCATCCCGCCCATCAAAGACGGCATGGAGCCAAAGAAACTATTGTTTCCGAAGAAGCTGTCCATCAAGGATGGCCGCTGATCAAAAAAACTCCGAGTATAGCCCAGCTTTTCGGCACAGGCTTGACAGAAGTGATGTTCTTCTGTTCTGCCATTGATACTGCTGCGATATACGAAGTTTGCTTCGTTCTTGCCACAATTTTCGCATCTCATCATTCATTCCTCCATGAGACTGTTTGGTATTATTCTGGACTATATTAAAGCTTTGCGGTGCGGTAAACCGCACCTAAGCATTGCTTTCAATAAATTATATCCTTCAGTAATGTGCCATCTGCCATTTCCGTCCCAAAGGGATGGAAAGGATAATGCAGCCAGAGTTTCTTTTCCCACTCATTTATGGGCGATGATTGCAACGTAACCGCCACTCTGATAGCCTGGGATAACATCTTCTACGCACTCGTTCGTGTACATAGGGTTCTTCAAAAGCGTCTGATAGAAATCAAAATCATGGAAGCTGAGCGACTTCAGCACGTCAATTTTTTCTTCGGTTGAATGCCACACACCCGCGCAACACAGTTCGAGCGGATATGGCAGTTTCGGCATGACGCCGCGCAGAGACGGATGGTCGAATGTACCGACAGCCTTAGCCAGGAGATACATGAAGCCGAACGCGCTCTCCTTGGGAACGTCCAGCGAAATGAACTTGCCGTTTGGCTTGAGCGCCTTTTTGCAGATTTCGAATGCGTACATAAGGTCTTCCATATAGCTGGAGCTGCCGTTAAGGTATATGATATCGTAGGCGTTCTCTTCGAGTTTAACCTCTTCAATCCCACAGAAGGCGATTACGTTGATACCGCGTTTCTGTGCAATCGCCCCCATGTCACGCGATGGCTCGATGCCCTCAATGGTCTTGCAGTCGATCATGCTCTCAAACAGGCCACTGCTACAGCCGACGGAAAGCACACGCTTGCCCGAAATATCGCCGAGTGCCTTTTGGAACAAACGGCATTCGCTCTGAAACACGTTCTCATTTCCCATAAACCAAGCATCGTATTGCGTTGCGTAGCCGTCAAATTTGGGTTTCATCGTCAAGTAATCCTTCCTGTTTTACAAATTTAAGGGCCTGCCTGCATCTGTTTCCCGAATCCGTTTTTACATATATATAAATATTCTCTAACTTTTCGGGGCGCTTCGGCTTGCGGATAGGCCGTTGTATAATGGGCCTCAGATGTTGGTGTGGATGCCCTTTTCGATGTCCCGGATGTCGTAGGGGGAGGTCTGGTAGGCGAAGTCGTTCAGCCAGTTGGAGTAGCGCAGGTGGGAGCAGGAGCGCCAGGTCACAGCAGGCTTGCAGCCGGGATCGTCTCCTGGGAAGTAGTTTTTGGGGCTCTGGATGTCGGCGCCGGTGGCCAAGTCCCGCATATACTCGCTACGCAGGGCGTCCCGGTCATACTCCGCGTGGCCTATGAGGAAGCTCCGGCTCTTACAGAGACAGGGACTCGCATCTACCGCTATCTTCCGGAAAATCCGGAGAAGCTCCCGTCGGCTAACCACTTTCTCACCTACTATCTGGTCACGGTGGGCCGGATCTTGGGACAGTATGCAAAGTTCCAGGACGCTGGGCTGCGAATCTCCTTTTCAGATATTTGTCATAAGTTTCAGCATTTTTTAGAAGATAAGTCACATTTTGAGAACTGTCCTCTGTCTGCACCTTTTCAGAAATCAAGTATAGAAGGATAGCAAAGAGAACACAAGACACGATCCTGCCTGATTTTAATCGAATCGTGCCAAGTAAAGATATTTCTCGAACTCACCTTCGCCACAAATGCTCTGCCCTGCAAAACAGAACGATGTAAGACGGCGACTTTTGAAAAAATAAAAAATCTGACAGGCGGCACACCTTCCATCAGACTGTTACCCAGTGTGGATCGGCTCACCGAGATTGGGACAAACGTCGCTGGCGCCGAGGTGAATTTGGCAAGCTGAGCCGGGCTATCCTTTCAACCACATGATACATCGCGCTCCCGAGACCGCCGAAGCCGTTTCGGGAGCGCGATTGTCTCCTTAGTTGCTGACAGCTCCTGCATCTGGATGAATTACCGCCACCGGCATCTTTTTCTTCAGTACCGCATAGTTGTAGGTCATCCCTGAAAAGAGTTGGAGGAGTTCTTTTTGTTGTCTATAACTGCGTCGCCTAACAAACAGAGAAAGCACAACCACCGCTTCTACTCAGCGTAGTTATATATAAACGAAAGTCAGAGCGAGAGACGGTTTGAACCCTCGCCCTGACAATGCGCTGAACTGTTTGTTACCCTCTGGGGAATAGCTCTAATGCACGTTTATCGCTCTTGATTGTGCTTTGGCTTTCTGGCCCTATGCCTACTTCCGGCGTGTGGTTAATGGGAAGTACAAATTCTTCCGCCAATGCCCTGTACTCCGCCTGTTCCTCCAAGAAGAACTGCTCCAGCAATCCATACGTTCCTTTGGTCTGCGCCGTGTTCAGTGCGTGGTAATACTCCACCTTTCTGTCATCCCTGATGATGAATGGAACCATGCCGTTTTTCAAGCACTCTTTGAACAAGATGATCCGCCCTGTCCTGCCGTTCCCATCCTGGAATGTATGAATCGCCTCATAATCGGCATGAAATTTTGCCAGGTCGCCAAGCGTATGCTGAGGAATTGCCTGATACCAATCCAGCAGGCCGCTCATCCGGGCTCCCACATCCTCCGGCAAGGCTGTGACAATATCCGAGACCATGTTTCTCCTGTTTTTATATTCGCCAATCGGATATCCATTGACAATATCCTCGAAGACGCCGCTTTTCAACTTATATTGATACCGCTTGATGAGCTCATGGGAAAGGGGGAGGGTGTACGTTTTCAGCATTTCGTGAAACATCAAGAAATGCCCTGTCATTTCCTCCACATCTTTCGCCCGAATCACAGCATTCTCAGAGGTCAGTGTCCCGGTATCAAACAGGGAGGCTGTCTGCTTCTCTGTCAGTGTACTGCCCTCAATTTTGTTGGAATTATAGGCCATCATCCGCTGGGTGAGGGCATAAATGCATCCACGGTCGTTCTTCCGTTGCTCAATTTCAAAGCGCTGGATGAGGTTTTCTACAAAATGATCTGTCATGCTGATTCTCCTTGCTGTCCCCTCGCAGAGTATGGGCGGTACAGTTTCGTTTATATCCCCTTTAGCTCCAGCAGCTGTTGCACCCGTTTCTGCAGGTGGCGTTCAATGGCATCCAGATGGTACTCCGGCCAGTTCAGCCGGGGATGGCGATGGAAGGTAAAGCTGATGAGCTTTCTCAGCTGCCGGGCCTGGCTGGGGCCCATGACCTCCTGGCAGACACTATCGAAGCTGACGCCGTATGCAGTCCCACGAGTCTTGGCGCAGGAGTCCAGATCCTGGAAATCCTCCGGCATGGCGAAGTTGAACAGGGACATCCCGTTGTCGAATACAGGCGCCGCGCCGGTGATCTCTCCGGTATGGTTGTCCCGCAGGACGCCGAAGTTGCCAAAATGCTGTTCCTCGCTATAGATCACCGCGTCGAGCACCAGCATACTTTTGACCTGTTCATAGGCCACCGGCCCGAGCCCCTGGTAATACTCCAAACAGGCTTTTAAGCCCCCCTCCCGCACGATCCGGCCAATGGGGACATAAGAGGTGTCAATGTCCGTAAACAGTTTGCAGCGGGAGGCAAAGATGCCCTTCCAGTTTTCCAACTCGTAAGCCACCGCGGCTAGCTCCATGGCCTGGGCTACTTGGCAGGCGTAAAACTCGCTGTATGGTTCATTCCCGGTGTTGGCCGCGCCGAAGGTTCCCCCTTTGTACAAATAGATACCATCGCCCTCGATAAATCGCCACGCTTTGGGGAGCATCCCGTTGGTGGTCAGCTCCGGCGAGGTGGTGAAGGCCGCGTCGCTCTGTCCGATGCCGGTGTAGGCCACCAGGGACAAGATCTCGGAAAAGCGGTTTTCATATAAATTATACTGTGCAAACGTCCCGGTAAAGCCTTGGGGCACGACCCAATAGCTGTCGTTCAGGGACAGGCCCTTGCACACATCGATGATGCCCTTGGTGTCGTTGATGCTCGGGCCAAAGGTTTTCAGGATCTCCGCTCGAACTTTGGCTTGTCCAAAAGATTTTAACGGATACTCCAAAATCAAAGGATGGGACATGAGTCGGCCAAAGCTAACTCATGTCCCATCCTTTGATTTGGTAATGCGCTGAACGAATTTTGTTGTCCTTGTGTGGGGTAGCCATTCTGTGTTCCTCCTTTATAGGGAGGGATACTATGTGTCCGAAGATTCGAGGTTCCAAATCGGAGCCTTGTTGGCCGGGCCTAATCCGGAGCGATATGCACAGCTTCCTTTGATCCGGGATAAATCGAACAGCCTATTTCTTCCCTACAATGAGATGCTGGTGTAATCTTCAACAGTTAAAAACGTAGCTTTTATGAGGAGGAAAATGATGAATAGAGAGATACCATTCCTGGATATGCGCAGATCACCCGGCGATATCATCAACTGCTGGATTGTCTATCTGATGCCCTTTGACTCAGATGAGCGGAGCGACTATGACAAAATCCATGCCTTCCAGAAAGCTTGCATTGACAACAACATCTTTGGGATGGGATGGGATCTTACGAAGGAGCCGTTGCATTTCGGCACCCCTATTCAAGAAGGCGCTGACATATACAAAGAACGGTATGGGCCTAACCGCAGCATGGAATATGCCCTGAACCAATACAAATCGATTCGGAAGGGCGACTATGTGCTGATGCGGTTGAAAAACGGTCATTATTATGTTGGCAGGACGGCCGGATCAGCCATTTACCTTCAGCAAGAGCAGGAGCCATTTGCCAATCTCTCCTGGGGGTGTCAAGTGGAACGATGGGAAGAATATACCTCAGAAGAGGATATCCCATCTGAACTGCGGGGGCGGTTCTCCCAGCGACGTCACTCTACGATTCAGCGGATGGACAAATACAGGCCAAGGCTATTGACCATGAAACTCTATGAAGACAGGCAAAGAGTTCACTCTCTTCTTGAAAACAAAAAATGCCGGGCTGCTTGAAGCAACCCGGCATTTATCGTTTCTGTATTATTTACGAATTCTCCGGGGCAGACCTCAGAGAAAAATTCTTTTTCCCTTCAAACTTCTCCCGAAGCAAATGGACCTGACGGTCCAATTCTTCAAAAATCAGCTCAACTTCTCGTTCTGTGTACTCATAGTTGCTTTTTGATGCGCAGTTCCCAAGCTTTCGGAAATCGCAAATCAGCAGATCCATGCGATGCCCGGCAACTTTGAGGAACCGTTCATGCTTCTTCTCGTTCATAGCCATCTGCCTCCATCAAAATGCGTGGATATCCGCGTTCTCGTTGCCTGCTGTCTGGACAGGCACTTGTCCACCGCTCCATAGTAGTTCCAGCGAAGGTACGCTGAACCCCTTCTCCGTCAGGAAATCCTCGCACGCAGTTTTCGCCGCATCTATGAGTTTTGAATCCCAGGGGAACTCGTTTTCTTCTCTGCCCAGAATGACGCGAAGGCAGTGATAGAGAGCTGTCCGGCAAGCGCTTTGCCTCTCGGCCCGAATGATGTCCTCATCTTCCTGCACTTCCTCGCTGGCATCTCCATCTATGAATTCATCAGGGATGAGGGGCTCATAGACACGCTCAGCATAGTTCTCCTGATATCTCCCATCCTTAAAGAAGGCGCGCCAGTCATCGTTATGGTCTTCGCCCTCGACATAGAGCTGGAAATACACATCTGGGAACGTCCGCGAAAGCTGGATCATATCCGCACGGCAGCTGTACCAAGTATCATCCTGGTTGCACCAATGTCCTACTCCATTTTCTATGCCGTCCTGCTCGAAATAGCAGGTATAAAGTTGGAGTTCCGCATCGATCTTTTGATACAGCTCCTGCGTCATCGGTTTTGCGGACAGACTAAAACAGCTACTATATCCCATTTCAATCCTCCTCGTAGTTGTTCAGTACGCAAAGAGGCGCGAAATCAAAATCGAAGTTGCCTTCTTCAGGATCTGAATAACCATAGAATTCAAGGAGCCGCTTCTGGGCGTCCGCATTGAGGTCCGAAAAGTAAATGCTGAATTCAGTCATAATACATCCTCCATTTCGCTTAATAATTGTAGCAGGCCGCATGTGAAATACACATACGGCCCGCTGTCTGCTTATAACTTTCCGAAAATTGAATCTGTGATCTTCTTGCGCTCCACAAAAGAGAGCAGGAGATCATCTACCCCCTTGTAGTTTTGGCTCCACCGCCTCGGGATCATTTCGAAGCCCTCTTCACAGCCTACCTGCAGGACCTTTTCGCGAGCCTTGCGGACATTGTCATTGACTGCCATATCCATATCGAATGCGACCTGGATCGTCTCAATGCCCAAGGCCCGGAGTTCTTCCAATGCGCGGCGGAACTGGTTAAAGTTGCTCACGCCCGTGAGTCCGACAAATGCGCTTGGGTGCCCGAGCAGGCTGGAAAAGTAGTGGGCAAGATCCGCTTTCATAACTCCTTCTGTCAGGTAGACAGAATCCACATCATCGGATACACCGACAAAGTGCGGGCAGCATGAAGCAGTTGCTCCATAATACTGATCCACACTGGTGAAGGTGTTGAATTTAGACTTGAATACCTTGTCCAAGCGAATCTGAATGGCCTCGATCTGCCCCTTGCTGTTGCGATCCGGGATCATAATACCAGACCCACGGATGTCCATCTTCCACTTCCCGGTCTCCTCATCAATATAGAAGCCTGGGACTCCGCCCAACTCACAGCCGCGCTCCAGCAGCTCCGTCACGATTTTAGGTGCCCGGACAGCCGGCGTCGTCTTATAGCCAAGCTTTATGATGTCTTCCCCTGACACCCCTCGGTTCAGCATGGCTTCACGATGAGCTGTACCGAGAGAGAGCATGGAGAGAAGGTTGGAGTAAGTATTGTCCCGAACGCTTGCTGGAGCGAGATCGAGCTGGGGCTTTTGGGCCTTCTGCTTGATCACTTTCTTCTGGATACTTCGTTCAGGCCTGTGCTCACCATGGCGATAGATGTTACACAGCTCCTCGTATGCGGCGTTCAAGCTGATGCCATTCGCCTCCGCATAGAGGTGCAATACACCTCCGCCTTTCCCGCAGCGGTTACAGCGGAACACATTCTTACCCAGATTGATATTGAGATGAGCTTTTCGGTCATCACAGAATGGGCATTTGCAATGGAGCTGGGTGCCGGTATTACGGACCACCCGGATGCCGAGCAATTCCACCACATCCGCAATATTGCATGGCAGATTACCCGTGTAGTCCACTGCTCATCACCTCCATCCCATAGGTATCCGGCATTATCCGGCCTTCTCGGAAGCGGCGCTGACCAGCAGGATCGCGGCCGCCTTCAGAGCCAGATTCCGGCCATTATACTTCTGGACGTACCAGTCCAAATCGCTGGGCTTCCGCATGGCCACTTCACCCAATGTCTTGCCGGTATTGTACCCGCAATCCACTTTGACGTTCTTTGCCTCCTCCAGGGTCATGCTGTTGAGGTAGTCCTCCAGCGTCATGGGACTACTGGTCTTCGGCTCAGCCTTAGGAATAGGCGTCGGCTGCTGCACCTCGGTCTGCTTAGGCTGGGTGCGGGTCTGATGCACCACCAGACTGCCAGAATCGTCGGGAGGAACATCGTCCTCCGAATTCATGGAGTCGATGGGAGCGTCGGCGATGACTCCGGAGAGCATATCAGTTGCGCCGCAGAACTGCGTGCCGTAGCCTGCCGCCGCCAACACGCGGCCAATTGCCGCCGTCTCCGCGATCTCCAGGTACCGATCCCCATACTTATCATCCGTGGCAAATCTCTGCGCGGAGGACTGGGCCAGATACTGGTCCGCAGGATCGCTCCGATCCGCATACAGCCTACAGGTGACGATGGCGGACTTTTCGGTGACGCTGACGATCTCCGAAGAAATCTTTCCCTGCGGCCGGTGAAGCCGGAACCAAAGGAGCCGATACTTCACATCCAGATAGAGGCTGGTACCGCCATCCTCATTGGACAGGTTCCGCGTGAATTCCGCCGGATTGAAGCCATCCACCGCATTGATCGTGTGCAGGACTTGCATTGTAGTTTCCGTCATGATAATCATTACCTCCTATTTTTAATTCTTGGGGGACAGGACACAGCTGCGTGTATCCTGTCCCCGTCATCATTTCAACTCGCTGGTCTTTGCTGCTCACGGTCATAGTAGACTGTGATGCGGTCGGCAAGCGCGGTATTTCGTTTATCCACATCGTGCTTGTGGATGGCCATGTAGATGGCCTGCCGCTGCCCGATGAGGATCACCTTCGACTTGGCTCTGGAGATAGCTGTATAAAGCAGGTTCCTCCGAAGCATGATGTAATGTTCCTTCAGGATGGGGATCAGGACAACAGGAAATTCTGCGCCTTGGCTCTTATGGATGCTGATGCAGTAAGAGAGGTCAACATCCTCCAGCATATCAGCCGAGTAGTTCAGCACTCTACCGTCCAGCAAAGTGATCTCGATGACAGGATCATTCGTCCCATCACCCGTTATCGCAGTGATCACACCAACTTCACCATTTGCCACTTCTTCCTGGTTCCTGGTCTGGATGACTCGATCTCCAACGCGATAGGTCATCCCGCCGCACTTGATTTCGGCTCTGCCGGCTCTGGGCGGATTGACCAGGTCTCGGATCTCGCTGTTCAGGCGGTTGGCACATACAGTCCCCTTTTTCCTCTGTGGGGAGAGGATCTGCACATTTCCAATGCCGTTTTGGGAAACCTCCTGCACATAGTACTTCAGGATCAGACTAAGGGCTTCATCGCTGGTCTTCACATCACAGAAAATGAAGTCGTCGCCATAAAGCAAGTGCGTGTCGTTGTGATTGACCGCATGTGCATTCAGCGCGATCCGGCTATTGGATGCCTGCCGGAATACGATGTCCAGCACCGCCGTCGGGATCATCTGGCTGCGGATCATCTCTCTGAGCACATTGCCAGGCCCCACCGATGGCAACTGGTCCGGGTCACCGACCAAGATCAGCTGAGCGCCCGGCTTGAGCCTCTGAAACAGCGCGTATGCGAGCCGCATATCCACCATAGAACATTCATCGACGATGACCAGATCTGCCGTGAGGAGCTCGTACTCCTGCGCGGCAAGGTCGGCATCATACATGATCCCCATGGCCGAGTGCAGCGTCGAGGCCGGGTATCCCGTCTGCTCGTGCATTCGTCGGCTGGCTTTGCCGGTCGGTGCAGCCAGAAGGATCTCATTGTCGGGCATCACGCGATGGTAGATGTCCAGGATCACCCGCAGCGTAGTGGTCTTGCCAACGCCGGGGCCGCCTGTGATGATGGAAATTAAATGGGTCAGGCAAAGCTCCACGGCAGTGCGCTGTGAAGGGGCGAGTTGCTGATGAAGCGCCTTCTCTGATGCTTTGATCTCAGCCGTGATATTGGGGATCTCTATGGGCCGCTCCTGTAAGAGGAGGGAAACGACCCTCTTGGCTACCTGGACTTCGCATTGGCGCTCGAAGAACTTATAGACGCGCCCTTTTTCGTTGTATATGAGCTTGTCCATATGAGCCTTCACGACAGCTGCATGGATATCTGACACACTTACTACTTCCCGCTGACAGTCTCTGTTCAGCAGGTCATAGCACTTGCTTTCCAATTCCTCCACTGGGAGGAACAGGTGTCCGGCTCCCATCGCCTCGTCTAAAAGATAAAGCATGGCGCCGACATACCGTAGCGGATGCCGTAAACTCACCCGGGTCTTTCGGGCAATCTCATCGACAGTCAGGAATCCGAAGCCTTTGATTTTACAGAGCTGGAACGGGTCGGTCTTAACGATGCGGAGACTGTCATCTCCAAAAGTCTCTTGGATCTTGTGGATCTTCTTGAGGGAAACCCCAAACGGGCTCAAATACTCTGTGATCTCACGGAGCGTTCGAGTCTGCTCATAGGATCTCATGATCGTTGCCAGCTTCGCTTTTGCAATGCCCTTTACCTCCAAAAGCCGCTCCGGCTCATTCTCCAAGACGTCTATGGTCTGTGTTCCGAATTTAGCCACGATCGCCTTCGCTGTCTCCGGCCCTATCCCCTTGATGAGGCCGGAACAGAGGTAGGCCAGTATGCTTTTGACCGTTCTGGGCGCAACTTCCCGGCAAGAGCTGACATGAAGCTGGAGGCCGTATTTCGAATTCTCCCATTTGCCATCCAGCTCCACATCCACAGCGTCCGTGTCCGGCATCCCGTAGCCGACCGCCGTAAAGGTGTACCAAGACTTACCGAGCCGGCTGAAATGCCTGGCACTCTCCGGGGTATCCGGGTCTTGCGTATGATAAGAAAAAACGCTGAAGCCATCCGTCCCTTTGAATCTTACTCGGTCCAATTTACATCGCATCTTCAAGCCTCCCGGCCCCATTGCGGTAATAGATAGGGATACCCAACCGCTCCGCCGCAGTGATCTCACCGCGCATGCCACTGGATATGCGAGATCCATACACGACCAGTCTGGAACACATCGCCAGCAATTTCTGGCCGAAGTCCAGCGCCAGAGCGCGTTCTTCAGGGACCTCGTCATCAAGTAAGTACGGGAGATATGCGTGGGGAGCAACAGCTCGATCTCCAAACTCCTTCTCCGCATAGGTCATGTAGGTCACTGCCTTCGCCGCATTCGCCAGGATGCCTGCCCTGGTAGGAGCAGACAGAGGCGAGCAGACATAGGTAAGAGACATCTGAATCACCTCCAATTCATTTGACTTCCTTCGAGATTTTGAATACCCGTTTCTCCGTGGTATCCACAAAGTCGTGGTAGATGTCCGGGTGCTGGGCACGCAGCAGTTCCAGCTGTGCTTTCGTCATCTCCTCCTGGTATTGCGGATTGTAGGAAATTTGGTAAGAAGCCATCGGCGTCTCACATACCGCATTGCAGGCTGCGCCCATCAAGTCAAGGATCGGAGCGTAGGCGACCTTGATCTGCTTATCCAGCTGTCGTGCCCTGCGCTCCAAGCTGCTCTTTTCCTCCCGCAGCTCTATGATCCGATCCAGCTGCTGGGCGTATTCCTCCCCGACAGCAACTTCCGGGATGGATTTATCTGCGGGTCCGTGGTAGCGGCGGATCACGTCAAGCACCACATCAGGCTTCCCGACCAAAGGCGGCTCCTGGCGGCGGCAGACATACTGTGTCCAGAACTCCTCCAGAAGGGAGATTGTATTCTCCTCCTCATCCAAGTCCCGCTCAATCTTCTGCCAGACAAAATCATCCTCATTATTGGAAAAGAGGCAGGCGATATAGGCGGTGTTGATGTTCATGACACTCATGTAGTGACGCACCTGAAGCTCGTAGTGACGCGGCACACACCCATTGGCCCACAGACATTGGGCGCTGAAGTGCGCAGTTTTACACTCAAGAATGGCCTTCTCGCCATTGGGGAGCGTTACGAAGCGGTCCACGTCAGCGAGCATGAATGGGAACAGCGGATGCTGGTACATGGTCTGATCCCGATACACCGTGAGTCCGGTTTGCTTGGAGAACACCTGAGCAACGATATCTTCCAGCAGATGCCCGATCGCAAAGGTGATCGACTTATCGGCAGGCGCAATGACCGGCTCCACGCCGATCTTATCGTAGTACAACTCGCGTGCAGTCCGATAGGGAGATAAATTGAGGGCGGCAGCTACATCGCTGCCGCCGATCCCCTTCTTCCGCCACGCAAGCCATTCGTCCTCGGTCAGAGTTGCGGTATCGACCAAAGCCTTCGGCTGGTAGTTCAAGTCCAGGGACATCATTGATCCTCCTTTGCCATTTCAAAGTTTGATTCGCCGCATTCGTAACAGACCAAGTCATCCAGATCTTCAAACGAGGCGATGGCCTGAGTGTTCCCGCAATCCTTGCAGACTGCGGTTTGCAGGTCATTGCATTCCGAACCAGACTCACCGGTTCGGAAACACCAAAGATACTCTTCAAACCACATACCGTCTTCCTTGGTGTGGATAGAGACATCGACCTGGTCTTCCGTGCAGGCAGTCTGGAGTGTGATGCAGTTATCCGGCCACAGGTCAGGGTAGCCGCTCTCAACGCAGGTGCTCGCAGACCACGCATAGTCAGGGTAGATTCGGAACTCGCGCTCCTCGTCTTCTGGTACCCCTTTGAATGCATCTTCGATCTCCGTCTTGATCTCCTCCCGATCCACATGCAGAAAACTACGGGCGAAATACTTCACCCCGTCGATCGTTGTGGGCTCATCTGGGAAGATGTAGCGGTTCACAAAGGAAAGGATTGCGGCCTTTGTTCCAGTAATATCAGTGTGTCCATACGCCCAATTCGGCATTTTCAGCCCTCCTCATTTCAATCTTCAATCATTGTTTCGCACGATCATTTTTGCGGATCATTTCTGAACGGTTAATACTACCTTTTCAGACTTCTGATGCAGTACCGGCGTCTTTGCTATGCCGTTGCTTAACTGCGTCAATCAGCTGATGCAGACAGTTGAAGACCTTATCGGACCCTTTAGATCTGCTACCAGATGCCCGCAGGTAGGAAACCTGGATGGTATTTGCCTCCCTAATCGTTACCTTTGTGAGGTTGTTGTTGATCCAGCCCAAGGTCCGAATTGGAACAGCAATGTTGTACTTTTCCAGGAGGTATCGAATCAAATAGGTCCACCTGCTTCCTTGGCCACTCTGATAGACTTCGATCTGGACATTGTCGATCGTGCCTCCGGCTATCAGTTTTTTCTCTGCATCCTTAACGGCATTTTCCAGTTGTCGGTTTACTTCCATGCCTCGTTCGTCTCGTTCTTTCTGTGTAGCGTCAATACTTTCCTGCCTACGTCGCTCATAGTGATCCCGATAGACGGCAAAGAGAGATACACACTGATCAAGTTCCTGGAGAACAAGTGCCCCGATAAAATCCGGAGCTGACTCGCCACCATTGGCTTTGGCCTTTTGGTATTTCTTGACCCTTTCGTCCAGCCATGTGCTGATGTAATCCGCCTGGCATTCCGGTTTAGCGCCCATGCACTCGATTTCATCCATTTCCTTAGAAAAGAACTCACGGAGTGTAGCTTCAGAGCCTGTGCGCGCCTGTTCCCGTTGCTCTTCACGTGCTTTCAAACTACCATAGAGTTTCTGGTATGCAGGCTGTCTCCCGGAATTTTGGATAAGATCGCACTCAGATTGCCCTAAGGGTATAAGATACCCATTGAGTTCAATGTGGAGCCGATAGGTGTCATTTTCTGTGCGCGGATAGGCCACATCCGGCTTCCCTGCGGATCTCCATAGCCTGTAGGTGTCCTTTCCATTGGAAACCTCACTGCAGAATACGGCCCGCTTCTTGATGCCATTTTTATTGAAGTGATAGCCGTGAAACAAGGGCTTCATCAGTTTCGACTCACTCATTTCATTCAGCCTCCGTCAAAAAGCAAGACCGTCTTTTACCTCAGACGATCCATTGGCATCTCTTTGCGCATTTTCAGGACCATTTTCATATGTGGGGTTGAGTTCATACACGGTTTCGTCGATTGCCACGGAATCGTCTACGTAGTTACCTTCAGGTAGTGGAGACTCAGGACCAAGAGCATACACGATAGCTTCTTGCAGTGAGTCTGCCTCTACATCGAGGTGTCCGTACATTTGCCAAACCAGCGGGACTCGAAACCAGCTCATAGATCGTCCTCCTGTTCAGTTAAATTCTGGTGTTCCACGACATTTGTTGGCTCGTCGGTCAAACCGTCGCCATAGACACAGGTTTGAATCACCTGCTTTGCCGATTCGTACTCGACGCAGGCCAGGAGTACCGTGTCATTGCTTTCTGCAGGAATTAGGTCGATGTAGACCCCCGGGAAATTCTCGGGAACATCGTCCTCCTGCTTTGCATAGACTTTCAGCTTACCAAGAGGCGTATCCACCTCAAAACTTCTCTCCATGTCCATAGCCATCACCACTTGAAGTCGCCGGGCCGGTCATATTCGTGCCAATTGATGTGCAGGGCACGGGCAATGATCTCCTCCAGCTGCGCGATCCTGGTGCCGCTGGCACCTTCACACTGCGCTTCGAAGATCACATCGGACATGGCCAGATACAGGTGGTATGCCGTACACGGATCGTTGCCATTCTGGGCGGAGAACAGGTCTGCCACCTCATAGCTGATCCGTTTCGGAGCTCCGATCCTTTTCAGTACTCCAAGAAGAGTCGTGTAGGGGTACCGGATATCGATCTCCAGCAGTTTCTGCTGGCTCTCGATGGACTCCTTGAACTTGGCGTATAAGCAGTCCATCCCAGTCTTGAATGCCTCCAAGTCGGCGCCACACTTGTGTTCCAGCTTCAGAGGATCGCCGAGGGGAATGATGCGGTCGCTGCCTCCAGTCAGAAGGATCGGATAGAGGTTTGCTCCGCTGACCCCAACATCGGAGGTCGTGAACCGAAGGCCAGGGCGCATGGAATAGGCATTGCGGATACCTTTTGCCGTAACCGCAGCATGGTAGGTATCCAGCAGTTCGTTGGTCTGCCCGTCCAGCGTCCAAATCGCTGTGACGATCGAATGGTCAAAATTCGCCGTCAGGAAGTGGTTGCCGGGGAAGTCCCTGTCCAGGACAGTTTGAACACACTGGACCAGGGGCAGGATCTCCAGCACAGCATAGTCCTTAGGGTCACCGCCATGGACAGCAGATACTTTCTCATCCGCTACCTTGATGAGGCTTTCTCCCGCCGCGACATCCATACAGTAGTTCAAGATCCTGGTGAAAACCTTCTTTGAGACTTTGTTCAGCGCATGGCCGGAGATCCGGGCACGCTCCAGGATCGTCTTGATCGCGCAGGAGCGGACGGGATAGGTTTCCCCATTGACTTTAAGGAGCAGATTGGTGTTTTCCATGGTGTCTGCGATGATCTCCGCCCTGCCCTCGTGTTCATACAGCTTGAGATAGAGATCCCCCATCGGAGTATCCTTCTCAAGCGACTCAAACACGATGTTTCTGGAGGGTGTCACCATCCACTGGCTGTTGTCCTGACGTTCCTTCAAGAAATTCAAAAACTCGCTTGGATCACTGAAGGAACAACTGTAGTTGTCTGCGTAGATGTTTCTTTCCGTCATTGGTTTTTACCGCCTTTCAAAATGATTTTTCAAACCCGCAGAAGCGGAATTTGGACAAAAAAAGAGCACTTCGATTTGTAGTGTCACAAATCAAAGCGCAAATAGTTGGTGGCTATTTTTCGTTCGGCCACCTATTCAGTCCATGAGCATAACCGCTCACGCATCACTGCTTACTCAGGTTCCCAACGGGAGAAGATTATCTAATAAGTACACGGCAATCTTAGCATGAAGCGGTTAAGGCGGCAAGCATACCGAAAAGTACTTCAATTCCCTGCATTTCGATTTTCCCTCTTGACAATACGTCCAGCTGGACGTATCATATACATATCACGTCCAACTGGACGTAAGGAGGTTTATGATGAATCATTTCTATCCCGCTGAATTTGGCTTCCTGTTTGAGGAAGAAAGTGATTTCGTCCCTGGTTTTGGAGAGATGATCACCGTCCTCGGACCAGGTGCGGAGTTCGCCAAGCAGCGTGAAGCGTTGGGGCTCACGCAGCAGCAGGTAGCTGATAAGGCAGGAATCCTCATCCGACAGTACCAACGTCTGGAGAGTGGGGAGCGAAGCCTGGACAGCACTTCTTTCCGAATTGGGCTGAACGTCTGTTATGCGCTTCAAATTGATCCCAGATTTTACTGTGAAGCCCGTATCAAAGAGGCAGGGCAGTGGGCACGCGAGCAAAGATTGCTGAAAGCCGAAGACATGGCTGAGGTCTCTCATGCGGCACCGGCAGAGGAACCTCATAAGGAAACGTCCAGCCGGCTGTTCAAGTATGTCACCTATCGTGAGACCGAGGATAGTGAAACAGGCGAAATCATAGGTGTTGAATTTGGGGCTGGGATCAATGCGGTTTTCGATCAGATCTCCCAGTCGATTCGGGATGACCTCTCTGTAAATCCTGACTACAACGGCTGCAATATTGACATCTACGACTATGAACGACTTGACGATCATCGCTACTCTGTCCAGGCTGTGGTAGACCGGCCATATGCACCGAAGAATGATTTGTTTGAGTACCTGGTAGTAGAAAGTGAGCAGAAATGAAGAAGATACAGGCCGCTTTCTACACATTTGAGGAGATGGAGCATCTGCTGGAAAGATGCTGCTTTACAAATGGCGAAGATTTTGACATCGAAGTCATTGACCACTATTATTGGAGGATCAACTACTACCCGGACGATGCACCAGATGATTCGTGTTTTACGCTATCTGACTTTGACGCCCTGCCAGTGCTTTCCAAAGTAGTCGGTTTCCGACTCGTCAATACCCACGTCAGCCGTGACGGTATTTGGCTGGAGGGCGAGGAAATGTTGCCCAAAAGAAAAAAGCGTTGAAATGAATCCCCTACCGTTTGGTCACACCCCGTAAGATACTTTTCCTATCTATCTCCACAAATTCTGCTTTGGATCAAGACAATTGGTGGAAATCTCATGAGTAAACAAATCCAAGTCGTACAAGGTGGTGGTCGCCCCAATGGCAACACCGCCCAACTCATGCATCACTTTGTCCGAGGTGCCGAGGTCGCCGGCCACACTGTAGATGTAGTCTCTCTGCTCAAAAACGAGGAGAAAGGCTGTTTGGACTGCAACGCCTGCAGGTAAGGGAAACCCTGCGTCCAAAAAGATACCTTCAATGATTTGGTACCGAAAGTCAAATCGGCGGACTGCATTGTGCTTGCCTTTTCTCTCTACTTTTGGAACGTTATCATCTAAGATTAAAGCGTTCGTTTTCGGGAAAAATTTGTATACGGAGTAAGGCTTGATAAACATTGCCAAAAAAATAGAGAACGACGCCCTACAATCTTTTGGGATTGTAGGGCGTCGTTTTTATTCTGCATCCCCAGTCAGAGCCCGCATATAATCTGCCACGATTTCAGACAGAAGTTCTGCACGATTGATCCGACCTGCCAGTGATCTTGCGCCATTGTGATTTGTAATATAGGTCGGATCACCTGTTAACAGGAAACCGACAATCTGATTGATTGGGGCATAGCCACGCTCTTGGAGCGCCGAGTATATCCACTGCAGCCTTTCCGTGTCTGTCATTTCCATATATGCCCCCTGGTTACTGTATCCGATAGCCACGCTCCAACGTGGAAAGTACATAATCCAGCATACTCTCTCGTGATGAGAATTCCTTTGGCTCCAGGCCTTCAACTTCATGAAAAGAGATAATCCGGCCAATCGAATCCTGCCAGCAAACGCAATTTGTATCTATCCTCATTCTTATCACCTTGTCGGTATCTTCCGTTCCACAAACCAGCGGCCGATGATATTGCCAGTTAAATTGGCTGTCCTCTCAAAGTAAAGGAAGCGCCGCTGTCCACGCATCATGACAGTATAGCGATCCCCTTGCCCACCGGCTTTCGCCGCATATGACGGCCGGATGTCGAGGACTCGGTCTATTTCATATGTTATTCCATTCTCCCAGGTAAGCGCACGGGGCAGCATGACGCCATCCTCATTGAAATGGACGGAAACCGCCACATACGCTTTATATTCCGCCCCCGCGTCCATAGCCTCAGCAGAGCGGCTTGCTGATGTCTCGCCGCAGGAAATCAGACTGCGCAAGATATGGGGCCTGGAACCGGCCGTCACGCTTTTCAAGAAGCCGCAGTTTGAAGTCCAGCAGTTCCGGCGGGACATTCAGCGAACTGGCCACAGAGAAGAAGTCTGTATGGCTCTGGAGCGTGTCAAACAAATCTGTGTCATCGACCAGGAACTCCGCTGCGAAAATATTGGCTTCCCGCTCCATAAAGTCTCTGTCATCCAGATAGGACAACTCGTGGAACGTGCGGATCTTACTATCCACATGTAAGACACCATGCGCCAGCTCGTGGGCGAGGATGACCCGCTGCACCAGGTCTTCCAGCTCGCTGTTGACCACGGCGATTTTACATCTGCTGTGGATCAGAAAGAAGCCCTTACATGACCCAGCATGACAGCCCATCGGTTGCCTGGAAACGCGGATTCCCATAGCCTCGCACAATTCCTCCGCATCAGATGTCTTATATTTGCTCTTTAAGCGAGCGACTTCTCGCTTGATACTTTCTGCCCGCATCTCCATCACCTCGATTCAAAATAGAGCTGGGCTCCCTTTATATGCGTCATAGTAGCAATCCAGGAGTCCCATAATCCGTACTACATTTACCGGGCTGAATCGAGTATGATCAATCGCGGTATTTTTTGGGTGTGAATTTGTTGTGGGCATCTTCCTTACATGCCAGGTACGCCTGCATCACCGCCTGGAAGAACTGGTCCTTGTCCTCCTGGGGGATCTCGCCGCCGGCGAACATCGTCTTAACGCCGTCAAGAAGCTCCTCCAGCTCACCGGCTCCTTTCTGGCCGTGCTTCATGCGCACGGCGTTGAGATAAGGTGCCTCATCCAGTCCATAGGAGGGGTCCTCCACATCAGGGCGGGAGAGATACGCCTCCGAAACGCCCAGCACTTCCGCAAGCTTATACAGGTTGCGGCCACGGGGGACCACAGTCTCTGTCTCATATTTCGATACTGTGCGGATGGTAAGCCCGGACTTCTCCGCCAGCTCCGCTTGGGTCAAATTCTTCCTGGCTCTGCTCTCCCGGATCTTCTCGCCAATTGTCTTCATAGCTTCATCCTCTTTCTGCAGGCAATAACGAGTCAATTTCCCAAAAGTTCTATTGACAGGGGCCGTCGTACCTGCTATTGTATGGATAGAACTTTATAGAATTTGTGTGGAATGATGTAGAACTTGATTGCATTATAAATGGAAGTTTGCACGTTGTCAAGTAGAATGTGAAGGAATTTTATAGAACTTCCATCAAGACGAAAGTGAGGGTAGGACTATGTGCAATCGGGTTGTATTCCACAGCGACCTCAACAACTGCTATGCCAGTATTGAGTGTATGCTGCACCCGGAACTGAGAGGGACATATCTTGCTGTCTGTGGCAGTACAGAGGAGCGGCATGGGATCGTATTGGCGAAGAACCAGCTGGCCAAGAAATGCGGCGTCAAGACGGGCGATGTCATTTGGGAGGCAAAGCAGAAGTGTCCGCAGCTGACCATTGTTCCGCCACACATGGAGCAATATTTGAAATTCTCTAAAATCGTACGGGCAATCTATCTGCGGTACTCTCCCGAAGTGGAGGCATTTGGGATCGATGAGAGCTGGATCGAGATGACCGGGTCCCCGCTACTGGAGCATCGCTCCCCGGTCGATGTAGCCAATGAGATCCGAGAGACGGTGAAGGCGGAGACAGGGCTCACGGTTTCCATCGGAGTCAGCTTCAATAAGATATTCGCCAAATTGGGCTCCGATATGAAGAAGCCGGACGCTGTGACAGAGATCTGGGAAGACACATTCCGCGACCAGGTCTGGCCCCTCCCTGTGTCGGATCTCCTCTACGTTGGCCGCGCCACCACGGACAAGCTTGCCCGATATGGCATCCATACGATCGGCGCTCTGGCGAAAGCAGAACCGGAATTTCTGCAGCGGATACTTGGGCGGAATGGCCTGAAGCTCTGGATCTACGCCAATGGCAAGGATACCTCGCGTGTGATGCCGTGCGACTATGAGCCGCCCGTCAAAAGCATCGGGCATGGGATCACCTGCACTGCGGATCTGGCCACAGAATATGAGGTACGGCAAGTCCTGTTGGAACTCAGTCAAGAGGTCGGGAGGAAGCTACGCAAGCAACATTTGGCCGCTGCCGGTGTCCGCATCTATGCGCGGGACTGCAACCTGAACTATCGTGAATACCAAGCGCGGATGCCCTTTCCCACGCAGAGTTTTCTGGAATTGGCCGAGGCAGGCTCGAAGCTGTTTCATCGCAGGTATGGCTGGGACCACCCTGTCCGATCCCTCACCATCAGCGCGATCGACCTGGTACCGTCAGATACGCCTATCCAGCTGGATCTCTGGACAGACTTCGCCAGGCACAAGAGGAAATTGGATTTGGAGCGTACAGTAGAGGACATCCGCAGGCGCTTTGGCATGAGGGCGATCAACTTTGCCTCCCTGGGTGACTCTTTGAAGATCCCATCCCACAGAGAAGTCGAATATAAAATGCCGGCTGTCATGTATCAGTGAGGAGTGAGAATCAATGACAGATCATGTGAATTATGTAGGTCGGGTGGACCATCCCATTTTGATGGGCGAGTCTGACCAGACAGTGATGATAAAGGGCTTCGCCGGACGGCTTGCCGGTGATGTTATGCTTTTTAACAGCTTTGGCCGCAACTATCTCGACTATGGGATCACAGACGGAAGCCTGCTGCTCTGTGCCAATGAGATCGAGCCGCATGATGGCGACTTGGTCATCATGATGAATCAGGGCAAGCCGGCCGTCTATATCTTCCGGCCCGGCTCCGCCGAAACTGCAGAAGGTTCCATGCGTGTGTTGGGAAATGCTGCTGAGGCTGATTATGTGATTGTCAGTGCCTTTAATTTCTACCACTGATTGGAGGGATTCGCATTGGATAAATTCGCCAGCTATCTGAGAAAGTTAGACATCACTCAGAATGTAACAGAAGAAGAGGTAGAGAAGACGGAAATGCTGCTGCATGTCTATGCGCCTACACTACGCAGCGCCGCGCACCGGCTGGATGAATTGGGTGAGGAGTGCTATGAAGGCCGGCGCCAGACAATCTCGGATTTCATCAATCTGGCAATCGACTATGATCGGGATAGTGATCGGAAACGGATTACAGAGCGGCTCTCCGACATGGGCCATTCCATGGAACTGCTCTCTATCCTGGAGTCTGCCCTTCTCTTGATGAAGGAAGATCCCAGGCATGGAGACCTTTACTACAAGCTCCTCTCCACCCGCTACTTTGACGCCTACTGCCGCTCCAACGAGGATGCCTTCCTGGCACTCGGGATGTCCTCTTCTTCCTACTACCGGCACATCAAGCGTGCGGTTCGGATGTATGCCGCCTACCTCTGGTGCGTGGTCATTCCCGACCTGATCATCAAGGAGGACTTGAGAAAGGAATACAGCGGAGATGCCACCGGACATGAAGGTGGGAGTCAAGTGGGAGACAAAGTGGCAGTCAACTGGTACTGAAATGAGAACTTTTCCGGCAAGATAATGGGAGCTGACTGGCATTGATAACGAAAATCTGACCTTGTATAATTGACTATGCTGGAAGGCATATAGGCTCCTCGGAGTGATCCGAGGGGCCATTTTTTATGCCCTTCCCAGCCAATACGGGGCAAAGAGCCGGACTGCTGCGATCACGTAGCGGCCCGGCTTTTTTGCTGCCCAGAGTTGGGAGCATAGTCTATGTCCTGCAGTCCATATCGGGCGAGAGGCCCGCCTCCATGCTGTTCGAGTTGGTCAAAAATCGAACAGTTTTGGAGGAAAAACATGAAAACAGTCAAAATTAAAGACTACTTCGGTAAGACCCATTACGTTCCTGTCAATGATGAGGTGTACGAGGCGCTGCGTGATATCCGTCGTGAGGAGGATCGGCTCAGGAAAAGAACTGCTTATCACCGAAGCAGATTTTCCCTTGATGAATATGAGACGGGAATGCGCACCGGAGAGAGTGATCCAATTCAGGAGGAACTGATTCGCAAGGAGGAATGCATCCGCCTTTATGAGGCGATCTCCCAGCTGACCCCGCTTCAGCGGCGCCGTATACAAATGCTGATGGAAGATATGAATTATACCCAGATTGCTCGCGCAGAGGGAAGAAATCCCTCCGTGATTTATCGTTCGATCCAGGGCAGCTTCCTGCACCTGCGGCGTCTTCTGAAGGAATAAAGGTTATGTGAGAGACGGCCAGCGCATTGGCTGGCCGCCTTCTCCAAGTTTTGTGTTGTCAAAGAACTACGATATACGTAAACAATAGTAGAGTAAAAAGATAGGAGGGGTCATCCCATGATTATTTCTGTGGATCACGGCAATAAATCCATCAAGACGCCACGGCTGCTCTTCACATCCGGACTGATCGAGTCGGACACCAGGCCCGGCATTAAGACGGACTGCATTTTCTGGAACGGTAAATATTACACGCTGACAGAAAAGCGGATCTCGTACCTGCGGGACAAGACGGAGGACGATCGATTCTATGTGCTCACGCTTTTTGCCATCGCCAAGGAGCTGGAGCTGGATGGAATCATGGAGCCGGATGAGGAACTTGACATCACGCTCCTGGTTGGCCTGCCGCCCGCGCACTATGGCCAGCTGTATAGCCGGTTCGAGCAGTACTTCCTCCGAAAGCGGGAAGTGGTCGATTTCGAGTACAACGGCCGCTACTACTCGATCCGGATCACCAAGGTCATCAGCTACACCCAGGCCCTGGCCGCTGCAGTCACAAAATATGGGGAACTCAAGAAGCACGCCGCGTCCTATATCATCGACATCGGCGGCTATACCGTCGATGTCCTGAAACTCCGATATGGAAAGCCGGACCTGGCGGTGGTGGAGAGTTTCGAGCAGGGTGTTATCACCCTCTATAACAGTATCGCCAGCCAGTGCAATTCCCAGTTTGCCCTCCATTTGGAAGACTGCGACATTGATGAAGTGATTCGCGGGGAGCCGACGATCCTCCCGGGTGAGGTGCAGATCCTGATCAGAAAGATGGCTAACCAGTTTCTCACAGAGCTTTGCAACTTCCTGGGCGAGCGCGGCATCGACCTGAAAATCAGCAAGTGCGTGTTTGCGGGCGGAGGGGCCATGCTGCTGCGGAGCATCATCGAGCGCAGCAACAAGATAGGGTTCCCCATCTTTATCGATGACATCCACGCCAATGCGCAGGGGTATCTGCTCCTGTATAAGAGTGAGGAGGCGGCCCATGGCAGCAAGTAATCACCGACCGCGTATCTCCCTGCAATTCAATGAGTTCGACTTCCGACACCGCAAGGTGCTGGAGATCCTGCGGGCCAGGCCCCGGAACATGACGGACCTCGTAGTGAATGCGATCCTCCACTTTGTGAGCTGCCCCGACGCAGAGCAGGAGTATGATAAGGAATCCATCAAGAAGCTGATCCGCGAAGTGATTTTGGAGATGTCAACGGAGGGGAGCATTTCGCTCACCTCTGCTCCCACCGCCCCCGGAGAGCCGCCGGCCAACCCGGATTTGAGTGATATGATGGCGGCCTTCCGGGGCGGGCAGTGAGCCTGGCCAGATGATGTGCCAAGGGGCAAGAAAATATGGGCGTGAAGAATTGCATAGACAATATCAGTAGTATCCCTGCGGATGTGACGTTTCGGGACCTCAGGGTCCACTACCGTACAGGCCGGGCCGTCCGTCTCACGGGAACAGGGCGCGATAAGGAATACACTTATCGTGTGGGCGTCCAGACTGACCTCGGAGACATTGAGCTTTCTGTATGGCAGGAAGCGATGCAACGGCTGATCCATGCCAGCGGTGAGGATGAATTGCAGCAGGCACTCCGGGCTTATGTGAAGGGCCATATCTGCTGGTGGCATACACAGGCAGAACGCCTGCAGGAGTCACTGGAACTGCACTCCTACCGTATCTTTGAAGATCCAAGATGGGCCGACTATGACCTGTTCTATCAGGACTACTTCCAAAAAAATGAAGGGGGATCTGCACTTGAATAAGAAAACGGGTGCGCTGGTGTACAATGCCGCGATCGACCGCATGGACATCCGCTATGGACTGAATCGCTTTCATGGCGGCTTGCATTGCGGTGAGCAGTTGGAGGTGCTGGTCAATGGCCGGTGGTTCCCTACCAGAATCGAGAAAGGCCAAGACTGGTATCTGGTCGGGATCAAGACAGAAAGTCTGATCGGCTTGCTGGTTCGTATTTGAGTTCGAGCATACACCTCAAACGAAATTGGGAGGATGCCGCGTCATGGCGGCGTCTTCCCAATTCATTTGCGCTCTCGGACGAATTATTGAGAAAGTCGAGAAAAGTCGGAGAGGCTGTATAGCGAAGCACGATCAATTTTCCTTGCCGACGTATAGTATCCCTTTAATTTGGAATACTATTAAGGGAATGTCTCCTTTAGGAGTTGTGCTTTCCCTTATTATATGCTATAATTTAAGGGAACAAAGGAGGCGTAAGGTTATGCGCACATTCAATTACTCCGCGATCCGGGAGCAGAAGTGGGACTCGGATATCCTGGGGCTGGTCGCGGCGATCTATAAAGAAGTCGGGAAACAGGAGCTGTACCTGAAACAGCGGCCGGAGGAATTGGAGAAACTGGTGGAAATCGCAAAGGTGCAGAGCACCGAGGCATCCAATGCCATTGAGGGCATCGTGACCACAAACACCCGTATCCGGCAGCTTGTGGAGGAGAAAACGACGCCGAGAAACCGGGACGAGCAGGAGATCGCCGGCTACCGAGATGTGCTGAACCTCATCCACGAGAACTTCGATGCCATCCCCATCACCCAGAATTATATCCTGCAGCTCCACAAGATCCTCTATAGTCACATGAACAATCCCATGGCGGGTAGGACGAAAAACGTTCAGAATTACATCAGTGCCACCTATCCCGACGGCCATGTGGAGACCTTGTTCACCCCCTTGGCCCCCTATGAAACACCGGAGGCTCTGGACAGGATCTGCGAGGAGTACAATCGGGTCATCGGGAACATGGAAGTAGAGCCGCTGATCGTTATTCCTGTATTCATCCACGACTTCCTCTGCATCCACCCCTTCAACGATGGAAACGGCAGAATGAGCCGCCTTCTGACTACGCTGCTGCTCTATCGCAGCGGGTTTTATGTGGGCAAGTATATCTCTCTGGAGGCCAAGATCGCAAAAAACAAAGACCTATATTATGATGTTCTGAGGCAAGCACAGATCGGGTGGCACGAAGGCTCGGAAGATGCGGTGCCCTTCATCAAGTATCTGCTGGGGACCATCCTCTCCGCCTACAAGGACTTTGAGGACCGTTTTGCTCTGGTAGAGACAAAGCTTCCGGCCCTGGAGACCGTGCGCCGGGCTACCATGGAGAAGATCGGGCGGTTTACGAAGCAGGACATCCGGGAACTCTGCCCTTCGCTCAGCATCAGCTCCATCGAGGGGGCGCTGCGGAAATTGGTGGCTGCCGGGGAGCTGAAACGTGAAGGCGCCGGGAAGAACATTTGCTATTACAGGTTAAAATGATTCGCTCACATAAAACAGCACGGATATGGCTTCATTGCGAAGTCAAATCCGTGCTGTTTTCATAATCTTTTGCGCGTTGAGTCTCCAGTATGGGTCAAAGTAGTTTCACTTCGATTCGCTTATCGTCAAAGCTGAAACTGGTTGACCCATTCTTGCAGAGTTCATTCCGGTGGTGTGCAGTGAATGCCTGGTCGATGCCAGGATAATCTCGTCCGGCGAAATCATCTATGCAGTCTCGAATGACTCTGAGATCTGTGGATACGATTTGTGTGCGTACCCCTCTCTGACCCATACTGATCGTCATCGTCCAAACCATAATCGTCTTCTCCTTCGTTGACTTCTCACAGCGGACCGAGCAGGACACTCACATTCCCTTCTGCATCGACTGCGAGTCTCATCGGCTTAATATACCTGGCATAAAACTGCTCTTTTTCAGCCGTGCTCAGATTAGCCCGAGTGAGGCGATATGCCTCACTTAGAATCCCTTGGATGTTGAACTGTACTTCAGAGTCAAGGGCGCGCTTGACCTCATTAAGGACGGCCTGGATGCGTATCTCGTCGCTGTTGCCAGTACAAAAATCGTCGGTATAGCAGTAGGTAATGCCTGCATCGACCATCGCCTTCTTGACTGCCGGGCTGCATTTCTCATCTTCCACCAAGACCAGGAAATGAGCCTCTGGCATAGCGGAGATCAGTCCCCAGTAGTCGGAATCGCTTGAGACAAGGATAAAGGAATCTGTGTTGTTTTGAAAGAATTCGCGGCAAGTGCCTGTAGTGAGTCGGATGTCCACCAGGGACTTGTTCTCCTTGATGCGCTCGATCATATTGTGCTCAATGGGGATCTGTGTGAACTGCTCAAGGATCTTCCATGCGGTCGCAGTGTGGATGTCATCATAGAGGATGATCTTGCTGATCTTCCCCAATAGAGCGGCCTGATCCAGGTTCTTCAGGGTAGCGTAGATCTTGTAGGGGTCCGCATTTTCACAGTCCACCACCACCGCTGTCCGCACGCTCCGCTCCAGGAAATCGTAGATCCCATCTTTGGCGATCTGGCCGGCATCGCTCACCTTGCTCATATCAGTGAAGCAGTCCTCATGGTACTCATAGAGCAACCGGACAAACTTTTTATCATTGTAGAGAAGGTTCCCGACTGAAGAAGAAAAGGACCAGTTGATATAGACTTGATAGGGGTACTTGTCGATGTTGGAGTAATATTCCTCTGCGGCTGCTTTGCTTCCCTTCTCAGTAGTACCACCCGGCATGATGAAGATTGGCCGCAGATACTCCCACTTCAGCCAAATGGGGAACAGGTGTTTGCAGTTGTTGATCCGATTGGCGATGTGTTTGTTGATGTCTAAAATGTATTGGATCGGCTTCGCGTTGGCGCGGTAGACAGAGATGCCGTCCAGGGTCAGTTGGCTGAGGCACCCCTGCGGTATGTATTCCGGAAGACTTAGGATACTCTTCAGATCATACTTCATCGCCGTGCTGATTTTACGGAAATTCCGTTCGATCGCCGTGCGGAGCATACAGAGGTTCCGAATGATCCGCGCATTCTTGTCCCGCTCCAGTTCCTCATACCACTCCATCTTTGGCGGTTCATACTCATTCTTAAAAATAGCCTTTGGGACACCGATCAGGTAGGCCACTTTGGAAACGACCATGTAGGTGCTGTTCTCGTAGAGCGTATATGACAGCTTATTATCGTCCAGTTCCTGCTCCATATCGTCAATATCATGATCTTTGGTCATAGAATTGTCTCCTATATGCCTCTCTCCAAGGAATGGCGGCTGTTCTTACATTCGATTATACGGTATTTCTATTAGAAAGACAACGGTGGAACTGGTTATCAACTTTCTCTTAATTCGCAGCAACTACGAGGGAGGTCAAAGGTCATACTTCTTGATGATGTATGCCATGTAGGTTTCCAACTCATATTCCATGAGACAATCTTCACTTCAAATTCTCTCCTCATCTTGATATGGTAAAGCCCAGCACCTCCAAGGTACTGGGCCTTTCCTCATGCCTTCTGTGAATCACAAACCACTCCGGCCTTGGCAAAATCCTATCAGCTACCTACCGCAGCACTTCTTGTATTTTTTGCCGCTCCCGCAAGGGCACGGATCATTCCTGCCGATTTTCGGTTTCTTCTCTCCCACCGGCTTTGCAGGAGCTGCCTCGGCCAGTTCCTTCAGAAGGCTCAGACGTAGCTGTTCGTTGGGTAGGTCAGCATCCATGATCCCTCGCCGTAGCTCCTCTGCATTCATACTTCCTTCCGCAAGCGCCTTCTTGATATTCGGGCCGAACGACAGCGCCTGGGGCATCTGTTCTTCACGAGGCAAGAGGTCAAAAAGCTCATTGGGGGTATAGCCACGGTTGCTCTGCATCCTGGTGGTGTTGTGGAAAGCCTGATATCGTTCGATGAAGGTTTGGAAGTCCTTCCGACGAGGAAAGTGGACACCCATCGCCGTCAGCCGCTCCTGGACCTGTGGGAAATCGGCATCAGCGCAGCGGATACCGAAGACGAGCTCATCAAAGACTTCAGCCTTTTTCCACTCCGGCAGCCGCAACCGAGTCTCTATGAACTCCCGCAACTGATTTGTCTCCTCTGTCGGCTCGCAGTAGAAGGCGTCATCGTAGGCCAGCAGCTGGGCCTTCGATGGAACATAGTAGGGCTTTCCCTGCTGACTTTTCAGGAGCGCATGGTATCTGTCCAACCCATCTCCAATGAGCGAGACATCTATGATCTCTCGGTCCAGGACATCTTTGAGTTCCCCATCCACATAGAGTTCGTCAAGGCCCAGGATATAGTAGTCCTCACACTCATGCCGGGCGATTTCCGCAAAGGCAAGAAACTCGTCCCGCGTCACCAGCTTGGGGCTTTGAGAGGATATGATCTCGTATGCTTTCCGAAGTGGAATGATCCCATATAGGTTGGCCATCGCATTGAAGTACTTCCGCAACTGCCGGGAAGCCGTATCCTTCAGTGGGATCTCCCGGTACTTGGAATTTAATTCCCGTCGTTTATAAGGCTCCGGGAAGTCGATGTAGAATTGTCCGTCTTTTATCATGGCCTTGCCTCCAGAGAACAGTAGACATTGGAGCGGTTTTTGCGCAATTCTCTCACCTTGAATTATAGCGGCGATACAAACATATGGCAAGACTACTCCTACCAGAGGTCAGAGCCAAAATAGAGGAACACGAACGATTCCTATATATAGGAATTAGTCTGACAAGAAAAAGTTCAGTACTCTAAAAACTTCTTCGAGTTTCACACGAGAAAATATTCTTATTCGAGCTGCATTAGCACAATAATTTGATGGTAGGCCGCAGAATGCGGCCTCCCGGTAGTTTAATCAGCGGTATAATTAGTCTCTTCGAACTAATAAAAAGCAATACTCTGAGCGTCGATCACTGGCATTACAACTCTAAGCTATTTTCATTCAACAAAAATTCCTTGACGCCCATTGTAACGTACCCTTTGTCATCCCTGCGAGGTTTCATTGTCCTCTCAACAACAATAATTTTCTTAAATGAGTCATTTGCCCTATCAAAAGATTTTGTCTCCTGATCCAACTTTTCTTTGCTTGGGATCTCATAGGCAGACTGGATATAATAGCGTCTGCTACCCTGGTTCGCAATAAAGTCGATTTCCAGCTGCTTGCGTTGCTCTCTCCCCTCAGAGTTTTTCTCTCTAACTTCAACAACGCCCACATCCACATTGTAACCCCGATACCGAAGTTCGTTGTAGATGATATTTTCCATAATGTGCGATGGCTCGATTTGCCGGAAGTTCAATCGTGCATTTCGGAGTCCAATGTCTTCAAAGTACACTTTGAAAGGCGTGTCAATATAGTGCTTACCTTTCACATCATAGCGTTTCGCCTTGCTGATCAGGAAGGATTCCGCCATATGGCCAATGTATTTGGCGACCGTCACTTCGCTGATTGTAGAACCCTTTATACTTTTGAAGGTGCCCGCCAATTTCCTCGGGTTCACAAGTGTTGAGATACCGGAAGCGAGGATATCCAGCAATTCCCCGATGTCTTCATCCGACTGCAAGTTATACCGTTTCACGATATCCCTTAGGTAGACATTCGTGATCTGGGTGTTCAAATAAGCAACTTTCTGTTCCTCGGTCTGCATAAGAGCGACAGAGGGGAGTCCTCCATATACCATGTAGTCATCAAATGCCTCTTCTTTGGAGCCATCGTATACGCTGAAGAATTCGGAGAAGGACAGTGGCAAAACATGGACTTCGTCGCCGCGACCAGCAAATTCCGTGATGATATCGCTGGAGAGGAATTTGGAATTACTCCCCGTCACATAGACATCCACATTGTCCTTACGAAGGTACCCGTTCAAAACGGCTTCAAAATATCCCAGATTTTGTACCTCATCTAAAAGGAGATAGTACATACCATCATCAACAATTTTATCGTTAATGTAGGTCATGAATTTTTCCGGGTCAACTTTCCGTTTTCCCTCTTCTATCTCCATTAGATCCTCACCGATCAGCATGAGGTTTTGTGCTGAGTCAAATGCGAAGCGGATGATATGACTGTCCTCTATACCGCTTTCAAGTAAATGCTGATAAAACAGTGTATTCAAAAGATAGGATTTACCACAGCGGCGAATACCAGTGATGACCTTCACAAATCCGTTGTGCTTGCGAGCAATCAATTTATTCAGATATACATTTCGTTCGATTTGCATAGCGCACCCCTCTTTATATCTTTACCGAAATCGGCAAAAATATTCAGTCCGCTGTTATTGTAGCAAATGAAGAAGCTTATTTCAAGAGAACAATGTCGATTGCGATGTAGATTTTCGGAAACATCGTCAAAAAAATTCAGAGTTTTGGGTGAGGTATATTGATACCTCTATGCTTTCAATTCTCGCTTATATTTATAATAGGTGTTGCGGGATAGGCCAGTTAGCTGCATCACCTCAACATCGCTTAGGGTACCGCTGAAGTCCCTGGAGTGCTTCCTGATGATCTCTTTGGCTGCGATACTCTTCTTCGTTGTAATCTTGGCGTCCTTTTTCCGCCCAATCTGCTTTCCATTGAGTCTGGCCGTCTCGATCCCTTCCCTGGTACGTTGATGAAGATCCTCGACCTCTTTTTCAGACTGCTCGAAAGCAAGACGAATCTGTTCCTTGGCCAGTTCCATGAGATAGCGATTGACCCCTTCAAGAATGTAGTCCACATTGCTGCCAGTGAGCTGCACATTATTCTCCAGGGCTTTCTTATAGGTGTCTGTATTGATGTGCGGCTCCTTCAGAAAGACCAGGTTGACGCCTCTATTGAAGAGTTCCTCATAAGCGGCGAAGCCTTCTTCAGCATTCCCGCTCATTCTGGAGACACTGTCAAAGATGATCGTGTCGCCGGCCTTCACGCGTTTCATCAGCAGCTGCCATTGCCGCCGATCCATCCTCGTCCTGGTGAAGACCTCTTGTACGATGACGGAATCCTGGTACTGGGCCTTGATGTTTCGGATTTGGCGCTCAATACTCTGCTTCGGCCGGGAGATCCGGCAATACCCATATTTCATAGACTGCCTCCTCGGTATTAAGATAAACCTTCGTTTTCTTTGGTATT
>ENA-UONY01000459-UONY01000459.1-human-gut-metagenome-genome-assembly--contig:-CS9-NODE-459-length-51013-cov-18.892166_pt1 | contig 51013 bp, 58 predicted proteins | sample MGYA00242465_ERZ724012 | MGnify/ENA metagenome assembly ERZ724012 | reverse complement strand
TATGATTATTTCAGCACGACTTCGCCGTTTTCATCGGCATCCACCACAAGGGTGCTGCCGGAAGCAAGGGTGCCGTCGATCAGGCGCTCGGCGGCGGGGTCCTCCACAGCCTTGCGGATGACCCGGCGCAGGTCACGGGCACCAAACTTGCCGCCCTGGCTCTTTTTCACCAGTGCCTTGAGGGCCGCCGGGGTGTAGCTATAGGCAATGCCCTTAGCGTCCATGCCGGACTTGTATTCGTCCAGCATCAGGGCCGCGATGCCCTGCAGCGTTTCCTCGCTGAGCGGCTTGAAGGCAATGACCTCATCCACGCGGCCAAGGAACTCCGGCCGCAGGAACTGGGCCAGCGCCTTGCGGGTCTTTTCCTCGCTGCGCTGCTCCTCGCTCTTGTTGAAGCCGAGGCCGCCGGTGGTCTGGTCGCTGCTGCCCGCGTTGGAGGTCATGCAGATGACCGTGTTGGAGAAGTCCACGGTGCGGCCCTGCGCATCGTTGATCTTGCCTTCGTCCAAAATCTGCAGCAGGATGTTCATCACATCGGGGTGAGCCTTCTCGATCTCGTCAAACAGCACCACGCTGTAGGGGCGGCGGCGGACCTTCTCGGTGAGCTGACCGGCTTCCTCGTAGCCCACATAGCCCGGAGGCGAGCCGATCATGCGGGACACTGTGTATTTTTCCATATACTCGCTCATGTCCAGCCGGATGAGCGGGTCCGGGCCGTCGAACAGCTGGTTTGCCAGCTGCTTGACCAGTTCGGTCTTGCCCACGCCGGTGGGGCCCACAAAGATGAAGCTGGCCGGGCGGCGGCGGCCGGAGAGGTCGGCGCGGCTGCGCTTGATGGCCTGCGCCACCAGATGCACGGCTTCGTCCTGCCCGATGATCTTCTTTTTCAGCTCACCTTCCAGATTTGCCAGCTTTGCGAACTCGGTCTCGCGGATCTTCACCGCCGGGATGCCCGTCCACAGCTCGATGACCTTGGCCACATCGTCCATGGTCACCTGAATCTCGCTGGCAGCGGCCTGCTTGGCGGGCAGGTCGGCTTCCAGCTTGGCGATGCGGGTCTTGCGCTCGGCCACGCGCTCGTAGTCAATGGGCTCGTTGACGTCCGCATTCTCCATGTCGGCTTCTTCCTGCCTGAGAGCGTCCAGTTCCTTCTGCATCCCGAGGTACTCGGAAATGACCGGGTGGGCCAGATTGCAGCAGGCGCAGGCCTCGTCCAGCAGGTCGATGGCCTTATCCGGCAGGTAGCGGTCGGTGATATAGCGCTCGCTCAGGGTGACGGTGGCGCTGAGCACATCGGCAGGCACCTGCACATGGTGGTGCTGCTCGTAATAGCGCTTGATGCCGTTCATCACAGCGATGGTATCGGCCACACTGGGTTCCTCCACCCGCACGGGCTGGAAGCGGCGCTCCAATGCCTGATCCTTCTCGATGTACTTGCGGTACTCGTTGAAGGTGGTGGCACCAATGACCTGGATCTCCCCGCGGGAAAGCGCGGGCTTCAGGATGTTGCCCGCGTTCATGGCACCTTCGCTCTCACCGGCCGAGGTGATGGTGTGGATTTCATCAATGAACAGGATGACGTTGCCCGCGGCCTTCACCTCGCTCAGCAGGCCCTTGACCCGCTGCTCGAACTGGCCGCGGAACTGGGTACCCGCCACAAGGCTGGTGAGGTCCAGCAGATAAATTTCCTTATCTTTCAAACCGATGGGCACCTGCCCCTTGGCAATGCGCTCGGCAATGCCCTCGGCGATGGCCGTCTTGCCCACGCCTGCCTCGCCGATCAGGCAGGGGTTATTCTTCTGTCGGCGGCTCAAAATCTGGATGGTGCGGTAAATTTCGCGGTCACGGCCAATGATGTCATCCAGCTTGCCCTCCCGCGCCTTGCGGGTCAGGTTCTCGCAATAGGTGTCCAGGAATTTGCGCTTGGGCGGCTTTTTGCCGTTTTTGCGGTCGGCTTTTTTGTCGCCGTCCTTTTTCTCGCTGCTGGTGAACCCCAGCGGGAAGGTGGCATTGCTGCCGGGAACAAGATCTTCGTCCATGCCGTCCGGGTCGGCGTCCTCGCCGCCATTTGCCATGTTCATCATCATGGAGAGCGGGTTTGCGTCACCCAGTTCTTCCATCATGCTTTCCATACGGTTCTCCATGTTGTCAAGATCCTGATCCGACATGCCGAATTGCTTCATCAGATCATCCACCGGCTTGATGTGCAGCTCCCGGGCACAGTGCAGACAGTACCCCTCCTGCTTCATCTGACCATTGTCCATCCGCTGGATGAAAATGATCGCCGGCCGTTTCTGGCATCGAATACAGACCATAGTCCCTCCTTACTGCTCTGCCCGCCGTCTTACAGGAACGGGTTGAACAGATTAAACACTTTATAGTAAAGGCTGGTGCTCATCACCGTGTCGTTGAGCACATTCAGGTTGCCGCCGGTGACGACGATGATGCCCCACAGCACGCACAGCACCAGATAGATGTCCAGCAGTGCCGTGCCGCCGCCCACGATCCAACCCAGGGCGCGGTTCATCGTGCCGATGACCGGCAGCTTGTTCACAAGGCCCAGCACCGTGACCAGCATGCTCACCAGCAGCCGCAGCAGCGCGTAGAACAAAAAGAACAGCACCAGCGTGATCACCGGGGTGAGCAGCGGCTGCAGCACGTTTTCCACAATGGTATCGGCCAGCACCACGGCGTTGTCCGCCAGCACTGCGCCGATGGAGCGCTCGCAGGCCGCCACGATGGACGCCCGGAAGCTCGCAGGCAGGAAGCCCGCATACTTTTCCGCGATGCCGGTCAGGTCCACGACACCTCCGGCGGAAAGGCTGGCCGCGATCTGGGTGCGGAACCCTCCGGCCAGCATGTGCTCGAACACCCAGCCCGCGCAGGCTGTGGACAGCTGCCGGGCACCCAGCAGACTGATCAGATTGCCCACCAGCTGCACCATGGACGAAAGAAAGCCCTTGTGCGCATAGCGGATCATCAGGATGATCCAGGCTGCCGTACATATGATATCAAAAAGAAATGACGGATTCTTGAACATACCTTGTTTTCCCTGTAATTTTTATCATTCTCGCCGCAGGAGTGCTAAAACGTGCGTGATTTCCCCCTCAAAAAGCAGCTCACTGGCTGCTGGAAGCTTCCTCCGGCGGGGTGACCACCTGCACCGTGTTGCCGGTGAACACCAGGATCTGCTTGCCCTCGATCAGCGCCTGTGGCCGGGCCGGAAGGGTCTGGCTCCACTGGAACTGCCCCGCATGGTCGAACCGCTCCACCGTGCTGTCGGTCAGCAGGTAGAAGCCGTCGTTCTGCGCAAGGACGATGTGGTTGGCGGCAGGCACGCTGCCGCTGTACCCCACCTGAAGCTCCCCGTCCAGCAGCACGGCGGTGCAGGTCTGGCCGCTGCTCAGCAGCAGGGCCGCACCGCTGTTCCCGGCAGACACGCTCACGAGGGTGGCACCGCCAAAGTCATAGCTGGCGCGCTCGCCGATACTGCCGCCGGTCGTGTTGTAGAGCACAGCACGGTTCTCATAGAGCACCAGCAGAAAGCCGTTGGACATCCAGCCCATCCACTGGGGCACGCTGGCTTCGGTGCCCAATTGCACCGGGTCTCCCTGGGAAAGGGGCAGCGCATAAAGGTTCGTGGCCAGCTGGCCGCCGGTGGCCGTCACGGCCGCCACGGCAAGGCGGCGGCTGTCCGGCGAAAAGGCCATGCGCAGCGGCGTGCCCTGTTCGCTGGTCAGGTTCCAGCTCAGCGCCTGCTCCATGGCGGAGTTGTACACCGTCAGCTTCGCGGCGCTGTCCGTGCTGTCGGTGACCACGGCCACCTGCCCGGCGTTCGCCACCGCGCACAGCGCGATGGTGCTGTCCATGGTTTTGGTGTAGAGGTTCTGGGTGCGGCTCTCCACCCGCAGCTCGTTGCCGGAGCGGTTGTACAGCACAAAGCGGTTTTTGCCCACGGCGATGGCCGGGCGGGCGTAGCCGCTCTGGATGCTGTTCAGGCGGGTGCCGCTCAGGCTGTAGACCGCACAGCTGTCGCCGCCCTTTTCCACAAAACTGCCGGACATGGGCACCACGGTGTCCGGGTCGGTGATGCCGGTCTGCTGCGGCCAGCCGGAAGCCGGGGTCAGTGCGATGTGCACCGAATCCACCAGGTCCTTGGCCCGGGCGATGGAAGACCCCACCATGCCGGTGGCGAACAGGATGACGATGGTCAGCGCCGCCACGATGATGACCGTGCGGCGGATGTGCTTTGCCCGGGCGCGGGCACGGGCGGCTTCGAGGTATTCGACCCGCCCGGCCGAAAGCGGCTCGCCCTCGGCCGAGCGGCCGCCGCGATGAATCTTGCTCATAGGTTTTTTTCTCCTTTGTGCCGGTCTGGCCGGCACTTCCGGTCAGGTTCTTGGCTCTCCCTCTGGGGGAGCTGCCGCCGAAGGCGGCTGAGAGGGCGCGGCCCCGTATTCCACACACTTCAAAAACAGGCCCTTTGCGGGCAGAGTGGGCCCGGCGCGGCTGCGGTCGCGGCTGGCGAGGATGGCTGGAATTTCCGCCGGGTCCAGCCGCCCGGCACCTGCTTCGCACAAGGTGCCCGCGAGGATACGCACCATGTTGTACAGGTAGCCGTCGGCGGTCACCTCAATGTCCACTTCGTCCCCTTTGCGGGTGACATGACAGTCCGTGATGGTGCGCACCGTGTCGCCGTGGGCCGCGGCCGAAGACCCCGCCGCACACAGGGCCAGGAAATCGTGCCTGCCCACGAACTGCTGCGCTGCCCGCTGCATCTTTGCTTCGTCCAGCCGCTTCGGCACACGGGTGTAGTAGGCCGCATCAAAGGGCGAGTCGATGGGGTGGTTGTGGATGCGGTATAAATAGGTTTTGGTGTGGGCCGCATACCGGGCATGGAAGTCCTCCGGCACCACCTGCGCATCCAGCACCCGGATATCCGGCGGCAGATGCTGGTTCAGCGCCAGCGGCAGCTTTGCCGGCGGGATGCGGGTGTCGGCGTGGAAGTTGAGCTTAAAACCCAGCGCATGCACGCCCGCATCGGTGCGGCTGCAGCCCTTGATGTCAGGCCGGGTGCCCAGCACCGCTTCCAGCCCGTCCTGAAAGGTCTCGGCCACACTGCGCCCGTTGGGCTGCACCTGAAAGCCGCAGTAGTTCGTGCCGTCGTAGGCTAACGTAAGTAAAAAGTTCATCGAAGAAATTACAACTTTCCCGTTTCGTCTTGTTCAAAATCGGAAAACCACAAAAAGCGTTAAAGCGATAGCGCCGACTGGCGCAGCGCTAGCTTTTTGTGGTTTGACTTCTGCTTTGGGATTGTTAAGGGCGTGCAGCCCTTAACTCGTCAGGGGTAAGTGGAGTCCAGAGGATGAGAGGGGCGCGTCGAGACGCCCCTCTTGTCCTCTGGCCCAGCGGAGCGTCCCCCCGTTCCTTAAAAATTCGGGAACACCAGCCGGGAGGACAAAATCACCGCAAAGCAGGCGATGCACACAGCCAGGTCAATATAATCCTGCTTCGTGCAGCGCAAAACTTTCAACCGGGTGCGGCCGTCGCCGCCGCGGTAGCAGCGGCATTCCATGGCCATGGCCAGCTCGTCCGCACGGCGGAAGGCCGAGATGAACAACGGGATCAGCACCGGCACCAGCGCCTTGACCCGGTCGGTCATCTTGCCGGTGTCCAGCTGGGCACCGCGGGCCTTCTGAGCGTTCATGATCTTGTCCGTCTCCTCAATGAGGGTGGGGATGAAACGCAGGGCAATGCTCATCATCATGGCAAGCTCGTGCACCGGGAAGTGCAGTTTGCCCAGCGGCTTCAGCAGCTGCTCGATGGCGTCCGTCAGCACGATGGGGCTGGTGGTGTAGGTGAGCAGGCTGGTGCCCGCGATCAGCGCCATGACGCGCACTGCCATCAGCACAGCATAGCGCACGCCCTCAGCGTAAATGGTCAGAAACCAGATGTGCACCAGCGGTTCGCCCTCGCCCGACACAAAGAACAGGTTCAGCACCGCTGTAAAGATCACGATGGGCAGGATGGGCTTCAGGCTCTTGCCGATCATCTTGAGCGGAATTTTCGCCACTGTATACATCGCGGCTAGGAACAGGATGGACAGGGTCAGGCCCAGCGGGTTGGACGCTGCGAACAGCAGCACGATATAAACGATGGTCAGCACCAGCTTCAGGCGCGGGTCGAACCGGTGCACCAGACTGTTGCCGGGGAAGTGCTGGCCGATGGTGATATCTCTCAGCATGTGGCAGCGCCCCCTTCCTGCTTTGCTTCGCGCGGCAGCACAAGGCTTTCGCCTGCGTCGCGGCGGCGTTTGGCTTCCACGATCATCTTGACGGCATAAGGGATGGTGTACACATCCGCGGGCACATCCACGCCCATCTCCCGCAGTTTGAGGAAAATCTTCGTCACCTGCGGCACCGAAAGGCCCAGCTCCAGCAGTTCCGGGGCCCGGGCAAACACTTTCTCCACCGTGTCGTACATGGCGATCTTCTTGTTGCTCATGACGAGGACGCGGTTGGCGTACTTGGCGATATCCTCCATGCTGTGGGACACCAGCAGCACGGTGGTGCCGGTCTTTTTGTGGTACTCCTTCACCTCGGAAAGGATATCGTCCCGGCCCTCGGGGTCAAGACCGGCGGCGGGCTCGTCCAGCACAAGGATGCGGGGCTTCATGGCCATGACACCGGCCACCGCCACCCGGCGCTTCTGACCGCCGGACAGCTCAAAGGGGCTGCGCTCCAAAAGCGCCGGGTCCAAACCCACAAAGTCTGCGGCTTCGTGGACGCGGCGGTCCACCTCGGCTTCGTCCAAGCCCATGTTCTTGGGGCCAAAGGCGATGTCCTTATAGCAGGTCTCCTCGAACAGCTGGTACTCCGGGTACTGGAACACCAATCCGGTGAGGAAACGGAAATCACGGATCTTTTCCGGGTCTGCCCACAGGTCGCGGCCGTCAATGAAAATTTTGCCGCTGGTGGGCTTGTTCAGGCCGTTCATGTGGGTGATGAGGGTGCTCTTGCCGGAGCCGGTGGCACCGATGATGCCCACAAAGTCGCCTTCTTCCACGGTGAAGCTCACGTCATCCAGCGCGGTGACTGCCGTCGGCAGGCCGGGGTTGTAGACGTAGCTCAGGTGTTCTACCTTGATGATATCTGCCATTTGCGTCCCCTCCCCTCACTGCAGCAGCTCATACAGAGCCTGTGCGCATTCGCCGGTGTCGATGATGCCCTCCGGCATCGGGATGCCAGCCTTCACCAGCTCGTCCCGCAGCTCGGCAGCCTGCGGCACATCGAGGTGCAGAGAGCGCACCTTCTCGGTCTGGCTGAACACTTCTTTCGGGGTGCCCTCCATCACGATGTGGCCCTTGCTCATCACCAGCACACGGTCGGCCTGTGCGGCTTCTTCCATATAGTGGGTGATGGACACCACCGTGATGCCCATGTTCTTGTTCAGGTGGTGGATGGTCTGCATCACCTGCTCGCGGCCGCGGGGGTCCAGCATGGCGGTGGCTTCGTCCAGGATCAGGCAGTCCGGCCGCATGGCCACAACGCCCGCAATGGCCACGCGCTGTTTCTGGCCGCCGGACAGGTTGTGGGGTGCACGCTCGCGGTATTCGTAGATACCGGCCATCTTCATGGAGTCATCCACACGGCGGCGCATCTCCTCGGGCGGCACACCGAGGTTTTCCAGCGCAAAGGCAACGTCTTCCTCCACCACGGTGGCCACGATCTGGTTGTCCGGGTTCTGGAACACCATGCCCACGGTCTGGCGGATGTCGTAAATTTTGTCATCGTCGGCGGTGTCCATGCCTTCCACATACACCTTGCCGCTTTCCGGCAGCAAAATGGCGTTGAAGTGCTTGGCCAGCGTGGATTTGCCGCAGCCGTTGGCACCCAGCACCGCCACAAATTCGCCGCGCTTCACCTGCGTGGACACGCCGTCCAGCGCGTAGACCGGCTGGTCGCTGACGTCATAGCGGAACTTTAAATTTTCTGCTGTTAAAATCGTCTCGTTCATTTTTGTTTCTCTTTCTGGTGGTGCGCCCCTCCGAAAGGGGCTGTACCCCATTCCATATTATTTTCAACATCACACTGCGTGTGGTGTTGAAAATCCCTTGCTTTTTATATTATTCTTCCCAGATAGCCGTTGCACCGCAGGGCACGACGCCGCCGGTGGCGGACACCGGCAGGCCGATCTCGTCGCAGCTGGTGTGGCCGCCAAAGCGAGGGATGAGGGTGGTCTTGAGCATATACTCCATGACGGCCGGGGAAAGGCCGGTGGTGTAGCTGTTCACCGCGAAGAACAGCGGCTTGTCGCTCAGCACTTCTTCGCACTGGCTGATGAGGTCGTAGATGCAGTCTTCCAGCTTCCAGATCTCACCGCCGGGGCCGCGGCCATAGCTGGGCGGGTCCATGATGATGCCATCGTAGGTGTTGCCGCGGCGCTTTTCGCGGGCCACGAACTTGGCGCAGTCGTCCACCAGCCAGCGGATGGGCCGGTCGGCCAGGCCGCTTGCCACAGCGTTGTCCTTGCCCCATGCCACGATGCCCTTGGAGGCGTCCACATGGCAGACGGTGGCACCCGCCGCCGCGCAGGCCAGCGTGGCACCGCCGGTGTAGCCGAACAGGTTCAGCACCTTCACGGGACGGCCGGCGGCGCGAATTTTCTTCTCGTACCAGGCCCAGTTGACGGCCTGCTCCGGGAACACGCCGGTGTGCTTGAAGCCGGTGGGGCTGACGATGAGGGTGAGCTTATCCTCGCCCTCGCCGCAGCTGATCTTCCACTTTTCGGGCAGGCGGCGCTTATACTCCCACTCGCCGCCGCCCTGATTGGAGCGGTGGTACACCGCGTCTGCCTTGGCCCACAAGGGGCTCTGCTTGGGGGTCTTCCACACCACCTGCGGGTCGGGGCGGATGAGAATGGTCTCGCCCCAGCGCTCCAGCCGGTTGCCCTCGGTGGCATCCAGCAATTCATAGTCTTTCCAGGTATCTGCAGGGCGCATAGCGTCCTCCTTTCAGTTTGCCGTTTCAGCCCTCTGCTTTTCAGGCAAAGCCTTTCCCCGGGCGGGGGAAGGCGGCACCGCAGGTGCCGGATGAGGGCGCTTTTTACTGTCCCAAAATGCGCTTATTGATCTTATCCACGATGCGTTCTGCGCAGCGGTGGATGGCGTCCAGATCCTGGCCCTCCACCATCACGCGAATTTTCGGCTCGGTGCCGGATACGCGCACCAGCACGCGGCCCATGCCCATGAGCTTCTGCTGCTCGTTCTCGATGAAACCGGCCAGCACTTCGTCTTCCTTATAGGCGGCCTTCTGGGCGGCGTTGGCGGTCACGTTCACCAGCACCTGCGGGTACTGGGCGTAGATGCCGTTCAGCTCGCTCATCTTCTTGCCGCTCTCGGCCAGCAGCTTGAGCAGCTTGCCGGCGGTCAGCTCGCCGTCACCGGTGGTGGCGTGGTGCAGCAGGATGACATGGCCGCTCTGCTCGCCGCCGATGGCGTAGCCATTCTCCCGCATGTTTTCCAGCACATAGCGGTCACCCACGGCGGTCTTTTCGGTGTGGATGCCCTGGCTCTCCATGTACTTGATGAAGCCCAGGTTGGACATCACGGTCACAACGGCCGTGTCGCCGTCCAGACGGTCCTTCTCCTTCATGGTCATGGCCAGCAGGGCAATGATCTTGTCGCCGTCCATCTCGCGGCCCTTCTCGTCGCAGGCAAGGCAGCGGTCGGCGTCGCCGTCAAAGGCGATGCCGCAGTCGAAGCCGCCCGCGACGACCGCCTTTTCCAGGTTGTCGAGGTGGGTGCTGCCCACGCCCTTGTTGATGTTCTCACCATCCGGCTCCACGCCCAGGAAGGTGCACTTGGCGCCCAGACGGGGGAACAGCTTCTGGGCCACGGCAGCGGAAGCGCCGTTTGCGCAGTCGATGCAGACGTTCAGGCCGGTCAGGTCGCCATGGATGGACTCGTACAGGTGGTCCACATAGTCCTGCAGGCCGTCGTCGCGGCGGTACACGCGGCCCACCTCCGCACCGGTCTTGAGTTCGATGCCCGCGCAGTTGTTATCAATGTAGACTTCGATCTCGTTCTCCACCTCGTCGGGCAGCTTGTAGCCGGTGCCGGCAAAAATTTTGATGCCGTTGAACTCCATCGGGTTGTGGGAGGCCGAGATCACGATGCCGGCGTCTGCATTGTATTTGCCCACCAGATAGGCCACGGCAGGCGTGGGCAGCACGCCCAGGCCCTCCACGTCGGCACCCACGCTGCACAAGCCCGCGGTCAGGGCCGCTTCCAGCATGTCGCCGGACTGGCGGGTGTCCTTGCCGATGAGGATGCGCGGGCGGCGGCCGGTGCTGCCGGTCAGCACAGCAGCTGCGCCGCGGCCGATCTTCATGGCCAGCTCACAGGTCAGATCAGCGCCCGCCACACCGCGCACGCCGTCGGTTCCAAAATACTTACCCATAATAAAATATACCCCACTTTCAGGTTTACGCCCTCATCCGGCCCTTTGGGCCACCTTCCCCCGTCCGGGGGAAGGCTTTTGAAGCATCATCTCGCCGTAAGGCTTCCCCCAGTCGGGGGAAGCTGTCACCGCAGGTGACTGATGAGGGTGCTTTCTTTAAAACAAACTCTGCTGCCCGTTGTCTTCGGGCGTGCCGGTCTCCGGCGCTTTCATGCCCAAATGCTCGTAGGCCAGCTTCGTTGCGCAGCGGCCGCGCGGCGTCCGGGTCAGAAAGCCCATCTGCATCAGATACGGCTCGCACAGGTCTTCCAGCGTGACGGCTTCCTCACCGAGGGCCGCCGCCAGCGTTTCCAGACCCACCGGGCCGCCGTTGTACATCTCAATGATGGCGCGCAGCAGGCTGCGGTCCAGTTCGTCCAGACCCAGCGCGTCCACGTCCATCCGCTTCAGGCCCATCAGGGCCACATCCCGGTCAATGACGCCGTCGCCCAGCACCGTGGCAAAGTCGCGGATGCGCTTCAAAAAGCGGTTCGCCACGCGGGGCGTGCCCCGGCTGCACTTTGCCAGCTCGTAGGCGCCTTCCGGCGTGATGGGCTGGTCGAGGATGCCCGCCGAGCGCTGAATGATGCGGGAGAGCTCCTCCGGGCCGTAGAGCTCCAGCTTGAGCAGCACGCCGAAGCGGTCGCGCAGCGGGCCGGTGATCTGTCCGGCGCGGGTGGTGGCACCCACCAGCGTGAAGCGCGGCAGGTTGATGCGGATGCTCTGGGCGCTGGGGCCCTTGCCGATCATGATATCCAGCGCGTAGTCTTCCAGCGCCGGGTAGAGCACTTCCTCCACCTGCCGGGACAGGCGGTGAATTTCATCAATGAACAGCACATCGCCCTCCTGCAGATTGGTCAGCAGGGCGGCAAGGTCGCCGGGCTTTTCGATGGCCGGGCCGCTGGTGATGCGGATCTGCACCCCCATCTCGTTGGCGATGATACCCGCCAGCGTGGTCTTGCCCAGGCCCGGCGGGCCGTAGAGCAGGATGTGATCCATGGGCTCACCGCGCCGCTTGGCGGCTTCCAGATAGATTTTCAGGTTTTGCTTGACCTTTTCCTGCCCGATGTAGTCTTCCAGCCGCTGCGGGCGAAGGTTGTTCTCCTCGCTGTCCGCCGCCGTCATGCCGGGCTGCATCATTTTTGCGCCGTACAGCGCGGTTTCGTCCTGCATTGTTTACCTCCTGCCTGCGGCCATGCTGCGCAGGGCCAGCTTGATGATCTCCTCCACGGGAAGGGTCGGGTCGATCTTGGAAATGGCCAGCGCCGCTTCGCTCTGGCTGTAGCCCAGCGACACCAGCGCCGCAATGGCCTGGCTGCTGCCCTGCGTGGCCGGAGTGTCGGCCGAAGCGCCCGCCACATCTTCCAGCGAGATGCCGTCCACAAAGCCCTTGGCCACTTTGTCTTTCAATTCCAGCACGATGCGCTGGGCCAGCTTCGGGCCAACACCGGAAGCCGACTTGAACGCCTTGTGGTCGCCCGCCGAGATGGCCAGCGCCACACGGTCCGGCTCCATCACGCTCAGGATGGCAAGGCCCACCTTTGCGCCCACGCCGGACACCGAAGTGAGCAGCTCAAAGCAGGCCTGCTGCTGCTCGGTGGCGAAGCCGTACAGGCTCACATCGTTTTCCGTCACGCTCATCACAGTGTAGATGGTGGCTTCCTTGCCCACGCCGGGCAAAGCGCCCGCCACGCTGGCCGGGCACTGGGCATAGTAGCCCACGCCGCCGCAGCTGAGCACCACGGCATTCATGCTTTTTTTGACGATTTTTCCAGTTAAGCAGTAGATCATTTGAAACCCTCTCAGTTTCTGTATCAGCCCGATCTTCCTCTATTCCCGGCTCCCCCTTCGGGGGAGCTCCGGCACCGCGCCGCCGTAGGCGGACGGGACCGGCGAGAGGGTCAGATGGGCCCGGCCACACGGCGGACGAAGCGGTTGAGCTGGTTGCCGTTGGTGTGGCAGAAGGTGATGGCCATGGCCAGCGCATCGGCGGTGTCGTCGGGCTTTGGGATGGCGGGCAGGTGCAGCAGCACCCGGGTCATCTCCTGCACCTGTTTTTTCACGGCCTTGCCGTAGCCGGTGACAGCCTGCTTGACCTGCATGGGGGTGTACTCGTAGATGGGCAGGCCCGCCTGCGCCGCCGCCAGCAGGATGACGCCGCGCGCCTCGGCCACGCCAATGACGGTGGTCTGGTTGTGCTGGTAGAACAGCTTTTCGATAGCCAGCGCCTCGGGCCGGGTGCGCTCGATGACCTCTTTGATGCCCGCGTACACCTCGTCCAGCCGCCGCTCGAACGGCACGCCTGCGTCGGTGCACACCGCGCCGAAGTCCACCGGCGCGAACCGGTTGCCCGCATAATCCACCACGCCCCAGCCCACGATGGCATAGCCGGGGTCGATGCCCAAAACTCTCATGCTGTGATACCTTCCGATACTATTCCTATTATAAATCAGTTTATTATACCACGCCAAAACGGTGTGAGCAATACAAGGCTGGCCGGATTCTTGCCCGAGAAGGGCGCAGCTGCGTAAAAAAGCCGGGGTCCTCCCCGGGGTTTCAAAAAAGTTTTACAATTTTCGAAAAAACGCTTGCTTTTTTGAAGAAGGTATGGTAATATAGACAAGCTGATTTCGGCAGAAAACAGAATATGGACGGTTAGCTCAGCTGGTAGAGCATCTGCTTGACGTGCAGGAGGTCACAGGTTCGAGTCCTGTACCGTCCACCACAAAACTCCTCAGACTTTCGTCTGAGGAGTTTTTGTTTGCAGCGGACGGACCTTTCGCTCTGCCCCGGCGTGTGCCGGATGCGTGATTTTCCGCACAGAAAAACGGCCGGCACTTTTCAAGCCGACCGTTTTGTGTTATGGTATTCTCAGCGCGTCACTGCATCTCGATCTCTTTGCAGTATTCCACGATGTGGTGGAACATCTGCTCCACGGCCGGGGCCATGGCGGCGGGGCGCTGCACAGCCAGGCCCACCACGCGGTATTCCTCCGGCTCGATGGGGTAAATTTTCACGGCTGCCTTGCAGTCCCGCAGCAGCATCTGCGGCATGATGGAGATGCCGAGGCCCGCTTCCACCATGGCGATGTTGGACTGGTCGTCGATGACATGGCAGCGGCGCTCGGTGCCGATCTTATACTTTTTCAAAAACTGGCGCATCTCGGCGTCGGTGGCGTCGCACTGCACCACAAAGCTCTGGCCGTTCATCAGGGCCGGGGTCATCACGCCGTTTTCCGGCTCCGGCCAGTCCTGCGGCACGATGCACAGCAGCGGCTCGCGGAACAGCTCGGTGAGGTTGAACTCCTCGCGGCAGGTGGAGGAAAGGAACGCGATGTCCACCTGACCGGTGCGCAGCCATTCCTTCACGTCGTCGTAGGTGCCCTGGTAGACCTCGATCTCGATCTGGGGGTAGTGGGCCATGAAGCTCTTGAGCAAGCCCGGCAGCAGCGAGGCGCACACCGAGTTGAACACGCCCAGCTTCACCTTGCCTTTTTCCAGGCCGTTCAGGCGGGCGATGCTCTGCTTGAGGGCCTCGTCGCTGTTGAGCACGTCGCGGATGGACGGATACAGCGATGCACCGTAACTGGTCATGGAGACGCCGTTTTTGCCGCGGTTGAACAGAGCAAAGCCCAGTTCCTCCTCCATGACGGCGATGGCGTGGCTGATGGCCGAGGGGGTCAGATGCAGCTGCTGTGCCGCTTTGTTGAAGCTGCCCTGCCGCGCCACTGCATCGAAGATCTCATAGGAAAATAGCGTCATGCCCAAAGCCTCCTTCCTTCTGATCTGGTTCGGAGACGCTCGGATTCTTTGTGAATCTTTTTCATCTTTGGTTTGAGATAGTTCAATTATCTTCTTGATTGTACTATCCAAAGCCATTCCTGTCAAGCATTTTGGCCCGATTTCTGCGCATTCCGGGCTCATTTTGTCGCCTGCCGCGCGTATATTTTGAAAAGAGGTATCCTCATGACCGAGACCCTTCCTTCCTCCACCCGCCGCGGGCTCAGCGGCACTGCCCTCAAGGGCATTGCCTGCGTCACTATGCTCATCGACCACATCGGCGCTTCCTGCCTCGAGAACGGCTTTTTGAGCGCACCTGCCGCGCCCGCCGGGCTGGCTGCGCTGGACCTTGTGCTGCGGCTCATCGGGCGGCTGGCCTTCCCCATTTTCTGCTTTCTGCTGGTGGAAGGCTTCGTCCACACCCACGACGTGAAAAAATACATCGGGCGGCTTTTGCTGTTCGGCCTTGTCAGCGAGGTGCCCTTTGACCTGGCGTTTTTCCGCACGCCCTTTGCGCCGGGCTACCAGAACGTGTACTGGACGCTGGCCCTGGGCGTACTGGCCATGGCGGGCCTCGCGCACTTTGAAAAAGAGGACGGCTCCACCGGCTGGCAGGGTCTGCTATGTGCCGGCGGGTGCGTGCTGCTGGGCTTTCTGGCCAACACGGATTACAACGGCATCGGCGTGCTCATCATCTGCGCGCTGTACCTGACCCGCGCCGACCGCAAACGCCAGTGCATCGTGGGCGCGGTGCTGTTCGCCTTTGAGTACACCGCCCCGCTGGCTTTTGTCCTCATCTGGCTCTACAACGGCCAGCGCGGCAATTGCAGCAGGGCGATGCAGAAGGTGTTCTACTGGTTCTACCCGGTGCACATCGCGCTGTTGGCCGGGGTCACAAACTTTCTATTATAAGGTAAAGGGCCGAAAAGGGGCCTCCGCAAACGCGCGGAGGCCCCTTTGTTTTTTTATCGCGTCAGAGCGGGAACAACTGCCCGGTCAGCAGCAGCATGACCGGCACCGTGACCAGCATACAGATGGTGGAGTGGGCCACGGCCTGGCTGGCAAGGGCAGGCTCGGTGCCGGACTGCTTTGCCACCACCGCCGCCAGGCTGCCGGCCGGGCAGCTGGCAATGACCATCAGCCCGGTGCGCAGGACGTTGTCCAGCGGCAGCAGCCGCAGCACCAGCAAAAACAGCAGCGGGAACACCACCCCGCGCAGCACCGTGACCCGGTACAGAAAGCCCTTGCGCAGCAGGGCGCGCAGGTCGCTGCCCGCCAGCATGACCCCCACGATCATGAGCGCCATGGGGGTGGTGCAGCCGCCCACCGTGCTGCAGAAGGTCTGTACCGGCCCGGGCAGCCGCCAGCCGGTGGCCAGCAGCACCAGCATGGCCACCGTGGCGATGTTGGCCGGAGTGACAAAGGTCTTCCAGTGCAGCTTTTCGCCCGGGCGGAACAGGGTGACCACGTAGGTGAAGAACCATACATTATAAGCAGCCATGGCTACGGTAGCGAACACGGTGCCCCGGGCGCTGCCCAGCAGGGCGGCACACAGCGGCAGCCCGATGAACCCGCAGTTCGGCATGGCGGCCGTGCCCACCAGAACCGCCGCCTCGCCGGGCGTATCCCGCCGCACCCGGCTGACCAGGCGGCAGATGCCGGTGGTGGCGATGAACAACGCCAGCAGCAGCACGAACAGCACGCCTGCCTGCAGCACGATCTCCGGCTCGTCGTCAATGGCCGCACCCGCCAGCATCGTGCAGGGCAGCAGCAGCTTCATGATAAAATCCGACAAAAACCGGCTGTCCCGGTCGGTGATGACGCCGCAGCGCGCCCCCGCATAGCCCAGCATCACCTCGAGAAAGATCACCGCGATCTGCCCCATCAACACCCCAAACGCCATGGGTCTCCTCCTTTTGCACTGTCCGCATTTTATTCCGGTTTCAGCTTTTTCACGGCCTTGTCAAAATCTGACACGATCTTCTGTGTCGGGTTGAACATTGCATATTCCGCCTCAGCCTTTTCCCTTGCTTTTCGGTTCGTGACCTTTCCCTTATCCGGCAGAACATCGTACCGCCGGAAGGATAAAAACTCATTGATACTGGAAGCGAATTGTTCCATTGTAAACGTATTCTCACGTTCGATCAGGTCTTCAATATAGTCAAAATAGCCAGACACCGCACGTTCCAGCTGCCGGATCTGCTTCTCCGACAGGTAATTCTTGGCTACCGACACATCCGACTTGAGCACCCGCCCATCCGGGGCATTCTTCCATGTTGTCAGGCCCATGTGGTCTTTTGTATGATCCGCTTTTGTGTACACGATCTCCGCCGCCGTCTGCCCGGTGATGGCATAATGGAACTTATTCTGCACCATGGCATAAAAATCATGGGTCAGCGGCGAATCACGGTCATAGTCGATACTGCATTCCGCAAAGATATCCGTGCGGCTGCCCTCCATTTGAACTACCGAGGATTCCTCGGCAGTTGCCGTTTCATCCAGTTCTCCCTCTGCATAGATATTTTTTTAATGAAACGAAATGTTGTCCGTTGTGCAGTCAAACAGCTTTGCCATGCCTTTTTGGGTCAGCCAAATCGTATCATCCTTAATAAAAGCATCCACTGAAATATCTTCTTCTGCCGAGCGGTATATCAAAAACTGAAAGTTATTTTTCATTTTCTCTCCTTTCGCCGCGGCGCTTCATCTCTTGCAGTCCAGCTCTACGAGCTTCCTACGGCAAGAATATCACACACCCGGGCAAAGTCAAGTTCGCATTGCCGCGAGATGGGTCGGCAAGATGGCGCAGCCGTTACAGGCTTTTTGGGCCCCTCGCACTCCATTTTAGCTGCAAAAATGGAAAAAGCCCGGTGATTTCAATGAATCATCGAGCTTTTTCTTGGCGGAGTAGGAGGGATTTGAACCCTCGCGCCGTTGTTTAGACGACCTACGCCCTTAGCAGGGGAGAAAAATCAAGCACTTTCAAACGAACTGCCGCACAAAAAAGGAGTGCTCATGTAATGTTTTGGAAGTGTATTTTCTCGTCATCTGCCATCAATCCCCCATTTTATGCCCCGCCGCATTTCAGCAAATTCCGACCTTTTGCAACGCTTTTCAGCGCTTTTGGCACAATTCGACACTTTTCGTTTACACTCTTTCTTGGATATTCCACAAACCGGAAAGGATGTGTTTAAAAGTGCCCATCACTGATTCGTCCACGCTCTCGCTGCGTGTTGCTCAAACGCTCCGGCCTCTGGGCATTATTCGCAGTATGCGCTCTTACTCCATCCTTGCCGACTGCCTTCAGCTCATCTGGGAACAGGAGGACCGGCTGGAAGCTGTCCAGAAAGAGGTCTATGAGCCGATTGCTGACAAGCAATGCAGTGACTGGACGGCCATTCAAAGCACCATCCGGCGTGCCGCGCAGATCGCATGGCACACCAATCCTTCCCGTGTGCAGGAACTGGCGGGCTACCCGTTGGACGGCTGCCCCAGTGCTGTACAGTTCCTCGAAATGCTGTACAACGATCTTGCACGCGGCTGATCACTTCAACTTGTTCATCGCGTCCAGCTTTTCTTCCAGCGGGATGTGGGTGTAGCCCAGTGTGACCGCATAGTCCGTGTGGCCCAGCACCTCCTTTATAATGGCCGGGGCGACCTTCTCCACAGCCAGCAGCGTGGCCGTGGTATGGCGCAGGCAATATGGCGTCATGTCTGGCTGCAGGCCTACACGCTGGGCCATGTCGTGCCACTCGGCATAGAAGGTTTTCTCGTCCACTTCACACAGCCTCTTGGTGCCGCTGCGGTAGGCCTCCCGCACAAGCGGCATGATCTTGTCCGGGAAAATGATCTGCCGGGCCTTGCCGGCGTCCGTTTTGATGCCGCCGGTGCAGTACTGCTCGGCCAGATGGGTGTTTGCCTTCAGGATGGTCAGCATCTCACCGGTGCGCATTCCGGTGTAGGCCATGATGAGCCAGTACCGGCTGAACTCGTGACCGGCATCGTAGTCCTGCCAGATCCGCTGCACCTCGTCCTCGGTCAGGGCGGTGCGTGTGCTGGCGCTGATCGGCGGCAGATCCAGCAGCTTGGAGTAATCCTTATCGGCATACTCGTACTTGAGCGCCAGCGTGTACATCTTGCCCAGCAGGGCCTTGATATCCCGCTTGGGGTAGTACCCGCCCTCTCGGGCGTCCACGATCGGCTGCAGGTGCGCATAGCGCAGGTTCCGGATCTTGGCATTCTTCAGCGGTTCCAGGGCCGTCCAGGCTGTGCGGTAATGGCTGGCCTTGTCCTTGCTCAGCTTGGGCAGGGTCTGCGCACAGATCATCTCCCACAGCTCCTGCAGGGTGGCGTCCTGGGCAAACTCCTGCCCATTCAGCACCAGTTCCCGCATCTCCGGCAGGGCCTGCACGGCATCCCGCTTGGTTTTGAAGCCGCTGCGGATCTTGTGGTAACGCACGCCATCCTTATAGATGTTGATCTCGGCACGCCACTTGCCGGCATTGCCGTACTGGTAGACACTCCCCTCCCCGTTCGACCGGGCACGGGGCTTCCGTGTGGCCACCAGCTTTGCGCCGCACCAACAGCACCATGCTGCACCGTCTGGCAGCTCCTTGTGGCATTTCGGGCATTCAAACATTCTTTTCACCTCCAGAAGGGTACACTTTGACAAGCCTGCCCTTTTGGAGTACAATAACAATTGGTTGGGTTGTCTTGTACCCTTGTGGGCAAGCCATTCTGCAAACGCTCTCGGTGTTGGTAGCACCGGGGGCGTTTTTGTTTTGTTTACATCAGTTATTCAAAGCCTTTGCGCGCACAGTCGGGCTTGCTGCCTTGAACAGATCATATGCGTTCAAAACATCCGTAATCGCCTGACGCTCTTCGGGGGAGACTGTGTGGTCGATGCTGCCACCATCGCCGCTGTATCGGATAATGATTTCATCAGCGCTCAAAACATTCTTAAACCACTGGATATCTTCATCATCGCCCATAAAAGACGTCAGTTCCCAGTACTGCTTTCCATCATAGCCGCAGTCCACATCCGTCCAATCGATTGTGTAGGTGTATTTATACTCGCCTGCGCGAATCGTGATCGTGTCCAAGTACACATATTTGTTGCCGCTACACAGAACCATGAAAAACATTGACGGATCATTGGTGCTGCCATTTACAAAGAAGGGCAATATATAGCTTTTGCCTTGATTGCTCAGTCGGTCTTCCGTGGGTGACACATAGCTTCTTGCGTCCTCGACCTTATCGTAACTGATTTTCAGCTTTGCAAGAGCGTCTTTCAGTCCCAGTACCTGCTGGGCTTCTGCCAACACCGCAAAGTTGCTGACCTGCGCCTTGCTTGCATCGTCCAGTTCGTTATATGCATTTACGGCAGCTACAATTGCCGGGCGGCGGGCAGTTGTTACCGTTCCGATCTGACTGATAAGGTTCTCTACCGCGGCCACTGTTGCTGTGTTGCACTGTTCCAGAACGGCTGTGCTTGTATATTCCGCCGGGCTAACAGCCATCGCAGGCACCGTAGCAGACATAAATGTTGCCGCAATGCACAGTGATACAGCGAGTGCTTTGACTCCCTTTTTCATACATGACACTCCTTTTCTTTTGAAAAATCCCCATTTTTCTGTGGATTTTCTTACCGAAATCAGTTGTTGCATTTCACATCTGTCGGTTGTATAATACAAACGAAAATAACAACTGCTTCGGGAGGTTATAAAATGACTCGCCAAGAAACCATCAATGCTATTATGGAACTGCTGAAGGAAGCCGACTTCCGCAAGCTGCGGCTTGTGTGGATCTACGCCAAGCACCTGATCGGCTGACCTTCCAGCACTGCGGGGAGAACCTTTTACGGGTTCTCCTCTTTTTTTTGCGTCAATTTCTCGGCCATGCGCTCCAGCAGCTCCCAGTCACCGGGGCTCAGATCGGCCAGCATCTCGACGAAACGCTTTTTGAAGGTGTCGTCATCGTCCCGGGTCACATCGCCGATAAAGGCCGCCACCTGCTCGGACTGGGTGTCCTGCACGAACATTTCGCCCTCGCCGGTACGCAGCCACGCTTCCCGGACACCAAACTCCCGGCAGATGTCGCTGATCGTGCGGTCGCTGGGGGCTTTTGCACCAGAGCAAAGCTCGGACGCATACGGCCTGGAAATATGTAGACGTTCCGCGAACTCAACTTTTTTCAAGCCAAGTTCTTCAAGGATTTTTTTGATGCGTTCGTTCATTGGTTTTCACCTCCTCTCTACTTGGCATTGTAACACCTGTCAACAACGATGTCAAGAAAAAAGTTAGCTGAGCATTTGCTTTTTTGCTTGACATGATAGCAAAACCGTGCTATATTGTGAGCAGAGCTACCAATCACAGTAGCCAAGCGACCGTCATGCCGCACTTAAACGAAGGGAGGTGAAGAAGATGGACAACAACATTCAGAAAGAGATTCAGGAGCGCCGTGAACATTCCGAGCACTTAAAACAAATCGCCCTTAGGCTGTTCGAGCAGCTCAAGGGCGAAAATGTCAGTTTTTCGGATGCGGAGCGCATCATCACCCTGCTTTCTGCATCCGTAAAGACTGAGCGCGACGACCGGATTGTTTAATCCATACTGGCAGGGCTATAAATCTTGCCATCCTCAAGATTGATTAGTTCCTCCAGACAGTCGCTGTACCAAGAAGCCAGCATGCAGGCCGCCTGTGCAGGGTCATTCAAGTCAAGCCCCTGCGGGCGCTCACCGCGCTGCAGCGCAATCTGCAACTTGTTGTTTGCATAAGCAAGCGCCAGATTGTGCCGAATTTTGTTTCCATCACTCATGATTTCCACCTCCTTCCTGTTTTTATTTTACCGCAGGAGCGAGGTGCACACAAGGAGGTGAACCACATGAACAATAACAAAAAGCCCAGCTGGAAAGAGTGGCTTTCCAACCGGACTACATCGGAACTACAGAGTCTTGCTCTTCGCATTCAACTCATTGCATTGGCTTTCCAGATTGGAGCGCTCATTTTGACAATTGTAAGGCTAATGCAATGATTGCAACGATGAGCGAACCGCCGCCAAAAACAGTTGCAGCGATTGAAACCCAAAACGACCGAATTGCCAGTTTTTTGTTTTTCTCGTTTTCTGCTGCTTGTTCCTTCTGGTTTTGCTCATACCGCTCCAAAAACTTGTGCAAATCCTCAGACGAACGAAGCTGTGCATTCTCTACGATGCGCTTCGAGCCTTGAGATGCCGCCACGGTTTTAGCCATATTGAGGTTTTCATCAAAGAGTGCCCGGCTGGCATCAAGGATTTTATCATTCATTTCCGTCATTATTCTCACCTCCCTTCTGCCTCTCTATTCTACCGCAGAAGGAAGCCACCCACAAGGAGGTACATATTCACCATGAACGACTTGACCACATTCACTAATCCCGAGTTCGGGCAGGTGCGCACCGTCGAGATCGACGGCACACCGTGGCTCGTCGGCAAGGACGTTGCCGTGGCGCTGGGGTACAAGGAACCCACCAAAGCTGTCCGCGACAAAGTAGACCCCGAGGACAGGGGGATGTCTAAAATGGACACCCCCTCCGGTGAGCAGGAAATGCTCATTATCAACGAAAGCGGCCTGTACAGCCTGATTTTGTCCAGCAAGATGCCCAAGGCCAAGGCCTTCAAGCGCTGGGTGACCAGCGAGGTGCTGCCCGCCATCCGCAAAACAGGCGCTTACGAGAGCTTTCAGGCACAGCAGCACATTGAGCGGTTGGAAGCCACCAACACCCAGCTGAACGCCGCCATTCAGGCGGTGGGCAGCGCAAAAGCAGAGCTGGCCGACGTCATCAATCTGCGCAACGACTTCATCAAGCACCGCGACAACTACAAAGCCCGGTATATGCAGGCCAAGACCGATTACGGCAAGATCTGCGACAGCCTGCGGCAGGCGGAAAGCCTTGTGACCAAAGCGCAGTCCAATCTGGACAGCCGCATCGACCAGCTGAGCATCGTGGCCTTTGGCCTGCCCGGCTTCGACGAGATCATGAACGCCGTCATCGGCACATTGCCCGCCAAGAAGGAGGAATAACCATGGCACGCAATAAGAACGACACCCTGAACCCCACCGCCTACGGCCTGACCGTGCAGGAAGCAACGCGGCTGATCCGCATCCATGACCTGTGCAAGGGCATGGATGACGATGCCTTCGAGCAGATGGAGACCGCAGCCCGCAGCATCAACCTGGTCAACAGCTTGAAAAAGCTGGACGGGCGGCCCGTGGCGTGAAAGGAGCTTGACTATGGAAAAGACCCCGTTCCCCACCACGCTGGACGAGCTGGAGACCTACCCCCAGCAGACCCTGACCGCCGAGCAGGTGGCGCAGTTCCTGGGCTGCAGCGTGCAGTCCATCCGCAGCCAGGCGCAGATCGACGCCGGAGCCCTGGGCTTCCCGGTGATCCTGTACGGCAGTACCATCCGCATCCCGCGTCTGGGCTTTATCTACTTCATGCGCTATGGCCGCACCAGCGTCCAGAAGCGCAGCTACAAGTAAGGAGGACATTATGACCACCACAATTATCCCCGCCCGTGAACGGGCGCAGGCCCCCATCGGGTGCGCGTATGTTGCACCGCTGTTCTGGAACAAATGGTTCCGCTGGGATGGGTGCCGGGCATCCGGCTGCTATCAGCTGGGCGGACGCACTCAGGACGAGCACCACACCGGCCTGCAGGTTTTCGCAGATGGCGAGTGGCACCCGGTCAAGGCATTTGCCTCTGATTGGTGCGAGCCGTGGGAGACCTGTGAGATCAAGGACCTTCTGGGAGAGGAGATTGAAGCATGAAGCTTAAACCTGTAGTCCTGCAATGGGCCGCCGTCGCCTGCGGCGCGGTCGGCCTGCTGTACGCTCTCGGCATCGAGGGCGGCGCACAAATCGGCCAGCCCATCACGGACGGCGAGTTCGTCACCGCGATGGTGCTGATCCTGGCAGCCATTGCGCTGGGCCGTCTGAGCTTCGCGCTTGAGGATGCCCAGGAGCGCCGGAGTCCTTACGGCAAAATCGACCGCCGGCACGCCCGCAACCCGGAATACCCGGAGGACCAGGAGCGCGGAGCATGAGCGCGCGTGAATATTATCACCATGTCATGTGGTACACCGTTTGGGATGCTAAGACAGGCGAGCTGGTGGCGGCGGGAACGTCTGCCATGTGTGCCGCCAAGCTGGGCTATAAAACGCCGTGAGCTTTTCAGCTGCCGTCTGCCACTGGTTCAAGGATGGCAAGAAACATCTCAAGTACATCTACCAGCGGGAGTACATCCCCCGCAGCGAGGTGGACAGTCTGATTCCACCGGCACCCCATAGACACAAAAAGGCCTGCCCGTGCGCCAACACGGACAAGCCCAAAGGGTGATGGATTTTCTACTCCCCATCACCCTGATGATATCACATCGGAAAGGATTTTACAATGAAAGGCATTCTGATTGAACCGGGCCGCGACCCGGAACCGGCAAACCTGCCGGATACCCTCTCTGCCATGGAGACCCGTCTGGGCGGCATGGTGGAGCACTACATCTTCCCGCGCACCCCGGCGGTGCTGTTCTTCCGCACGGCAGGCCAGCCCGTCAACCGCGTTGTGCGCGGCCAGCCTCTTTGCGGCACCATCTTCTGCTACGGCTGGCGCGGCGGTGACATCAAACCGCTGTCCGGCGCTCTGCTCACCGAGATGCTCGACCGCCTGAAGGACACGGAGGTGCGAGTATGACCACCTACATCTGCAAATGCGGGCAGCGGGTGCAGAAATCCAGCAATGCCGACAACACCGGCAATCGTCTGGAAGGATACGGCCCGGGACATGAATGCTATGGCTGTCCCTACGCCATGCCGTGGGGCGGCAACAAGTGGGACGAGGCTGCCAAGCGTTTCGTGCAGGATATTAAGGGGTACGAATGTCGGACGAGCAGAACGCTCTCATATGACTCCCACTTTATCGGCTCGACCAAAGACAAATGCACCTGCTCTGTGGTAAGCCTGGATTTCGACTTTCTGGAACAGATCAGTGCATGGGTCAAAGATACTTTCCCGCTGGGCGAAATCACCGGCAACTTTTCTCGAGACGAGATTCGCCCCACTGATTACTCCCACAATGGCCGCTACTGCTGTACATTCGTCTGCGCTTCCAACAAAAAGGGCATTGCTGCCAAGGCAGCTTTGTTCGCCCGGTTCTTTAACCCGGACGGCAGCCGCAAGGACATAACCCCACAGCAGGAGATGGAAAAAATCCTGGCTGACATTGAAAAAGCAAAGGAGGACCCCACATGTGCGACTGTCCCGAATGCGGATGCTGCTGCGACTACGGCAGAGAGTGCTGTGCCGAATGCCACGGCGGAAATGCAGACCACCTCGGAGAGCGCGGCGGATGCAAGCGAATCAGTCCCCGCTGCGTCTCCGCAGAGCTGCGAATCGGGCCCTGCCGCATCGGCGGAAGCTTCTTCTGCGTCTCTGCTATCGACAGCCCCGCAGGACAAGCCCCTGACCTTCATCCAGCAGGACAAATGCCCGGAGTTTGATTATTCCGACCTGCCGGAGCAGACCGTGGCGACCCTGCATCTTGCAGAAAGCGGGTATCTTCACGGCAAAAAATTGGCCGAAAAGGGCCTTGTTTACATGGGCGATAACATTGCGCTGGCCCACGATGAGCTGTGCAGCACCGTTGTCGCACAATGCGACAACGGTAGATTTGCCAAAAAAGAGGATACTTTCCGTGCCTGGTGCCTGCACATCGGCATTACTAAAGACAGCGCTTACAGACTGCTGCAGGTCTCCGCTCTGCTGGCTGACAGCAGCCCCCGGCAGCGGGCCGTGCTGGAATCCCTGCCTCCGACCCTGCTGTATGCCGTGGCAAAGCCCAGCGCCCCGCCGGAACTGGTGGAGAAGGTCAAGAACGGCGAGGTCTCCAGCAATAAAGCCTATCAGGACTTGCTCAAGGAGAACCAGCAGCTGCGCACCGACCGGGTGAATGCCATGAATCAGGCCGAGCGGGAGAAGGCCCGTGCGGAAAAGGCAGAAGCCGAACGGGACAAGGCCCGTGCTGACCAGCTGAGCACCGCCAAGGACTGCAACCGGCTGGGCCTGAAAGCCTCGCAGGAGAAGGACCGTGCAGACAAGGCCGAAGCCCGCGCGAAGGATGCCGAAAGCCAGCTCTCCGGCTCCCGGCAGGTGGCCGAAGCTGCCAAGCTGCGGGCCGACAAGCTCAAGGCCGAAAACGATGCTCTGAAAAAACAGCCCATCACCGCCGTGGTGGACGAAGAAGAAGTAGACCGCCGGGCGGGCGAAAAAGCCTACGAGATCGCCGCCGGTATGACCGCCGACTACAAAGTCAAGCAGGAGCAGGACGCCCGCGACGCTTACGACAGCATCATTCTGGCCGGGCGCTCCATCACCAGCATCGTTCAATCCACAAAACTGCAGTTCCGCAAACTGCCGGACGATCAGCGGGAGAGCGCGATCAACCAATTGGTTCACACACTCGCATCCGCTCAAGGGGAGGTATCCGCATGTCTGTAAAGATCACGGCTCTGGAAGCCGAAAACGTCAAGCGCATCAAGGCCGTTGCGCTCACGCCGGCCCCCACCGGGCTCACCCTCGTGGGCGGCAACAACAATCAGGGCAAGACCAGCGTTCTGGACGCGCTGGCGTGGGCTCTCGGCGGCGACCGTTTCCGCCCGGACGCGGCCCAGCGGGACGGCGCGTTGGCCCCGGCCCACCTGATGGTCAAGCTTTCCAACGGCGTGGTGGTGGAGCGCAAGGGCAAAAATGCCAGCCTGACCGTTACCGACCCCACGGGCCGCCGCAGCGGACAGCAGCTGCTCAACGCCTTTGTGGAACCGCTGGCGCTGGACCTGCCCCGCTTCATGGACGCCAGCGACAAGGAAAAGGCCGACATCCTGCTGCGCATCATCGGCATCGGGTCCGAGCTGCACACCCGGGATCTGGAGATCAAGGGCCTGTACGACAAGCGCACCTTCACCGGTCAGCTGGCCGCCCAGAAAAAGCACTTTGCCGATGAGCTCATCTCCTACCCGGAAGCCCCGGACAAGCCGATCAGCGCGTCCGACCTCATCCGTCAGCAGCAGGACATTCTGGCCCGCAACGGCGAGAACCAGCGCAAGCGCAACCAGCTGGACAAGCTCATTGATGAAAAGAATCAATTGAATTTCACCTTGCGTGATCTCGATGAAAAAATTGAAGATTTGAAAGAGGAATACGAGCAAACGCAAGCGAAATTTACTGACCTTGAAAAGCAGATATTTCAGGCCCGGAAATCTGCTGCCCAGCTTCAGGACGAATCCACCGCCGAGCTGGAAGCGTCCATCCGGGATATCGAGGACACCAACCGCAAGGTCCGCGCCAACCTCGAAAAAGCCCGCGCCGAGGACGAAGCCGCCCAGTATTCCGGCGAGTACGACCGTCTGACCGAAGCCATCCAGCAGAAACGTGCCGACCGCATGGCTCTGCTGAACGGCGCAGACCTGCCGCTGCCGGGCCTGAGCGTCGAGGACGGTGCCCTTACTTATAAAGGAAAGCACTGGCGGGATATGTCCGGCAGTGACCAGCTGCGGGTGGCCGCCGCCATCGTGCGCCGCCTGAACCCGGACTGCGGCTTCGTACTGCTGGACAAGCTCGAGCAGATGGACATGACCACCCTGCAGGAGTTTTCCGCCTGGCTGGAAGCCGAGGGCCTGCAGGCCATCGCCACCCGCGTTTCCACCGGCAGCGAGTGCCAGATCATCATTGAGGACGGCATGGTGAAGGATACCGACATCACCCCGCCGCCCGTCACCGAAAAGCCCCAGCCCAAAAGCTGGACGAAAGGAGCGTTTTAAATGAGCAAGTATGCAGTTACTGCCGGTGTGCAGTCCGCCCCGGTCAAGACCGTGCTGTACGGCCCGGAGGGCATCGGCAAGAGCACCTTTGCCTCCCATTTCCCGGACCCCGTGTTCATCGACACCGAGGGCGGCACCAAGCGGCTGAACGTCAAGCGCCTGCCCCAGCCCACCAGCTGGGCCATGCTGCTGGACGAGGTAGCCGAGGTGCGCAAGGGAAATATCCCCTGCGGCACGCTGGTCATCGACACCGCCGACTGGGCTGAACGGCTGTGCATTCAGGCCGTGTGCGCCAAAGCGAAAGTCAACGGCATTGAGGATTTTGGCTACGGCAAGGGTTACACCTACGTCAAGGAGGAATTCAGCAAGCTGCTGGACGCGCTGGAAGAAGTGCTGAATGCCGGGCACAACGTGGTGGTGCTGGCTCATGCCGCCATCACCAAGTTTGAGCAGCCCGACGCCGTGGGCAACTACGACCGCTGGACCATGAAGACCTCTAAGCAGGTAGCCCCGCTGCTGCGGGAATGGTGCGACATGCTGCTGTTCGCAAACTACAAGACCGTGGTGGAAAAGGCGAGCAGCAGCCCCAACGCCAAGAACAAGGCCAGCGGCGGCAAGCGGGTGCTGTACACCACCCACCATGCCTGCTGGGACGCCAAGAACCGCTTTGACCTGCCGGATGAGATTTCCTTCGATTACGCCGCCATTGCCCACTGCCTGCCCGGCAGCAGCGCACTGACAGCCACGCAGACGCCCGTGCAGCACGCTCCGGCTCCCGCGCCGGAAGCGGATATCCTGCCCAGCCCGCAGCCGGAAACGAAGCCTGTCTCTCATCCCCAGCCGCAGGCCACGCCGCCGATGGAAAGTTCCGAAAAGAGCGTGCTGCTCAGCCTGGGCGTGCCCGAAAAGCTGGCCGCACTGATGAACGCCAACAAAGTCAGCAGCGAAGAACTGCAGGGCGTTGTGGGCAAGCGGGGCTACTTCCCGGAAGACATGCCCATCAAGGACTATCCCGCCGATTTCGTGGAGGGCTGCCTGATCGGCGCATGGCCGCAGGTATACCAGATGGTACTCGACAACCGTGACATTCCTTTTTAACAAACTGACAGGAGGACTTACTTATGAACGAAATGAACAACGAAGGCTTCGCTTTGGACTGGGATGACGATCTTACCAACGAACAGCAGGAATTTGTGTTGCTGCCGGAGGGCGAGTATCCCTTTGAGGTCACCGGCATGGAGCGCGCCCACTTCGAGGGCAGCGCCAAGCTGCCGCCCTGCAAAATGGCAAAGCTGACCCTGCGCATCTATGGCGGTGCCAAGGGCGACACCACCGTCACCCACCGCCTGTACCTGCACACCAAGACGCAGGGCCTGCTGGGCGCTTTCTTCGAGAGTATCGGCCAGTGCAAGCGCGGCGAGACCTTCCGTCCCCGCTGGGACAGCGTAGTGGGTGCCAAAGGCATGTGCAAGCTGGGTGTCCGCGAGTACACCAAGCAGAGCGGCCCGCACGCAGGTGAGACCGGCCAGAGCAACGAGGTTCAGCGCTTCCTGCCGCCGCCCGAGCCCAAGGCTGCACCCACCCAGGGCTGGAAGCAGGGGGCATTCTGATGGGGCAGGAACTGAGACCTTACCAGCAGCAGGCCCGTGGCCGCATCCATGCCGAGTGGGAAGCCGGGCGTACCCGCACCCTGCTGGTGCTGCCCACCGGCACCGGCAAGACCATCGTGTTTGCGTCGGTGGCGGCCGATCAGGTACGCGCCGGGGACCGGGTGCTCATTCTGGCCCATCGGGGCGAGCTGCTGGAGCAGGCAGCAGACAAGCTGCAGCGTTCCACCGGCCTTGTCAGCGCCGTGGAAAAAGCCGAATCCACCTGTCTGGACAGCTGGTTCCGGGTAGTCGTGGGCAGCGTGCAGACCCTGCAGCGCACCGCCCGGCTGGAACGTTTCCCGCAGGATTATTTCGGCACCATCATCATTGACGAAGCCCACCACGCCATCACCGACGGCTACCGCCGTATCCTCGACTACTTTGACAGAGCCAAGGTGCTGGGCGTCACCGCCACGCCCGACCGCGGCGACATGCGCAATCTGGGCGAGGTGTTCGACAGTCTGGCCTTCGAGTACAAGCTGACCGACGCCATCAAGGAGGGCTATCTGTGCAAGATCATGGCCCAGACCATCCCACTGAAGCTGGATATCACCGACGTTGGTTTTACCAGCGGCGATTACTCGCTGGGCCAGCTGGGCACCGCGCTGGACCCGTATCTGGAACAGATCGCCGCCGAGATGGCGCAGCGCTGCCGTGACCGCAAAACGGTGGTGTTCCTTCCCCTCATCAAGACCAGCCAGAAGTTCCGTGACCTGCTCAATGCCCACGGCTTCCGCGCCGCCGAGGTCAACGGCCAGAGCGACGACCGCAGGCAGGTGCTGGCCGATTTCGAAGCCGACAAGTACAACGTGCTCTGCAACTCCATGCTGCTCACCGAAGGCTGGGACTGCCCGTCCGTGGACTGCGTGGTGGTGCTGCGCCCCACGAAGGTGCGCAGCCTGTACAGCCAGATGGTGGGGCGCGGCACCCGGCTTTCTCCGGGCAAGACCGACCTGCTGTTGCTGGATTTCCTCTGGATGACCGACAAGCACGAGCTGTGCCGCCCGGCAGACCTTGTCTGCGAGGACCGCACCGTGGCCCGCCAGATGACCGAGAACCTTGCACAGACCGGCTGCCCGGAGGACATCGAGGAAGCCGCCGCGCAGGCCAGCGAGGACGTGGTAGCCCAGCGTGAGGAAGCCCTTGCAAAGCAGTTGGAAGAACAGCGCCGCAAAAAGGCCAAGCTGGTGGACCCGCTGCAGTACGAGATGAGCATTCAGGCCGAGGACCTTGCCGGGTATGTGCCGGCTTTTGGCTGGGAAGCGGGCCCGCCCAGCGCCGAGCAGTCTGCCGCCCTCGAGAAGATGGGCATCCTGCCGGACGCCGTAGAATCGGCCGGCAAAGCATCTCTGCTGCTGGACCGGCTGAACAAACGCCGCGCCGAGGGCCTGACCACGCCCAAACAGATCCGCGTGCTGGAACGCTACGGCTTCCAGAGTGTGGGCACATGGAGCTTCGACGCAGCCAAGCACATGATCGACCGCATTGCGGCGCAGGGCTGGCGCGGCGTGCCCAAAGGCGTGAACCCCAAGACCTACACCCCGCCTGCGGAACCGCCCGCCGCACCGGACAGTCCTTTTAACTTTGGATGGTAACGCGAATGGAACATGAAAATGAACTCAAGGAAGCATTGGACTTCATCTCCCCGTCCGCCCTGACCTATGATGAATGGCTCATGGTGGGCATGGGGCTGAAAGACTCCGGCCTGCCGGTGACTGTCTGGGAGCAGTGGAGCACCCGCGACGCAGGCCGCTATCACAAGGGCGAGTGCGTTAAGAAATGGGAGAGCTTTCACGGCGGCGGGGCAAGCCCCGTCACGGCCAGCAGCATCTTTCAGCTGGCTTATTCCCACGGATGGAGCGGCCCCGCAGGCCACGAACTTGATTGGACCGACGACATTTCGGCCGGGCCCGGTGCCCAGCCGGAAGGCCGTCTTGTGGACCCGCGCTGGGTGGAAGCTCACGAGTTGAACCTGCCCGAGCAGTGGGATCCTGCCGACCAGCTCAAGCGCTATCTGCAGGCACTGTTCGAGGAAGATGAGTATGTGGCCTATGTCACCGAAAGCTTCATGGCCGACGACAAGCGCCGCCCGACGCGCGGCAGCTGGAGCCGCACCGCGAAGCAGCTCATCGCCGAGCTGGACACCTGCGGTGGCGACCTCGGCAAGGTGCTGGGCGACTGGGACCCCGAAGTGGGCGCGTGGATCTGCTTCAATCCCGTAGACGGCACCGGCCGCAAGGATGCCAACATCACCGCCTACCGCTACGCCCTCGTGGAGTGCGACAACATGGAGCTGGGCAAGCAGCAGGCCATCATCAAGCAGCTGGAACTGCCCTGTGCGGCGCTGGTGTACTCCGGCGGCAAAAGCGTCCATGCCATCGTCAAGGTGGATGCCCCGGACTATGCCGAGTACCGCAAACGGGTGGATTACCTTTACGCCGCCTGCCAGAAAAACGGCCTGACCATCGACCAGCAGAACCGCAACCCTTCCCGCCTGAGCCGGATGCCCGGCATCCCGCGCGGTGACAAGCGGCAGGTGCTGCTGGAAACGAACATCGGCAAATCCTGCTGGGATGAGTGGCGGGACTGGCTGGAAGCGGAGACGGATGAACTGCCGGACACCGAGAACCTCGCCGCCGATTGGGAGAGCCTGCCGCCGCTGGCCGACCCGCTCATCTTCGGGGTGCTGCGCAAGGGCCACAAGATGCTGCTGGCGGGTCCCAGCAAAGCGGGCAAGAGCTTCGCCCTCATCGAGCTGTGCATCGCCATTGCCGAGGGCAAGCCGTGGCTGGGCCAGTTCTCCTGCGCACAGGGCAAGGTGCTGTACATCAATCTGGAGCTGGACCGGGCGTCCTGTCTGCACCGCTTCAAGGACGTGTACACTGCCCTCGGCCTTGCACCGGACAATCTGAAGAACATCGACATCTGGAATCTGCGCGGCGCATCTGTTCCCATGGACAAGCTGGCCCCAAAGCTCATCCGCCGGGCCCAGAAAAAAGGCTATACCGCCGTGATTCTCGACCCCATTTATAAGGTCATCACCGGCGACGAGAACTCTGCCGACCAGATGGCAAAGTTCTGCAACCAGTTCGACCTTGTCTGCCGTGCGCTGGACTGTGCCGTGATCTACTGCCACCACCACAGCAAAGGTGCCCAGGGCGGCAAGCGCAGCATGGACCGTGCCAGCGGCTCCGGCGTGTTCGCCCGCGACCCGGACGCCATGCTGGACATGACCGAGCTGGTGCCCACCGACGCCATCCGGGAGCAGCTCCACAACAAGGCCGCCTGCCGGGTCATCAAGGCCATGCTGGACAAGCGCGGCCATGGGGACGCCTACGGCCCGGACGACGCCCTCAGCCGCCACCGGATGCTGACCATTGCAAAGGAAAAGCTAGGCCTTGCGGATCTTCGGGCCATCGACGCCGACGTGACCGCTGCCGAGAAAATGGCCGACGGCATGACCGCATGGCGCATCGAGGGCACCCTGCGCGAGTTCGCCCGCTTCGACCCGGTGAACCTCTGGTTCGACTACCCCGTGCACAAGCCGGACAGCGGCCTGCTGGAGGACCTGCAGCCAGACAGCGATTTCAGGACGCTGGGCAGCCGCGGTGCCGCCAAGCGCTGGGGCGATAAAGGCAAAGTGACCGAAGACAAAAAGGCCGAACTGGACACCGCCTTCGAAGCCTGCATGATGGACGGCAGCGTTACCATCTACGCGCTGGCCGAATACATGGATCTGAAACCCCGCACCATCAAGACCCGGCTCAAGGATGATGGGCGCTTCTGGATCGATGGCGAGAACGTGGGCCGCAAGGAGCCCGGCAGCGCAGGTTAAACAATCCGTAATAAGTCGGATTACAATTTGTTGTAAAAATGCAGAAATAGCCGCTATTTTGCACGACACGAAAAACTGCAATTTTGCAGTTATAGCCGCTATGACTGCAGATTTTGCAGTGCAAAATAGCCTATATATAATAGCTAAAACTGCAACTGCAATTGTGATGGGGTCTCCCGAAGGATGGGGCGACCACAGCCCCCATCCATTCGGGGAACCCTCCCCATCACGTTGGCGCTAAAACCTGAAAAAAAGAAAAACGAGGTGAACCCCATGTACATGCAATTCTTTCTCCCCATGCAGCCGCCCACCACTACCCACAATGCAAAACAGCTGCACGCTTACATGAAGGGCGGGCAGCCGCACGCGGTGCTGCACGACAGCCCAGAACTGAAAGCCGCCCGTGCCAAGCTCCACGCCTATCTCGCGCCACACGCGCCGCAGCAGCCTATTCCTGCGGGCAAGCCGGTGCGCCTGCTGGTCAAGTGGTGTTTTCCCACCGAGGGGCGGCACCCGGACGGCACATGGCGCACCAGCAAGCCGGACACCGACAATCTGGAAAAGGCCCTCAAGGACGAGATGACCCGCCTGCACTTCTGGGCCGACGATGCCCAGGTGTGCAGCGAGATCGTAGAAAAATTCTGGTCGGACCCCTGCGGCGTGTTCGTCCGGGTGGAGGCGATGGGATGACCTACGAAGAAAAGAAGGCCTGGCTCTGGCGGTACCGGACGGCGAAGCGGTTCGAGCTGCTCAAGCTGGACGAGCTTGCCACGCTGGAAGCCGAAGCCTTTCACACCACCCAGCGCTTTTCCCCCGTGCCGGGCGGCAGCGGTGACGGTCAGGCCCTGCCCCGCAGCGTGGAGCGCATCGACGAAGCACGCCGGGCCGCCGAAGCACAGTCTGCTGTATGCGACACCATCCGCGCCGAGATCATGAACGTGTTCAGCCAGCTGGACAACGAGGTGGATTTCATGATTTTGTTCCGGCGGTATATTCTGCTGGAAGGATGGGACAAGATTTCCGTACACGTCCGTCTGGCAAAACGCTGGGCCTTTACCCGGCATCGTGCTGCCATTGAAAAGCTGGAGATCAAAGACAGCACTGAACCGCACCAAACAGCATCTACCCAACACCTTGAATCCGAAGTATAATTAGAATGCCGAAGCCCGCAGGAAAGGTTTACTCCCTTCAATCCTGCGGGCTTTGTGCTGCCCGGCTGACACAGAGGATCACCTACCGACCAACAGCCTGAATGTACCAGCCGGGTTTCTTTGATATTTCCGAGCCGTCCATCCGGGCGGCTTTTTGATTTTACGGCAAGAGAGGTGGTGACGTGGCCAACGAAAAGAATCTCGAAAACGGGAAGCTCACGCAGTTCCGAAGCGGCGAGGAAGCGGCGAAGAACGGGCAGAAGGGCGGCATTGCTTCCGGCGTGGCCCGCCGCCGCAAGCGCAGCATGAAGGAAGCGGCCGACTATTACCTCAGCCTGCCGGAGACTGACCGCCGCCGGGTAAACGCCCTGCTGCGGGATGCGGTGGACCCCGAGGACGTGGATAACCAGATGTCCGTGGTCAAGGGCATCACCGCCCGAGCCAAAAAGGGTGACCCCCAGGCGGCCAACGTGCTGCTGAAAATGCTGGGCGAGGACAAGCCCCAAAACGAAACCGTAAGGCTGGAGGAAGAAACACCCGTGGACGATCTGAGCAAGGCGCTGTTTGAGTTGAGCGAGGGCAAGCATGGCACTGGGTGAGAAGCAGCTGCAGATCCTGCAGTTCCGGTTTTCGGATTACAGCTACCTGATCTGTGACGGTGCCGTTCGTTCCGGCAAGACCTCCCTCATGATGGTGGGCTTTGTGGACGACGCCATGACCCGCTTCAATGGCAGGCGCTTCGGCATCTGCGGCAAGACCGTGGACAGCGCCACCAAGAACATCGTGCAGCCTTACATGGCCATGCAGTACGCGCAAAAAAGCTACCGCATCAAGTGGAGCCGCACCGACAAGACCATGACGGTCTCCAAGGGCGGCATCACCAACGTGTTTGAAGTGTTCGGCGGCAAGGATGAGAGCAGTTATGCTCTGATCCAGGGCCGCACGCTGGCAGGCTGTCTTATCGATGAGGTGGTGCTGCAGCCGCGTTCGTTTGTGGACCAAGCCATGATCCGCTGTTCTGTCACCGGAGCAAAGGTCTGGTTCTCCTGCAACCCGGCGGCACCTTCTCACTGGTTCTACACCGACTGGATCAAAAAGGCGGACAAGGGCGAGATCAACGCCAAGCACATCCATTTTGTGCTGCGGGACAATCCCGGCCTGTCCGAGGAGACCATCCAGCGCTACGAAAAATCTTTTTCTGGCGTGTTCTATCAGCGTTACGTGCTGGGAGAATGGGTCGCCGCCGAGGGCCTTGTGTACCCCTTTTTCTCCGCCGGGCAGGACGCCTACCTTTTCCACGGCGATGCTTCCCACGTCGATGGGCAGTTTTATGTGTCCATCGACTACGGCACGCACAACCCCTGCAGCATGGGCCTGTGGGTCATCCATAACGGCAAGGCGCTGCGCATCAAGGAAAGCTACTTCGACAGCCGCGCCGAGCGTGTGCAGCGCACCGACGAAGAACACTATGCAGAGCTGGAACGTCTGACGAAGGGCTATTACATTCAGGCTGTGGTGGTGGACCCGTCCGCCGCTTCCTTCATCGAGACCATCAGGAGGCACGGCAAGTATCTGGTGATTCCCGCCGATAACGACGTGCTGAACGGTATCCGGTGCGTGGCGTCCCTGATGCAGGCCGGGCTTGTGATTATCCACGAGAGCTGCGCGGCGTCCCGCCGGGAGTTCGGTTTGTACTCATGGGACGACAAGGCCAAAGAGGACCGCGTCGTGAAAGAGAACGACCACGCCATGGACGACATCCGCTATTTTTGCTATACGATACTGGCCCCGATGATTCGCTGGGCAGATTGGAGACGGAAGTAATGTTTGACAAACTGCTTTCATGGCTGCGGGAGAAAGCGCGGCTGCTGTTCGGTGAAAATGCCACCGTCAGCGCCAGCGTGTCCTACAGCATGGAGAATGCGATCATCCTGTGGGCGCAGATGTACGACAACGGCGGGCCGTGGTGCCATGGCGGAAAGAATGCCCTGCACAGCCTGAAACTGGCCCAGAGCGTTGCATCGGAGCTGGCCCGCCTGACCACGCTGGAGATGGAATGCCTTGTTTCCGGCAGTGCCCGCGCCGACAGCATCAACGCCATGCTACAGCCCTTCATTGCAGACCTGCGCACGCCGGTGGAGTACGGCTGTGCACTGGGCAGCATCCTGCTCCGGCCCTTCCTCGATGCACAGGGCCGCGTGCAGATCGATGCCGTGCAGGGTGATTGTTTCTGCCCTACCCGCTTTGACAGCTCTGGCCGCATGACCGGGGCTATTTTTTATGACCATCTGGTGCGCGGAAACCGCATTTACACCCGTCTGGAAGATCACGAGTTTTCCGGCGGCAAGCACAGCATCACGGTCAAGGCGTTCCGCTCCATGACCAGCGCAGACCTCGGCATCGAGGTGCCGCTGACCGATGTGCCGGAGTGGGCCGCGATCTCCCCGCATACCGAGTTTTCCGGCGTAGACCGCCCGCTCTGGGGCTTTTTCCGAGTAGCCAGCGGCAACGCCACCGACCGGCATTCCCCGCTGGGCGTGAGCGTGTATGCTGCGGCTGTTGATACCATCCGTGATGCCGACGAACAGTACGGGCGGCTGCTGTGGGAATATGACGGCGGGCAGATGGCTCTTGACGTTGACCAGACCGCTCTGCGGCCAGGCGCCAACGGCGAGAGCATTATGCCCCAGCGGGAGCAGCGTCTTTACCGCAACTGGATAAACGGCAGTTCCGGCGCAGGCGGGCGGAACCTTTACGAGGTTTTTGCTCCTGCCCTGCGCGATGAGAGTTACCGCCGTGGTCTGGACGCCATGCTCAAGCGGGTTGAGTTCCAGTGTGGCCTTGCCTACGGCACCCTGTCCGACCCGCAGAACGTGGACAAGACCGCTGAGGAAATCCGCAGCAGCAAACAGCGCAGCTACACCACCGTCAAGGACTTGCAGCGGGCGCTGGGCACGGCGCTGTCCGATCTGGTGTACTCCATCAACAAGCTGCTGGACGCACAGTGGAACGGCGGCGCAGCCGTTTCTCCGCCGGGTGACTGCAACGTCACCTTTGATTTTGACGACAGCATCATCTCCGACCCCAAAGAGCGCAAGCAGATGTATTGGGGCTATGTCACCGCAGGCAAGTTTCCGTTCTGGCGGTATCTGGTGGAGTTTGAGGGCTACAGCGAGGACGACGCCAAGGCCATTGCAGCCGAAGCAGACGCCGAGAATCGCAGCCCTGACACCCTCACCTTCGGGGGCGCCTGATGCTGCCGCCGAGCTATCTCGACCAGATGCCGGATGCCTTTGTGCAGCTCTGGCAGCAGGTCGAGGACGAGATTTTGCAGGACGTGGCCCGGCGCATCGGCAAAATGGATACGGTGACCGCCACGGCCAACTGGCAGCTGTGGCGCTACCAGCAGACCGAAGCCCTGCGGGAAGACGTCATCAAGCTGCTGGCGAAGTACAGCGGCAAAAGCGAAGCGACCATCCGCAGGCTGCTTTTGCAGGCCGCCACCGAAGCTATGGAGCGGGAAGATGCGATCTACTACCACTACGATCTCGAGCCGACGCCCTTCGAGGAGAGCCCCGCCCTGAACAACCTGCTGGACGCCGGTGCCCGCCAGACCTGCGGCACATGGCAGGACCTCACCGCCACCACGGCAAACACTGTCACAGGCGCGTTCGAGCGCACGCTGGACGCTGCGTGGCTCAAGGTGAGCACCGGTGCCTTCGACTACAAAACGGCCGTTAAGCAGGCCGTGGACAGCCTTGCAGACGGTATGCCCATGGTCACCTACCCCAGCGGGCACAAGGACAGCATCGAGGTCGCCGCCCGGCGCGCCGTGCTGACCGGCGTCAACCAGACCGCCGGGAAGCTGCAGGAAGCCCGCATGGACGAAATGCACGTTGAGTTCGTAGAAACCTCGGCACACGGCGGTGCCCGGCCCAGTCATGCAGAGTGGCAGGGCAGGCGTTTCCACCGCGGTGGTGCTGTGGACTATCTGGGCAAGCATTACCCAGACTTTGAAGCTGCCACCGGCTACGGCACAGGCGCAGGCCTTTGCGGCTGGAACTGCCGCCACACCTTTTTGCGGTGTTCCCGGAGCTGGGCGACCCGCCTGCATGGACCGAAGAAAGCCTGCAGGAGCTGAACGCCCGGGACATTGAGTACAACGGCAAGATGTACACCCAGTACGAGATATCCCAGATGCAGCGTGCCCGGGAGCGGCACGTCCGCCGCTGGAAAAAGCGGTATCTGGCCGATTCTGCTGCCGGGGTGGACACCACCGACAGCGCCGTGCGCCTGAAAGCGGCCCGCCAGAGCCTGAGCGAGTTCACACAGGCCACCGGTGGGCGTGTGGACAGCGCCCGCACCAGCGTGCCCAAGTTCGGCAGGAGCGAAGCCAGTAAGGCGGCGTGGGCGGCACGAGAGAAATCACCGGGCAGCTCTGGAACACTCCTGCAAAAGCTTAACTATTCCGATAATGTTTCTCAATCCGAGCGCGAAAGCATCGAAAAGGAACTGTCTGTTCTCCCTCAATGGCAGCGTGATAAGGCTGAAGGTATCATCAGCAAGGTTGTGATGACTGAGAAGGACGCCGATGGAAGCGGATATTATTATCCGACTAAAACGCTTTATCTTCACCCTGAGCACAAAAATGGCGATGTCATTCACGAATACGGCCACGCATTAGAAATTTCCCTTGACCTGCGGCACAACTCCAAATACATCAGCATCCGAAAATCCGGGATTGATGTTGAAGACCTTTCTAAAATCGTGTATGATGATAGTACCTATACACAAGCGGTTTATCTCCTTCAGAACAGCAAATTCATTTCTGAGTATCAGGGACGGCTATATGAATCTCCTACGGATGGGATTTTTAAGGCCGGAACGATGCAGATCAACGAAGATATGCTGAAGGAATATTTCAGTGAAGGATACCGTGCTTTTTATCAGGAGCCCTCTGCCCTGAAAGAGAAAGACCCGCAGCTTTATCATTTTATCGGGGGATTGAAAGATGACCAAAAGTGAAGTGCTTCAGCTTGATGACCCTTCTGCAATCTGGAATGAGATGCAAAAGAACCCGGCACTGCGAACAGATGGTGACATCTGGCTGCACATGACCCGTCTTTCAGCCAAACAAGACAGAAAGCGTTCTCAAGAAGTGTACGGGGGCCCGGAAGCGTACCTGTATATGGACTTGAACAAAAAGAAATGAGGTGCACCATGGAAGATTTTCGTATTATCTACCGCATCCTGAAGCTCTTGCAGCAGAGCATGGATTTTGAGGATTTTGACAGCGAAGGGTTCAATGCCGAACGCTTCGGCACGAATCCGAACCGTTTTCAGGCCTTGCTGATCCAGCTTCAGCGTGCAGGATACATTGAAGGGCTGGACATCGTTCAGTATATCCGCCAGCCGGAACACATCGAGCCGCCCATGCACCCCAAAATCACACTCAAAGGGCTGGAATACCTTCAGGAAAACAGCATGATGAAAAAGGCCGCTGCCATTGCGAAGGGCATCAAGGAAATTGTGCCCGGCATTTAATAGCAACTGAACCACGATGCACGCGCACCGTGGTTTTCTTTTGCCCATTTTTTCAGGAGGTACACTATGGTCACTACTGTTCTTATTGTTCTGATGATCCTTGCGCTGTTGGAGATCGTTCTGCTGAACGGGGTCAGGCTGTTCTTCATGGTTGCGTCTGCCGTGCAGCAGGCGCATGACAATAAAGAGGCTTCGCATTCCGAAAAGTAAGCTTTCATTCACGGAAATACCCCATTTTAACCACTGTGCTGCCCTGAAAAGGCTCCATGGTGGTTTTTTCATGCCGTTTTAGCTCATGTTAGCAGAGCACCGGACTTTTAATCCGGGGGGCGGCGGGTTCAACTCCCGCAAGCGGCACCACAGCGGAAGGCGGCGCGTACCCCGTCTTGTCCCGTGCGGAATGAGAACCGCGACACAAAACAGCAGGGACCCATCCACCCAACAGACAAAAGAAAGGAGCACATCGCAAGTGAAACGCGAAGATGTGAGCAAGATCATTCCGGGTATCACCTCGGACCAGCTGGACAGCATCATGAACCTGCACGGCGCGGATATCACGGCCAAGGTGAACGAGATCACCACCCTCAAGGCCGAGAAAACCACCCTGACCGAACAGCTGTCCACTGCAAACAGCAAACTGGAAGGCTACGACCCGGAGTGGAAGGCCAAGGCCGAGCAGGCCAAGACCGATGCTGCCGCGCAGGTGGCTGCCCTTGAGAAGGGCTATGCGCTGGAACGCAAGGCTTCCGGCCTGAAATTTTCCAGCGAGAGCGCCCGCAAGGCGTTCATTGCCGAGGCAAAGGCACAGAATTTTGCCATGAAGGACGGTGAAATTCTGGGCTTTGACGATTATGTCAAAACCTTCAAGGCCGCAGACCCCAGCGCGATTCTGCCGGACGGCGGCGTCGCACGTTTTTCCGCATCGGCGACCGGCGCACCCGGCCAGCCCGCAAACTCGCATGAGGCCGCAAATGCTGCATTCCGCGCAGCGTTCGGCCAGAAAGGTTGATTACTATGGCTATTGATGCAATTTCCCGCGAAAAAGCTGAGGCGCTTATCCGCGAGCAGCTGACCAACACCATCCAGCAGGACGTTCCCAAGAACTCAATCGTCATGCAGCTGGGCACCCGTCTGGCGAACATGACCAGCAACCAGACCAAGATTCCCGTGCTGTCCATGCTGCCGCTGGCCTACTGGGTCAACGGTGATACCGGCATGAAGCAGACCAGCAAGCAGGAGTGGGACAACGTGTACATGACCGCCGCAGAGCTGGCTGTCATCGTGCCTGTGCCCGAAGCTGTGCTGGCCGATTCCACCTTCGATATCATGGGCGAGGTACAGCCCCGCGTGCGTGAAGCCATGGGTGCGAAGATCGACAACGCGATTCTGTTCGGCGGCGAGCGTCCCGCCGAGTGGACCACCGATGTTCTGACGCTGGCCGCCAAGAACAAGGTGACCGGCCCCATCGACTATGCAAAGCTGCTGGGCAAGGACGGTCTGTTCTCCAAGGTGGAAGCGGGCGGCTTCGGCGTAGATGCCGTCGTTGGCGATCTGACCGCAAAGGCAGAGCTGCGCGGCCTTGTGGACACCACGGGCCGCCCGCTGTTCCGCTCTGACATGCAGGGTGCCACCACCTACGCACTGGACGGCGCACCGATGTACTTCCCGGAGAACGGCGGCTTTGACGCTTCCAAGGCCCAGCTGATCGCGGGCAACTTCAAGAAACTGGTGTATTCCATCCGTCAGGATGTCACCGTGAAGCTGCTGGATCAGGGCGTTATTCAGGACCCCTCCACCAAGGAGATCGTCTACAACCTCGCCCAGCAGGACATGGTGGCGCTGCGCGTGGTCATGCGCATGGGCTGGGCACTGCCGAACCCTGCCACCCGCCTGAACGCCGACCGCTCCAAGGTGCCGTTCGCATTCCTGACCGCTGCTGCCGCGTAAGGAGGCCTGACCGATGCTCTACTGCACCTATGACCAGTACGCGGCGGCGGGCGGCACGGTGCCGGAGACGGCTTTCAGCGTGCTGTGCAGCCGGGCTTCCCGCCTGATCGAAGCTGCCACCTTCGGCCGGGCCGAACGCCACGCCGCCGGGTGCGAGAGCTGCCGGGACGCCCTCGCGGATGCCTGCGGGCAGATCATCAATCTGCTGGCTGTGGCGTCTGCGGTGGGCACGGCCCCGGGTGCGGCCAGCGTCTCCAATGACGGCTACAGCGTCACCTTTGGCAGCAATGCCAGCGTGAGCGCCGCCGTCCGGCAGGAAGCCGCCGAGATCATCCGCACCGCGCTGGGTAATGACCCTCACGATCTGCTGTACAGGGGGCTTGACTGATGCAGACTGCCGTCACCGTGGTGAACCTCATCCATGACGTTACCACCGAGACCGACACGCCGTTGTGCTGGGTGTTCCCGGCCTGCAGCTGGCGGGAGTGCCGCTCCACCTCCGGCAGCGGAACCGCCAAGGACCCCGAGCGCACCACCCACATCCGCATCCCGGCCAGCGTGTGCACGGCGGACTACCTGCCCTATACCCAGTGGGCGGCGCTGTCGGCGGCAGAAAAGGCCAAGCACTGGACGCTCAAACGCGGCTGGAAGGTCGTGCAGGGCGCGGTGCCCAGCCTGACCGAAGCCGAGTACGCCCACCTCGAAAAAACACACCTGTGCTGCACGGCGGCGGCTGTCTCGGATAACCGGGAGCCATTGCTGCCGCACTGGCATGTGGAAGGGAGCTGACCGCATGAGCGCACCCGTTTTTGATTTTAAAATTCAGTTCCGGCCCGGCTTTCAGGCCGACATGGACGCGCGGTTTGCAAGATTGCAGTTTGCTTTTTCCCAGAAAGTAGCCGCAACCATTGACCCGTATGTGCCCTTTGACACCGGCACGCTGAAACAAAGCGTCAATCAGGCGTCCGACTTCAAAGCGGGCCTGCTGGTGTACAATACGCCCTATGCCAGAGCGCAGTATTATCTGCACCCGATAGGGCAAAGCAACGAGCTGCGCGGCGGCGCAGACCGCTTCCGTGGTTCTTACTGGGGCCAGCGGGCTATTGCCGACCACAAGGACGAATTGGAAAAGTTCGCCCATGACGCCGCAAGGCAGTTTCTGGGAGGTGGCAAATGAGCGAGACCGTAAAACCCACCATCGCCGCCCTGCGGGCATGGCTCAAGACCTGCCCGCTGATTGCCGACGAACAGGAAGCTACCGGCGCGGCTTTCCGCATTGCCGGACTGGACGAGGATGCAACCGCCTTTTCTGTTGAAGACAGCCCCGGTGACCCCATCGTTACCGAGTATATTTCCGGCTGGGAAATGGCGAAGAACTACCTTTTCCTGTCCCGCCGGGAGTACAGCGAAACGGACGTGCTGGCCGTGCAGAACAGCGGCTTTTTTGAGCAACTCACCGAGTGGGTCATGCGGCAGGAAGCCCGGCACAGCCTGCCCGACCTCTCTGCCTGTGGCGGCGGCAAGACGCCCACCGGCATTGCCGTGACCAACACCGGCTACATCGTCACCAGCAGCGAGGGCAGCTGCCGGATGCAGATGCAGCTGCGCCTGACCTACTACATGCCCAAATGAAAGGAGTTTCGATATGACCGTATCCGAAGCCATTACCAAGTCCGGTCTGACGCCCAGCACGTCCTATACCGGCATTGAGACGGCAAACGATTTTCTGCTGGCGTTCCAGACTGACAAGTCCAAGCAGGCCAAAGTGTCGGACTGGATCGTCTGCGCCGACCACGTCAAGGAGCACAGCGGTTCGCTGAACGCCACCACCGAGGACACCCAGTACATCCGCACCGGCAACGTGACCGACAAGACCGGCACCCAGCGCACCCTCGCCGTCAACGGCGACCGCTGCGTGGGCGACGCTTTTCAGGATTTTGTGCTGAGCCACAAGATCGTGTACGGCACCGGCAGTGATGTCATTGTGCCCTACATCTATTTCAGCCTGCGCACCGGCAAGGGCGAGAAAGGCAGCGCTGCCATCATCGTCACCAGCGACGTGGGCGGCGCTGCCGGTTCCAAGGCCACCTTTGCCTGCGACGTGAAGGCAACGGGCACGCCGGATGAGTTCGACTATACCACCGCCACCCAGTCCGCTGAGCCTGCAAAGGCCGTCAAGGGCTGATTTTTCCACCGTGTCCCCGCTCCACACCCGGAACGGGGATTTTTTATGCCCTGAAAGCATCTGCCGGGGCGGTTCCGGCACAGGGCCCAAACGAAAGGAGCCAGAATATGGTTATTTGTGGACAGGAATTTGATTTTTCCGCGCTGAATGCGAACGACATCGACCGTGTGAAGACGGCGCAGCGGCACATGGAAGCGGCATCCGATCGCGAAAAGCAGCGCCAGCATACCGGTATTGCCGACGTTCTGCGCGGCCAGTGCCGCCTGCTGATGAACTTTCTGGATGAAGCACTGGGTGAAGGCGCGTCGGAACGTCTGGGTCTGGACGGCAACGACTTTGGCGCCTGCAAGCATGTGATGGATGAATTTACGAAGGCCATTTCCGCAGAACAGGCCAGCATGAATCTGGCCGCAGCGGTGCCCATGAACCGTGAGCAGCGCCGTGCACAGAAGAACGGCAAGCACAAAAACAAGCCGCCCATGAGCTACCCGGCGCAGTCTGCATCCCGCAGTGAGGTTTTTGCTCCGCAGCTCACGCCTGCCGCTCAGATGGTGGAGCGTGTGGACAAGGCCGCCCGCCGCAAGCAGCTGCTGGCCGAACTGTCGGCTCTGGAAAATGGCTGACCTGCTGACAGCAACTCTGCCGACGGTCTGGCAAGGCAGACGCATCGACCCGGATTTCCGGCACATGGTACGACTGTCCAGCGCCTATGCCCACGGTGAACTTGACGGGGACCACCCGGAAACTGCTCTCGCGATTATGGCACAGTTTTACCGCGAACCGGTGCTGCAGGAGCAGTCCGTCGCCGCCTACAGCAGCATGATCGACTTCTACCGCGCCGGAGAGCAGGCGCTGGGCGGTTCGGATGACGGCCCCAGCGAACCCGCCGCCAGCCCCGCCTTTGACTATCGTTGCGACGCGCCCTACATCGTGGCAGCGTACCAGCAGGCCTACGGCATCGACCTGACCCGCGAGAAAGTGCACTGGTTCCGTTTCCGGGCACTGTTCGCGGCCCTGCCGGAGGACACCCTCATGGCAAAAATCATGAGCTGGCGCACCATGGATCTGTCCGAATACGAAGGCTCCATGCGTGACCACTACGCCGACCTGCAGGAGCGTTTTGCTCTGCCTGCCGAGCTGAGAGGAGGTGCCGCCCGTGTCGTGTCTGTCGAGGAGCATGACGCCGCCTTTCTGGCACGCTTCCGGCGCTGACCGTGCGCCGGTGCCCTGCCCTTACTGCGGCCGTGCGCTGCCCGTGTGGGCAGAACCGACCGCAAACGCCCACGGCGTTTGGGTCAAATGCAAAAATCCGGCCTGCCGCCGGGAAATTGAGATAAAGTTGTAAGCCTGTGCCCTTGTGCCCGCGCTCCGATTGAGAGGTGGACATAAGTGGCAGCAGATTTCAGTGTTTTGGGCGATACCAAGCTTGACACCAGCGGTTTTACCAGCGGCATATCCAGCATGACGGTGGCTGCCGGCAAACTGATTGCCGACCTGGTCGAAACGGCTGGTAGTCAGCTGGCGAATCTGGCAAAGGATTCGGTCAGCGTCGGCTCTGCCTTTGAGACGTCTCTTGCAAAGGTCAGCACCATTGCAGACACGAGCGCTGTGTCGGTGGATAAGCTGCAGCAGCAAATCCTCAGCACATCCAGCAATATGGGCATTGCTGCCTCTGACATCGCCGAAGCGACTTATCAGGCCATCAGCGCCGGTCAGGATACGGCAAACGCCGTTGCCTTTGCTGGGCAGGCCGCCCAGCTGGCCGCTGCAGGTTTTACCTCCACGACGTCCGCCGTGGATATCCTGACCACCGCCCTGAACGCTTACGGCCTGAGCGCCGATCAGGCCACCCATGTGTCGGACGTCCTGCTGACGACCCAGAATCTGGGCAAAACCAGCGTGGACGAGCTGTCCGCCAGCATGGGCAAGGTCATCCCTCTGGCCGCAGCCTACAACGTCAGCGTGGAGAACCTTTCCAGCGGACTGGCCGTCATGACCGCCAACGGTATTGCCACGGCAGAAGCCACCACCTACACCAAGTCCATGCTCAATGAGCTGGGCGACACGGGCTCCTCCGTCGGCAAAATTCTGCAGAAGCAGACCGGCAAGAGCTTTGCCCAGCTGAACGCCGAGGGCAAGAGCCTGGGCGACGTGCTGCAGGTCCTTTACAAGAGCGTTGGCGGCAGCAGCACCGCGTTCGCGGGCCTGTGGTCCAGCGTAGAAGCAGGCACCGGCGCTCTGTCGCTGGCATCCGGCGGTGCAGATCATTTCAACGATGTGCTCAGCCAGATGCAGGACAGCGCAGGCGCGACCGAGACCGCCTACGAGACCATGACGGACACCTTCAAGCACAAGGTGGACACCCTGAAGACGGCCGCAGAAAACCTCGGTATCAGCCTGTTTGATTCGCTGGAACCGGCCTTGTCGGAGGCTGCGCAGTGGGGCACCGACATCATCACTCAGCTGACAACGGCTCTGGACGAGGGCGGCCCCGAAGCCATGCTGCAGGCCGCAGGCGAGATCATCTCCGATCTGGCGGCGGGCATTGCTGAGCAGCTGCCCGGGTTGATGCAGTCCGGTGTGGAGATCATTACCCAGTTGACCCAGAGCCTGACCGACGCCATGCCTGCCATGCTGGACACTGCGGGCGAAGTGCTGGGCACGCTGGTGCAGGGCATCATTGACAACCTGCCGGAGCTGATCGTCTGCGCGGCCCGCATCATTGCGCAACTGGCGGACTACCTCGGCGACCATGCCGACGACATCATGGACAAAGGCTTCGAGTTTGTGGAAAGCCTTATCATCGGCATCACCGCAGCGCTGCCCCAGCTCATCACGTCGGCGGCTGGACTGATCGCCAAATGGGCGGCTGCCATAATCTCGCACCTACCCGAAGCTCTCAAGTGCGGTGCCGCTCTCCTGACCACACTGGTGGACGGCATCATCCGCAGCATCGAAAATCTGGCCGAAGCCGCCCTTGCCTGCATTGCCAAGCTGGTGGGTGTCTGGGATGGCAACATGAACGAGTTCGGCCATATCGGCGAGAACATTGTGCAGGCCATCATCAACGGCATTGCGGGCATGTGGGGCAAGCTCACTTCGTGGCTCTCCGGCCTGATTGCTGACCTTGTCGGCACGGCCAGTGATGCTGCCGTTACTGGCATCACCGAGAGCACCGGGGAAAGCACGGCAAACACCACCACCCGCAAGAGCAACACGACCACGGACGAAGATCGTGCCCGCCGCCAGAAGCGCCACGAGGAACGCATTCGGCAGGCGCAGGAAGAAGCGGCCGCCGCCAAGGCAGCGGCTTCCTCCGTCACCGATTCTGCCGGTAAGGCCGCCGCTGCAGTCGATACCTCCGGCAAAAAGGCCAGCAAGTCCGCCAAAACCGCTACCGCCTCGGTGGTGAAGTCTCTATCTGACACGGTCACCACCGTGAAAGACGGCGTCACCCGCACGGTGGAGACCGTGAACGAGGTGCTCTCCAACGGCAAGAAGCAGCAAAAGCAGGTCATCACCGAGACCCGCCGTCAGCTGGTGGCCGGTGTCCTGAAGGACATCAAGACGATCACCGAGATCGACGAGAAGGGCAAGAAGACCGTCAAGCAGACCATGGAGACCGTCCGCGAGACGGCAAAAACGGTCACCTCGACCTTTGACACGCTGGTGGACGGCGTCAAGACCACCACCCAGACCGTGACCGAGACGCTCACCGACGGCACGGAGACCCAGAAAAAGGTCATCACCGAGACCTACGACGACGTGGTGGACGGGGCCCTCGTGACCATCGAGCGGGTCAAGACCATCGCCGCCGACGGCACCGAACAGACTGCCGAACAGATCAAGAAGTCTGCCGCCGACAGTCTGGACGGCCTGTGGAAAGAGCTGCAGGAAAAAGCCAATGACGGTGTGCTGGGCACCTTTGACGACCTGTACAGCGCCGTCAAAGACAAGGACTGGAAAAGCATCGGCCTGTGGGTGGCAAAAACTATCTACGGCGGCCTGACCGCCGATCAGAAGAAGCAGATCGAGGACTACGCCCTCGGGCTCGTGGGCAAGATCAACGGCGTGCTGGGCCAGTACCAGCAGCAGATCGCCGCCAAGGCGTGGGACATCGGCACCCAGATCTGCAACGGACTGACCAACGGCTTCTCGGATGTCTGGCAGCAGGCGTCCCAGCTGGGCAGCACCATCACTAGCATTTTCACCGGACTCAAGGGCCCCCTGAGCAACGCGGCCACGGCCATCAGCCAGGGCCTGCAGGGCGGGCTGCTGTCCAGCTTCCCGTCCATCTACGCGGGTGTGGCTGGCATGATCGGCTCCATCGGCGCGGCCTTTGAGGGCATGATGACCGCCATCTCTGCGGCTCTGAACGCAACCGTTTTCGGCATCCCGATGGGCGTCATCGTGGCGGGTGCAGCCGTGGCGCTGGGCATCGCCATCGCGGCCATCGTCAGCAAGCTGGGCGGCTCTAAAAAGAGCTCCGGCGTGTCCGGCGGCGGCAGCGTTTCTGGCGGCAGTGGCGGCTCCGGCGGTATCAGCGGCGATATCGACATCTCCACCGGCACCGGCAGTCTGGAGGACGCCATCAACGCCAACACCAAGGCGCTGACCAAGACCAACGCCGCCCTTGCCGACATGATCCGGCAGGCGGGCAGTCTGGTGCTGTCCGACAATATGCGGCTGGGCAGCACCGTGGCCGCGTCCGGCACCGCGCAGGTGCGTGCTGCTGCCAGCAGCTACCACCGCGAGGGCGACACCACCATCAATCAGTACATCCAGAGCAAGGCCCAGTCTGCGGCTGACCTTGCCCGCGAGACCCGCTGGGAGGCCGACAAGGACCGCCGCCAGCGCAGAGGATAAGGAGGGACACTGTGCTTTTTAAGGATCACTTAAAGATCGTCACCGACGCCGGTGCCGTCCTGCATCTGGGCTGGGACTACGACATGCCCTACTTCCTCGACCCGCTCAACGGTGTGGACATCGACCTGCAAACGGCTCAGGGCATCAACCAGACCGGCACGACCGTGGAGCGGCAGAGCGTCTCCGGCGTGTCCCGTACGCTGGATGTAACATTCTGGGGTGCGCACAAGCTGGAAAACGCGAACTTTTTCACCCGCTGCCTGCCGTACTTCACAAAAGGCACCCTCTACTTCGGTGACCGCTATTTCGCACGGTTCGCCTTGCAAAAAACGCCCTATTTTTCCAGCTACACCCCGGACCCGCGCTGCAGCCTGATGCTGTACACTCCAAAACCCTTCTGGTACGACCTGACCGCCGTCAGCAGCGTGCTGGGCGGCTTCCGGCCAGCGTTTTCGTTCCCCGTCTGCTACGACAGTCACCAGTACGGCATCCGGCAGGACGGCACCATGGCAGTGCTGCGCAACGACGGCAGCCTTCCGGTGCCCTTCACGGCCACGTTGAGCTGCGCCACCACGCCGGTGGTGCACCCGAAGGTCGTGGACCTGAAAACGGGCGCGTACATCGGCTTTGACCTGACCTTGCAGCCTGATGACACACTGGAAATTTACCGCAGCACGTCTGACCGGCTGGCCGTGGCGCTGACCCATGAGGGCATCACCACCAACTGCTTTGCCGCGTTGGACGAGGACAGCACCCTCACTGAGCTGCAGCCCGGCGACAACGTGCTCAGCCTGCAGGCCGAGAGCGGAGCCAGCTATCTGCGGGCATCCGTGAGCTTTTATCCGATGGAGGCGGGCATCCTGCCCGAACCGCTATGAGATTGGACGTTTTGGACGCAGACACCCTTGTCCGCGTGGGCTGGGTGGATGTGTGGGTGTCCTTCTACTGGGACAGCCCGTATTACTCCGAGGGCGGCTTTACCCTTGAGGTTAGACCGACGACCGAGAACCTGCAGCTCCTGCAGGAAGGCCGCTGGGTCGTCCGCAGCGATGAGAGCCCGCGCATCCCCATGCGCATCTGCTCCCGCGCCAACCAAAACGAGGACGCAAACCTCGTGGTCTCCGGCTACCCGGCAACGTGGCTGCTGACAAAGCGGGTGTCCGCTGCGGTCATCAAGGAGCAGAACGCCGAACAGGCCATGCGCAGCCTTGTGAGCGCCATGCAGCCGTGGCCCCAGTTAGAGCTGGGCACGGAGTACGGCTTTGACACGGTGTTTGACAAGCAGACCTCCGGCGGCACGGTCTTCGACTATTGCCAGACCATCGGGCAGGCGTGTGACCTCGGGTTCCGCATCGTGCTGGATGGCAAGGGTGCAGATAAACGCCTGCTGTTCGAGTGCTTCCGGCCCACCTTCGACCCGAGCAATCGGTTTAGCCCCAAGTGGGGCAACCTGCTCAACGCCGGGTGGAGCTTTGCGGACACCAACTACGCCAACGTCGCCCTCGTGCAGGGCGCGGGCGAAGGCAGTGCCCGGGCCACCGTCTGGGTGGGTGACGTGGACACCACCGGCTCCGACCGGCGGGAGATGTACATCGACGCCCGGGATATCCAGCCCGACGAGGACAGCGGTGAGACCGCCGCCAGCCAGAGCTATCTGCAAAAGCTGGCAGACCGGGGCGGGCAGAAGCTGCTGGCGCAGCTGCGCACCGGCAGCATTGAGTTTGACGTGGACGACGATGCTTTGCAGGTGGGCGACGTGCTGAGCGCCAGCCTGCCCCAGCTGGGCTACACCGCCATGGTGCGCGTGGCCGACATCATCACCCAGAGCCAGGACAGCGGCACCACCCGCACCATCCGGCTGGGCACCCCCAGCTGGCACAAAACGTAAAGGAGGACCTATGAGCGACATCATAACTTACCCCGAAAACGGCATCACCTACGACGCCGACGACGCATCGGGCTACCTCGCCACCCGGCAGAGCGGCGTATACAGCGCCGAGGAGGACTTCGCGGTCTCCATCTCGGGCGAGCTGAGCCTGACCGTCAGCGCGGGTCAGGCATGGGTGCGCCCGTCCCGGTTTAAGGGCAGGAGCATCATCATGGAGCAGCCTACCACGCTGGCACTGACCGCTGCTGACCCGGTGCGCACCCGCATCGACCGCGTGGTGCTGCGCTACGACGCAGCAGCCCGGCAGACGCGCCTGCAGGTGCTGGAGGGCACGCCGGACTCGGCCAGCCCCACAGCCCCGGCGATCACCCGCACGGCGCTGGTCTACGACCTCTGCCTTGCCGAGATCACCCGCCCTGCAGGCTCCACGGCCATCACCGCCGCGAACCTCACCGACACCCGCGCGGACGAGACCGTCTGCGGCGTCATGCGGGACGGAGCCACCGGCATCCCGACGGCACAGCTCATCGCCCAGTGGCGGGCGGCGCAGGCTGACCTTGAGACGCAGCTGCGTGCACAGCTGGCAGTCCTCAACGCGGAGATCAAGGAGGGCAGCGCGTACAGCAAGACCGAGGCCGACGCCAAATTTGCGCTGACCGCGGATAAAATCACACGACTCGAAAGGATGATGAACATGGACGGCAAGTTAGTTTTTAGCGGTGCAGGCGTCTGCACTGGTGGCACCACCACAATGGCAATCCCCAGCACGGTGGATTACGTCGAGATCGTCTCGGCGATTCCGGCGATGGGACGAGCTGGCTAC
>ENA-UONY01000455-UONY01000455.1-human-gut-metagenome-genome-assembly--contig:-CS9-NODE-455-length-51373-cov-7.121186_pt1 | contig 51373 bp, 41 predicted proteins | sample MGYA00242465_ERZ724012 | MGnify/ENA metagenome assembly ERZ724012 | reverse complement strand
GATGTGGATGATATGATGCTAAATCGTCTGACCCACTTTTTTTCAGAAAGAACCTGTTATCCTTCGTGATATTGATGTATCCCATGAATTGTGGCCTCCTTGATGAAAAAATGACATCGAGATTGATATAACATTCCATTCAGCACCACACTTGTGCGAAGTCATTTATATCGAATGATGTCAATCCACCAACATGGATCCGAGCGCGATAATAACCCTATCGATATCCTTGTTCTTGATATTGGATCCATTCGCTAGCGTTCCAATGTTCATCAACATCACGAACGGCCTTGATAACCGTACGATCAAGATCTATGCTGACAAAGCGATAGTCGTCGCTGCCATCCTGCTGTTCATGTTCATCCTCATCGGCGACAAACTGATGGATATATTCGGCGTCACCATGGATAGTTTCCGTGTCGCCGGAGGTATCATATTCCTCATGATGGCCGTGGAATTGGTATTCGGCCTCAAACTATCGAAGATAGATGATCAAAAAGGAGCTAAATGGGCCATCATAGCATCACCTATCCTCACCGGACCTGGTGTGATCACGACTGCCATCCTCATCTCATCCAAATACGGTATCGCTACCGTGATGGTCGCAAGTACTATCGCACTCGTGACCACATGGGTGATCCTTAGGGAATCCGACCTGATAATGAGGCTCGTCGGCGAACAGGCCCTCAGCATCCTGACCAAGATAATCGGTCTGTTCATCGCTGCGATGGGTGTCGAGAGCATATTCTCGGGAAGTCTTGGTTGGTTCGATTCGCACATGGCAGCTGAGGCCATCATGCAGATGTTGATGTTGGTATGATAAGAGAGATCGTGCCTGATTTAACATCAGGCACGAATCCCTATCAACAGAAAGAATCCTTGTATCTTCCGATAGTATACTTGATGATATCCTGCACCTTATCAGAACCGATGATCTCGTCGACGGCTGTTGTCTTCCCCTCGAGTGTCTTGTATACTTCGAAGAAGTGCTTCATCTCATCGAACATGTGACTCGGAAGTTCGCTGATATCGGTGTATGAGTTGTACATCGGATCGTCGAATGGAATGGCGATGATCTTCTCATCGTTCGCTCCGTTATCGATCATCTTTATCGCTCCGATGGGATAACATCTCACCAACGTCATAGGGAGTATAGGTTCGGAACAGAGGACCAACGCATCCAATGGATCCCCGTCATCAGCATATGTCCTCGGGATGAAACCGTAACTCGCAGGATAGTGCGTTGAAGTGTAAAGGATCCTGTCCAACTTCAGAAGTCCGGTCTCTTTATCCAATTCGTATTTGTTCTTACTGCCTTTGGAGATCTCCACAACGACCATGAAATCGTCGGGTGATATCCTCTTCGGGTTGATGTCATGCCATATGTTCCCCATAGGATCGCCTGTTATGCATCAACGATATTGACCTCATGTATAATCATTATCTCTCTACGTGTGGAAGGGATGTGCATATTGTGAACATCATGGTTAAAAGACATGATGCGCATCCACACCTCAGATACTGAGGCGGTCCGCATGAACCATAAGGCCACGATCATAATATTGGATCTGATCGCGATATCGATATCGGCGATTCCGCTCCCGAAAGGATTCGAACAGAATCCGATCTATGTAGCATTGTTCGCATTCATCGTGTTATTGGCATTGTTCAGCACATTGGTCATCACGGACAAGATGCCTTTCTCGAAAGAGAGATATGAAGGGAACGGGAAGATGCACTATTCCGTGTACTATATGGTGTGCAGTCTGATTTCATCAGTAGCATTGGTATCACTGACGATCGCCGACAGATTGAGTGATCTCTACCCGTTCATGATACTTCTGATAATATTCATGTTCATAGGCGATTACTTCGTCAAGGTCAGAGGGTAGGAGGGACATTGGATGGACGATATCGAGAATCGTTTGATGGAGAAGGTGGATTCGATCGCTGATGATCTAAGATCCTTAGCGATAAGGATCCATGACAATCCCGAATTAAGCCTTGAGGAGTATGAGGCGTGTCGCCTCCATACAGAGATGTTGATCGAACATGGGTTCGATGTTGAGATAGGCGTTGCAGGATACGACACATCGTTCATTGCATCACACAAGAGTGAGAAGGATGGGCCTGTCGTCGCATTCCTTGCGGAATACGATGCATTACCTGGTCTCGGACATGGATGCGGACATAATCTCGTGGGAACGATCGCTACAGGTTCCGCGATTTCTGTAATGGATGTGATCGACAGGTTCGGAGGAGAGGTGCGTGTCTACGGTACGCCTGCGGAGGAGACTGTAGGTTCCAAGGTCGATTTCATCAGAGAAGGATTGTTCGATGATTGCGATATCATCATGATGGCCCATCCGAGCTATCATAACGCTGATGGCATGAACACCATAGCCATGATGAACATGAAGGTCGAATTCTTCGGTAAAGCGGCTCATGCCGCTGCAGTACCAGAAGAAGGTATCAATGCGTTGGATGCCATGATCTCCCTGTACAATATGATCAATGCGTATCGCCAACAGACACGTCCTGATGTGAGGATACATGGCATCATCACGAACGGCGGTGATGCCCCTAACATAATACCCGCTTACACATCCGCAATGTTCTACATCCGTGCTAACGATAGAAAACATTGCAACGAAGTTTATGAGAGGATGAAAGGGATCGTTGCTGCCGCCGCCATGGGCACAGGTTGCAAACATAAGATCTCCCAAATGGAGAACTTCCTTGACGATACCATGACGAACTATGCACTTGCAGACATCATAACCAACAGATTGGAATCATTCGGTGTCGATGTAAAAAGGACCAAGGGAGAACACCTCTCCGTGTCTTCCGATCTTGGTAATGTAAGCCATATAAAACCATCCGTACAGATGCTGTTCTCCATAGGAACGCCGGATTCCGGGAACATGACGGAAGCTCATTCTATAGGGTTCGCACGCGACTCGTGTTCCGATTTCGCATTGGATTCTATGCTCACTTACATCAGAGCATTCGCATTGGCGACATACGATATCCTCAGAGAACCAAAACTATTAACAGAAATAAAAGAAGAGTTCAAAAGGAACTCTTCATCATGATTCTAAGGGCGATGGTGGCAGAAAGCCACCATCCGATCATGCCTTATGCCTGATCATGAACCTCTCGAGCTTATCGTAAGCGTTGGCAAGGACCTCTATCCTAGGCAATGTGATCGTACGGAAGTGTCCTTGACCAAACTCAGGATCGAATCCTGAACCGTGTACGACGACAACTCCTTCCTCATTCATGAGGTCGAGAACGAATTGCTTATCATTCTCCCATATGCCGTTGAGCTCCACTTTGGGGAACATGTAGAACGCACCCTGCGGTTCCCTTACCGAGATTCCAGGGATCTCATTCAATCTCTCATACGAGAAACGTGCCCTGTCTCTCAGTCTCCTGTTCATATCGACGATATAATCCTGAGGTCCCTGAAGGGATGCCTGCGCAGCCCATTGACATGGTACGTTAGGACAGATACGTGCGCGACATTGTTTCATCAATCCTTCCCAAACATCATCGAGCATACCGGATTCGTCCATGAAGTATCCGTATCCGACCCTCCATCCTGGCATCAGGTTGACTTTTGAGAAACCGTTCAGGATTATCCTCGTTACATCAGATGGCAGCCTTGACATGGAGAAGAATGGTTTGTCCGTTATCTTATCGTATATCTCATCGGATATTATCGGCAACTCCATCTCTGCTGCGAGATCGCCTATCTCACGCAGGACCTTCTCATCGAACACCGCACCCGTAGGGTTGTTCGGGTTGATCACAACGATCGCTTTCGTCCTGTCCGTGATGCGTTTGCGCATCATGTCCACGTCAGGTATCCAATCCTCGTCCTCGATCAACCTGTACGATACGATCTTACCGCCATAGAAATCCACGTACTGATGATACGACGGATAACCTGGTCCGGAAACCAATACCTCATCCCCTTCCTCGACTAGCGCACCCATCAGGAGATTGATACCTTCTCCGACGCCCGAGGTGACGAATACCTTATCCGGAGTTATCCTCGTACCGTGCTTCTCGAACTCACGATCGACGATCGCTTGTCTGAACTCAGGGTTCCCTTGCGAATCACCATATCCGTTATCGGTGTGATCCACAGCCTTTCTGAGAGCATTCTTGAAATAAGCAGGGGTCTCGAAATCCCATTTGTTAGGATCCCCGATGTTGAGCATACAGAGCTCCCTACCCTGTTCAGCGAGCTTGGCAGCTGGTACAGCGATCTCTCTGATCGCATAGTTCATCCCCAACGCACGTCTGGAAGCCTGTATCTTTCTTACCATACTTATCAAGGGACCGAATTCCCTGGGATTGATATAAAAGTTCGCGCACTTCTTAGGGGCGCGAAGACAATCCTTTTAGGTGTGCTGTATATAACGAGGGACGATGGCAGCGATTAGACTAGGAAAGAACCACCTGAGATGGTGTGACGAATGTAATCTACCGATATTGGAGAATGAGAAATGCCCCAAATGCGGGAACACTACGCATGAGGTGGAGATAACTCCTCCTGGAGAGGTCAGACCCGCATTCGAACACGACATCAAGATGATCAGGGATCTCGTCGACAGACAGTTCGGCGAAGGTTCTGGTTTGGAATTGCTCCCTGAAGGACATGTCGTATTGCTGAACAAAGCGCCATCATTGGACAGGATGGATGAGATCATCATCGACGGAAGGACGATAGCATCCATCAGATACGACCTAGGCAAGAAATGGGTGTTCATCAACCGTATGCAAAGTGCGATGAGGATCTCGAAGGTCATAACAAAAGGGTATGTTGTCATCGATCCCGCTGCTATCAAGTTCGTGCAGGAATCCAAGAACCTTATGGCCCCTGGAGTCATCGATGCGTCACCTGACGTGAAGGATGGTGACGAGGTCATCATAATTACGAAAGAAAGGGTTGCCATCGCGACCGGTACCGCAAGGATGTCCGCTGAGGAGATGATATCCTCGGACCACGGCATGGCCGTTAGGACCAAATGGTACAAACCGGAGGAAAGTGCGGTCATCGACAAGGAGAACTCGTGGGATGATGCCGTAAAGACGAATGAGAACGTCATCTTCAGGAGAAGGGATGAAGCAATAGCCTTCATCAAGAAGACGATCGCTCAGTACGACAAACCCGCCATCGTATCATTCTCTGGCGGCAAGGATTCACTTACCACACTGTTACTAACATTGGATGCAGGATTGAAATTGCCTGTTCTCTTCGTTAACACGGGATTGGAGTTCAACGAGACCGTGGAACACGTTCATGATATCTGCAAGAGACATAATCTGCAATTGATCGAGGAGGATGCTCCGACGGATGCTTTCTTCGGTAATCTCGTTCAATTCGGACCTCCTGCCAAGGATTATAGGTGGTGCTGCAAAACCAATAAATTAGGCCCTACTGTCGCTGCGATAAACAAGAACTTCCCGAAGGGATGTCTCTCGTTCATCGGCCAAAGGAAATACGAGTCTGAGGCAAGACACAACAAACCAAGAGTATGGGTCAATCCATGGACACCAGGTCAGACAGGTGCATCGCCCATCCAGAGTTGGAACTCCATCCACGTATGGTTCTACATATTCTACAAGAAGGAGCCTTTCAACGTATGGTACACTAGAGGATTGGACAGGATAGGATGTTTCCTCTGTCCCGCATCGGATCTAGCCGAATTCGATATAGTCGCCGGCAATTCCGACAGATATCCGCAATGGGATGCGTATCTCAATGAATACATGGAATCCCGCGACCTTCCCAAGGAATGGAAGGATTATGGCCTATGGAGATGGAAGAAGGCTCCCCAGTCCATCAAGGAAGAGGTGCAGAGGGTCACAGGAAAGGATGTCTCTGAACTCACGAAACAGACCAAATCACCTGAGAAAGGGCCGATATCCATGAAAGTGCAGGAAGGATATTCCCCATGCGTCATCGGATACAGTATCGAGGCTGCGCTGTCAAGGCCGATAGACCTTGACAGATTGGCTGGTTTCATGCAGGCATTGGGCAGAACGGTTGAGAAGGACCCTGACGGTCAATGGGCATCCGTCGATTACATCACAATCTACAGAGAAGGTGCGATAATCTCCAAGGCATCCGTCGAACAGGATGCACGTACCGAGATCGAAAGATTGTTCGAACTTGTGATAAGATCCGAACAATGCGTAGGATGCGGATTGTGCGCAGCGAGATGCGAACAGCACGCACTCTACATGAAGGATGGAAGGGTGGAGATCAATCCCGACGAATGTATTTGGTGCAAGGAATGTTTCGGACCTTGTCCTGCATTGAACTTCAGGAACACGGATGACGATATGTGATCATTCGTTACCGACAGCTTTCCTCATCGCGTCGTAATCAGGCTCCATGCCGAACCAGAGTTTGAATGATTCGGCACCCTGACCAACTAGAACATCGGAACCGCTGATTATCTTGCATCCCAATGTCCTTGCCACCTGTATGAGCCTAGTCTTCCTGTTGTAGACCATGTCCAGAACGCATTGGTCCCCGTTCATCGTATTGAGATCAAACGGATAGATCGAATCCATGATCATACCGATGGGTGTGCAATTGATTATGATGTCATATCCTGACACATCGGGATCGGAAGTGGGTTCGACAAGGAGATCGTCACATAATTCCAACAACGTGACCTCATTCCTTGCAAGAACGTGAACATCACATCCCATGGATTTCATCGCATAGGCGGATGCCCTCGCAGCACCTCCCGAACCGATGACCAATGCACGTTTGTTGCCAAGATCGTAACCAGACATAGCAAATGCTCTCATGATCCCTGTACAATCGGTGTTGTATCCTTTCAATTTACCATCATCGTTAACGATGGTGTTCACTGCACCGATCTTGATCGATTCTTCAGAACACTCATCGAGCATCGACATGATCTCTGTCTTGTATGGGATGGTGATGTTCAATCCCCTTATCTGATATTGGACCATGACCTCTCCGATTCTATCAGATGTCTTCGAATCGAATGTAAGTGGTATCGCGTTAAGTTTCGCCTTCTTTATGGCAGCGTTCTGTATCGCTGTGAATTTGTTGTGCTGTATGTTGCATCCGGCGATCCCGACGATCGTGCAATCGTCGCCCAGATCATCCAATACATCTGCTTCCAACTGACCCTCTGCCGTAGGTGCTCCGATATAACCGAATGTGAACTCGTTGCCGAGGATGTTGCTTCTCAACCTCGTTACGGTACCCATATCTCCCATGCCGATCAACACATGTCTCTTGCCAATGATCTGCGATGCCTCATACAATTTACTGAGATCCTTGAACGATCTCACAGTGAATGCGCCCTTAGCGATATCCTGTACCTTCGAGAACATGTTGACGATGTCACACACATCAGGCGTTCTCTTGAAATCATGATACGATCTTATGCTCCTGAAACCATGCACGATATCTGTACCGTTATCGACATAACCATTGAATCCAGCAGGTATGAGCGATGCATCTCTCCCGCATAATGTTATGATGGTGTCTGAATCGACGTTATCAGGCACTTTGTTGAACACATCCATGCGCACTTCCTCATAATCATAACGGAATGAAAGCTCGTGCGGCCTACCATATGTCGAGCATATGCGCATCAGATCGACCTCAGATGTTGAGAAACATGATTCTGCGGTCCGATATACTGTCCGGAGGGGAGATCGTTCCTATCTTCCATGGGATGGTACCTAATCATCTGAGAGAATGCCATCATATTAAATTGTTCACACACGGGATGATGATTGGGTTTGTCGCCCCCATGATGTTATCGAGGAAACGATTGGAATACATTTGAATCTAAGATTCATGGAAGTGGCGGTTGGTCATGGCCCCAGAGAGGTGATTGGTACAACGAAAACTCCGTCGTCACGACGATATGCGATATCTCCAGTGCCGCAGATGACGCAGAGGAACTCCGGTAGTTTCTTAGCTTCGTTACGTACCATCATATCACGCATGGAAAGAAGGGCCTCAGCAGCTGCATCCTCTTGGTTCGATCCGAGTTTTATCTCGAACGCGCCCCATCCTCTTCCTGATATCTCCAAAACCGCATCAACCTCTCTGTCCTTGTAGTCGCGATAATGGAACAGACTGCCTCCATGATATTGGGCATATATCCGGAGATCCCTCTCACATAATGCCTCGAACATGGATTCTAACGTATTCGGATCCTCCATCAAGGATGTTGTGTTCAGACCTAAAGCAGCCACTGATAAGGAGGGATCAGCGAGATGCCTCTTGAGATTCTTCCCGACCCTAAGGGAGGATCTGAATTGTGGGCTGAAGGCAAACTGATCCTCTGTGAGGAACAGCCTGTTGAGAACGTTCAGATAATCTTCTACTGTAGGGATCGAAAGAGGATCTCCGTAGAATTCACCGGTATCCTTCGCTATTGTGGATTGATTCGCGAGTGTGCTCTCGTTGCGAGCCAATGAGCGTATCGTCCTCATGAGGCCTTGCACATTCCTTTTCCTGCCATCGATCTTCTGGGCATCGATGGAACAAGCGTTGAGGAGATACCTATGGAGTTCCATTGACACGGCATCAGGATCTGCCTCGAGCATCCCCGGCCACCCTCCGCGGACTATCATCGCAGAGAGTTCCTTCAGTGAATGTTCTTTCGCTCTCTTCGTACTGATCTCTCCGCGGAACAATCCATCCAACGAGACCTTCCCATCAGACTCCTTTGACTCGAAGAGTGACATCGTATGCATCCTTATAGGCGAGATACGCTCCGAACCCGAGTGAGATATGCTGGACTTATCCACTGAGGAGGAGCCGCAAAGTATATACTTCCCCTTCCCGCCGTCACTATCTATCGAATAGCGTACGGCATCCCATATCTTCGGGACATCCTGCCATTCATCGATAAGATGGGGCTGTTCCCCTCCAGGGCCAACATGGGATCTATCTCTGCATATTTCCTATTCGAGAAATTACCAGTCGGATCTACCAACGAGAACTCACTCTTGCACAGATGTCTGGCACACCACGTCTTCCCGCATGCTTTCGGACCCTCGAGACTGACTGCACCCATGACTTTCATGGATCTTTCGATTTCCGTCTCTACCAATCTCGGGAGGTATCCCGCAGCCTTGTTCATGAAAATCACATTGTTTTCGCTAGCATTTAAAGTTTGGTTAATTTATTAAAATAAATTCGGTTAATTTACTAAAATGAGTTTGATTAATTTACTAAAATTATATTCAATCCTGCATTACATGCCCATATACCCAGATCGATTCACATAGATTGTACAGTGACATTCGACTTACACTCATTATTCGAAGCCACAACTACACATTGAGATGGGATGAAAGATCTGATGAACATGACTCAAAAAACAGGCCTATCCATCCACGTCCGAAACTCAATCCGAAGGCAACTTATCATCCGATTGATGTTGATGCGCAGGCTTGTTTATCATCACGATCCCTATGAAAACGAACACCATCCCTACAAGATTGAAGACATCGAGCATCTCTCCATAGAAGATGTATCCAACTATGGCACACATGACGACCTCAAGGAACAATACGATGGATGATGTCGTTGCCGTCAGATCCTTCAGACAGAGTGCGTGCATATAGTACGGGATCAATGTGAATACGATACCTAAGAGGAGTACATTCGCTACCACATCGATGCTTGAGAAAGAAATCTCAAACATCGTCACGGGATCGGAGAATGGGAACGTACACACCGAACATACGAGGAAGATGTAGAACAATATCGCACTGGAAGCGCATCCTCTCTCCGTAGCATCCTTCACTCCCACAGTGTACACAGCGAACGTCAATCCTGATATCAGACCGACCAAAATACCGAGGGGATCCGTCGCATCGACGCCGTTGAAGACACCCGATACCAATATGCAACCGACGAACGCTATCACGAGTGATGATTTCTGTATCCCTGTCAACCTCTCCTTGAACAAGAAATATGAGATTATCGCCACGAAATATGGTTCTGTGTTCTCCAATACCGCTGCTAAGGATAGATCGACCATCAATTGCGCTTGGAAATAACACGTGTCCGCAGCTATCTTCACGATACCGATCATCATCAGTAACTTCAGATCGCTCTTGTTCAGTTTGAACAGACTCCTGTCCTTCACCAGGATCATGATGCCTATGAGAACAGTACAGATTATGGATCTGAGCTCGAACATCTGCAGTGAGCTCAGACCTGCCGCGGATAGTTCTCTGATGCATAATCCGAGGAACCCCCAGATTATGGATGCAGCAGCGATCAATGAGATGGATACGTATTTCCTGATGTCGTCCATTTAATAACCTGTCATCCAGCGATAGAACCTAGTAAGACGGTTCTTGGGTACAGGTTTCTCATCCTTGACCATCATCCTGATGAAATAACCTGTATCCCCGTAGATCGTGAACATGTCACAATCCGTGCTATCGCCGTTATACGTCAGTTGTCTCACAGGGAATGTCAATTCCTGTATATGTGTGCCATCATCGTTGGCGATGAATGTACCGTATATGGTGCCGTCATCATGCCTCCTCATGACAAGTTTTGCCTTATGGCCGTTGGTATTGAACATCGCTGTCTTCACACCGGATATCCCTGGATGATCTGAACTCTCCCAACCAATCGTTCCATCGATCAATGAAAGGAATTCCCTCCTATCCATATACGCATCCTTGTCGACAAACAGCGTATCATCCAACACATTGACGTTGTATCCCAAACGTATCTTCAAGGAATGATACCTCACATCAGGATGGGAGAGTATTATCATGTATAACGACAGGATGATGATATCTATCGTGTTCGGCAGATGCTTTACCATCGAATCCCACAGGTATGTGTAATCGAATGCTACATCGTACAATATCGGTAATATGAGTATCAATATCGTGAAAGAGGTCAACGCATAGAGGCGCATCTGATTGTATCTATTACCGATGTAGAGCAGAAGATTGAGGTATATCCCTAAGACTCCGATGGAACACTCGAGAAGAGCGTAGGACATACTGATGATATCATCGTGATCGAATGAGTACAACCCCTCCTGCAACACGAAGAGACTGCACATCAGTCCGAATACGGAGATGTTCATGATAAGATTCTCATTCCTCTTGATGAACATGAATGCGGACAGTGCTATCATGATCGATATCAAGAATATCAGGACTATCTGAGAACTACCTAGGTGCCTGTTGAATGTCAGGATGTCGATGATACCTAGGGTTATCGTCAATGATAGTACGATTATGGATGCGATCCTGCTTGATCTCGATCTAGCTACCATTCTTCCACCTCATCCCTCACCCTCAGTCTGTATTCGGAGCCTTGTCCTCCGTACATGAACAATGTGTCGCATGTCTCGATCGGACCGTCGGCGGATATGTCGTCGATGGATGTCCTGTAAGCATTCAATATCGAACCGTCCTTCGAGCCGGTTATCGTGATGTACAATGAATCATGATCCGCCCACTTCTGTACCATTATCATGGATTCGTCGCCGAGGTAGTTGTACAAAGTGTGCATTTGAATTCGCATTCCACTGGTCCACCATCACTTACATCGGACCAATCCTTCCTGTCGATGAATGCATTGAGGAGTGTGCGTGCATCACACCTCGTTATGTAGGATGATGGTTCGCTCGCCTTGATGCATCTTATCAAACCCAACTTCCTCAAATAGACATGCGTGGGCATACTGTTCCTGACCTGTTCGCTGCTGACCATCACGAAGAGGATGACGTACATTATGCAGGCGATGCATTGGTCAGGGTATGTTGTGAATATCAATTCCCCGGGAACATCATACGAATCCGCATTATAGTAGATCTTGCCCATGGTCAAGGATAGCATCAGAAGGGAAGAGCACATCAATCCGATGCGTGATCTGGTCCTCCATCTGGCGAACGAATATCCTGTGTACAGCATGTTCACAGCGGTAGCTATCATTATGAGCGCGTACACGAACTGTATTCCACGTGGTTCAGCGAGATTTGGAAGATTGCTCATGAGCCTGTTGATCGCCATGGACATGGCGAATAAACCGATACCCCGACTGAAGTTGTTGGAGAAATCTATCAATATCATCGTGCCGAAGGCGATCTGCAGAACGATACCTATGATAAAACAGATGCCAATATTGTCGTAGTACCCTTTGCTGTAATTCAATAGATGGATGTATGCGGATACGATTGCATACACGATGAGCATCATTGCGATGATCTTCACCATCTTCGACAATATGGCGGATGCCATGGAGTGGACGGTTTTTCTTATCGCACCGTTGATGTTCATCGTAGGCCCGTACATTACATCCGTTAATAAATTCATCCTGTTTGGGGATCATCCGACGAATAGGATTAATAATGCAGCTTTCGTATCACTTGATATGGATGCATACAACGGCATTGACTCGAGGATAATCGACATGGCCGTGATATTCATCATCATAAACGTGATCATGGTCGTGTGCGTTATGATGGGGTATGCCATCAATTTCCTTCACGGGAATGTCGATAATGCCGATATCGACAAACTCGTTTACGACATGGTCATCGATTTCTCCATACTATTCCTGATATACCCTATAGTCAACGGCAGTAAGAAGGCATACGTGCTTGCGGTCGTGCTCATCTGCATCAATCTGCTGATCTACATATCGGCTACGTTCAGGGATGTGCCTCATACATTCATCATCATATTGTCCGTTGCTGCACTCATCGTATTGTTGATGAATCCTATCAGAGGATGGTGCCTTGACAAGAAGGATGATGTCCCCGTCCAATGATTATTAATCATATCCCGCCATTAATCGGTAACATGGGCAGTTATTCTGGCAAGGAATTAGAGATAGAACTCAATGCGGTACAGCATACGCTATTCAATGACAAGAGGGCTGTCCTGATATTGTTCGAGGGGGTCGGCGGAAGTCAGATGTCCTTCCTGATCAACGGCTTCACATTCATCCTGGAGCCCAGAGGTATCGAATACCACAGCTTCACACCCGATAGGGTGCACAACTACCTAGGATACACACCAGCGAAAGGGAAGATCGCGATATTCGACAGGTCATGGTACAGCTACGTCATAGAGAATGAGATAACGAGTAAGGACAGAGAGAAGTATATCGAATCCCTTGAAAGATATCTCATCAACAGCGGGATCATCCTGGTCAAGATATTCCTCCACATGTCGGAGAAGAGGATGGATGAGGTGAAGGATTCGTATCCCGTTTCACCTTCGAAGGATTGTGGTTTCCTTGGTGATGAGGATCCTAGCTATCACAGATTCTCGTTGAAGGAAGATGATGTGTCATCATTGATCGATTCGACTGATTCGAAGGATATGCCGTGGGATGTCATCGATGTCGGTAAGTTCAACGACACTGTGAATGAGATCGGCAATGTTGTACTGAGAAGATTGAAGGACAGTATAGAGAACGATTACATCCCAACAAGCTCCAGGATCGTGGAGAGATATGATAATCCAAGGAACAGTGTCGATTTCTCACAAAGACTGTCCAAGAGCGAGTACAAGAACAAGTTGAAGAGATATCAGAGCAGATTGGCTGCACTCCAATGCAAGTTAGCATTGTCGAATAGATCATTGGTCCTGCTGTTCGAAGGATGGGATGCCGCCGGAAAGGGAGGGTCCATAAAACGTGTTACGAAAGCATTGAACCCTCGCGGATATGCTACCTATCCCACATCCGCACCCAATGATGAGGAGAGATCCAACACCTATCTCTGGAGATTCGCAAGGAGATTACCGCAAAAGGGACATATCTCGATATTCGACAGGAGTTGGTACGGAAGGATGATGGTGGAGCCCATCGAAGGATTGTGCTCAGAGAAGGAATACTCCCGTTCCGCCGATGAGATCAATATGTTCGAAAGGAACATGACCGACAATGGGCGCATCGTGATCAAATTCTGGATGGATATAACGAAGGATGTCCAATTGGAACGCTTCAATGACCGTCAGAACAACCCTATGAAACAATGGAAGATCACCGATGAGGATTGGCGCAACAGGGAGAAATGGGATGAATATGAATCGTTCATCAACACCATGATCGAATCCACCAACACACCCAACGCTCCATGGTACGCCATAGAGAGCGTTGACAAGTATTATGGGCGCATAAAAGTGCTGAAGATAATATGCGATACGTTGGAGAAGGAGCTTTGAATCAGAGCACCTTCATCTCCCTGCCGAAGAGTCTCTTGAAATCTGCGGCGGATTCCTCCAACTTCCAACGCTCCATGCTCACATCCTGATCGGATATCAATGTGAACAATATCGTGTTGCCCTTCACAGCCTCCACCGTGAAATCGGTCTCGAGCTGCATCCTATGACGGTCCATCGCATCAGCCATCCTTAGGATCAATATACATTGTCTGAGTTTGAGCGATGTCTTATCATCCAACTTGCGGAATGGGGAATCATCAGAAGATGGCATCTTCTTGTGATGATATCTCACGAATGTCGCCATCATCTGTATCTCGCCCATGTCGAATCCTATCAGGTTCGAGTTCATTATTATGTCATATGACATCACATGGTGTTTCTCATAACCGAATACCTCGCCGATGTCATGCAATTGTGATGCGTACTCCAGCATCTGTATCATATGCTCGTTGAGATCGGTGACGAACATATCGTTCAACCTGTCCGCGATCTTGCGTGCACCCTTCCTGACGGTCATCGCGTGTTCCAAATCGTAACGGCATTTGTATCCGAGTTCCGCTATCGCAGATTCCCTCACATCTATGTCACGAAGACCGTGATTAACACGATAATCGACCATCATTCCCTCTTTCAGACCGAAATGGGATATCTCGATGGTGTCGATACCCAATCCTTTCATCAACTCCTCGGCGATCGCACCGCCTGCGACGATTATATCGGTACGATTCTCGCTCAATCTCGGGACGGATGAACGCTCATCGATGCTCATATTCTTGAGCGATTCCATCATAGGTGTGAGACATTCAAGGGATAACGTATCCTTCTTACCGCGCGGGGAGCACATCTCTGATAATGTGACGAATGTCCCCGATGATCCGATCACCCTGTCGAATCCTATCTCCTTTATGCGCCTCATCGTACGGTATGCGCATAATTCCACCTCGCGTTGATAGGATGAATAACCTTCCTGTCCCAAGGGCCCCTTGCAATCGAACGGGAATCCGTATGCGAATCTGACCGCTCCAAGAGGGAGACTGTCCAAGAACAGCACTTCATTCCCTATGGATATGGAGAATTCGGTGCTTCCGCCCCCTATGTCGATCAATAACGTCTTCTCCCTGGGGCCGTTCTCACCGAGTACGCCCAACCTTATCAGACGTGCCTCCTCATCCCCTGGGATCACCCTCACTTCGAGACCGTCGGTCTGTATCGCTGCCAACAGTTCCTCTCTGTTCTCGGCTTCCCTTGTGGCACATGTAGCATATGCGAACACCTCTTCCGCACCATGTTTCTTCGCATATGCGGTGAATTTCTTCACGATTATACCGCACTTAGCGATCGCATCCTTGTCGATCATGCCCTTGGAGTAGAGACTACGCCCGACGCGGAGCACCTCCCTGTCCCTGGCGATCTCGGTCCCAAGTGTACCGTCATAGAACTTTATGACCAACAGATGGATCGAATTCGTACCTATGTCTATGAACCCCACTACTTTGGGCTCAGTCATGCCATATCCCTCTGTTCTCGATGAACCATTCCTGGGAACGCAACGGTTTCCTACCGTCCTTCAGCACATGCACATATGTCCCGTCCGGAAGGAGAAGCCTTGCTTTCACATTATCGGCGAAATGGATCAGGAGTATCTTGTCCCTTATTCTCCTCATGAGGTCCTTATCAAGAACGGGATACAGTACCTCCACCCTTGCCTTCAGATTCCTCGGCATGAGATCAGATGAACCCATGAACATGTCCGGATTTCCATTATTCTCGAAATAATATATCCTGGAGTGCTCAAGGAATCTATCCACGATACTCGTGACCCTTATGTTCTCGGATACGCCTTTGATACCTGGACGGAGACAACATAATCCTCTTATGTTGAGATCTACCTTCACTCCAGCGATCGATGCTTTGTAGAGTGATGCTATTATATCCGCATCGATGAGACCGTTGGATTTCATCATTATGTGTCCGTTCCCATGTTCCTTATGGACCTGTATCTCCCTGTCGATCTTCTCGATCAACGTGTCCTTGAGATTTAGCGGAGCTACCAACAGATGCTTGAACTCCCTCTTGCCGAAATAACCTGTAAGAGCGTTGAACAATTCACCGACATCCTCTCCTATCTCGTCATTCGCTGTGAAGAACGAGATATCGCTGTATTGCTTAGCAGTGCTCACGTTGTAGTTACCTGAACTCATGTGCGTGTATCTGACCAATCTGTCATCCTCGAGTCTGACGACCTGCAACAACTTGGAATGCACCTTGAGATCGACAGGACCGTATACGACATTGACACCGATCTCTTCCAGATCCTTCGCCCATTTTATGTTACGGTTCTCATCGAACTTCGCACGTAATTCTAAAAGAACGCTGACATTCTTGTGATTGTTGATCGCTTTCTCCAACGCTCTGTATATGGATGGATCCTTACCCACCCTGTACAGACAGATCTTGATGCTTTGTACATCAGGGTCCCTGGCGGACTGTTCGATGAATCTCACGACCGTGTTGAATGTCTCATACGGATGGAAGACGATACGATCCTCCTTCTTTATCGCTGAGAATAGGTCGTAATCATCCTGCATATCGGGATGTGTGTACGGAGTCATCGGTCTCTCCTTGAGACTCGGACAATCGAGATCGGCTATCTGCCAAAGACTTGAGAGGCACATCGTCTCCTTCGTGGTCAATACCTGCATGGAACTGAGCTTGAGATTCTGTATGAAGAACGATCTCACATCCTTGGGGCAGCGCGAATCGAAGACAGCGGCTACGGGGAATCCCATCTGTCTGTCCTCTATGCTCTCCTCGACAGCGGACATAAGATCGCATGCCTCATCGATGGTCACCTTGACATCCGCATTCCTGATCAGCGTCAATGTGTTCGCGGATATTATCTTCATACCTGGGAACAAACACTCTGAAGAATCCAGGATGATATCCTCTATCAGAACGAAATCAGCGCCATGTTCTGAAGGAACGGATACGAATCTATCCAACAGAGGGATGGGGACCTTTATCCTGGCGTAGACAGGACCATTGTTCCCCTTCAATTTATACGCAAGATTCAATGAATTGTTGGAGATGAACGGGAACGGGTGCGATACATCCAACGCCATCGGCGTCAGGAGCGTGTGGACCCTCTTCTTGTAATAATCTCTGACCCAATCCTTCTGTCTGTCTGTAAGTTCATTGATGGACCTTATGTTGATATCATTCTTGGCGAGATTCTTCTTCAATCTCCTCCAACAGATCTCATAGCCGCGATACAATGATGTGATCTTCTCATAAATCATGCCGAGTATCACTGGTCTCTCAATGTAATCGGGATCGTTCTGGACCGCACTCGGAGTCTGTACGAGGATACCAGGCATACGGATCATCATGAATTCCTCGAGATTGTTGTAACATATCGCCAAGAACTTCGCTCTGTCGAGCAATGGCGTCTTGTTGTTCATAGCCTCGTCGAGACATCTCTGATTGAACTCCAACCACGATAATTCCCTGTTGATGTAGTATCTCTTGTCGTATAGGTCCACGGTCATGATAATCTCCACTTGCGTATCGTTGAATTGAGATATATTATCTATCTATATTAGGGGAGGAACGACACCAATCCAGACATATCTCGTGCACATATCTGATCGCACCCTGTCGGTTGCCTCCGATGGACGTATATACACTTTTTCCATCGTTCATTGATATTTGTCCATCTAATAAGATAATTTTTGATGATTTGTCGTTAATTTTATTGTATAGATATTGATTAAAACGGTAATTTTCATATATGACTAGACATTTGTCTAATCATATCTTTCAAAGATAGAAGGATGTAGGAGAAATCGAGATGAGAGCGACTGTGAAGTATGGTCTTACCATGGCGACCGCCCTATTGGCGATGGTCATCATGATCCCATACAGTTCAGCAGACGATTTAGTGACGACAGATGATTCAGGCAACATCGCATGGGTACTGATATGCAGCGCTTTGGTGTTCATCATGACACCTGGTGTAGCATTGTTCTATGGCGGTATGTTGCGCAGACAGAGTATGACATCCGTCCTTGCGCAGACAGGACTGATCATGGGGATAATGGCGACATCATGGATACTCGTAGGATACTCACTCGCATTCAGCGGTGATCTCAGCGGTATCGTTGGTAACCTTGACAAATTCCTCCTCAACGGTGTGAGTTATGACACCATCGCCGAAGGGAGCACGATCCCCGATATGGAGTTCATGGTATTCCAGATGATGTTCGCACTTATCACAGCAGGTATCGTACTTGGTGCATGTATCGAGAGGATAAGGTTCAACGCTATAGCCATATTCATGGCATTGTGGTCTGTACTCGTCTATGCACCCATGGCACACTGGGTCTGGGGAGGTGGATTCTTCGATCAGACATTCACCGTCCTTGATTTCGCAGGAGGTACCGTGGTCCACATATGTGCTGCAACGACAGGTCTCGCACTCGCGGCCTTCGTTGGAAGGAGAAGCGAACGCACGATGAAGAGAGCACACAGCATGCCCATGGTATTCATCGGATTCACATTGCTCTGGTTCGGATGGTTGGGATTCAACGGAGGTTCCGGATTGGCAGCGGATGGTGTCGCGGTCAACGCGTTCGTAGTTACAGTCATCGCACCTGCTGCTGCTATGCTCTCATGGGCATTAGCCCAGTACATACACGTGGGCCGTGTTAACTCCCTCGGTCTGATGTCCGGTGCATTGGCAGGATTGGTCACGATCACACCCGCAGCGGGATATGTAGGTCCAGGATATGCATTGCTCATGGGACTCGTAGGCGGAGTCGTATGTTACTTCGGAGTGATCTTCATGCGCAACAAGTCCGGTATCGATGATGCCCTCGACGTGTTCGGAGTGCACGGTATCGGTGCGATATGGGGTGCGATCGCTACAGGTATCTTCGCGATGCCTGAATTCGTATCTGAAGGATGTGAAGGATTGATCTACGGAAGCACGGATCTGTTCCTCGGACAGCTCGCAGCAGTCGCCATAACGCTCGTGTTCTGTTTCGTGATGTCCTATGCCATCATTTGGGTTGTATCCAAATTCATGAGGGTACGTCTCGATGAGGATGAGGAGATTATCGGAGCGGACATCGTAGAGCACGGTGAACCGTCTTACAACATGTGAGGTGAATGAGATGAAGATGATAATGGCAGTGATTCGCCCGGAGAAGGTACAGCCTGTGAAGGATGCACTGAAGGAGATAGGCATCAACGGTATGACCATAACATCGGTCAGGGGTCGCGGACAACAGTCAGGGTTGAAATTCACCAACAGGGTCGGCACCATCATCGTAGATGAGATCGAGAAGACAAAGCTCGAGATCATCATCGATGACAAGGATGAGGAGAAGGTGATCGATGCGATCAAGAAAGCAGCCGTCACAGGGCACATGGGTGACGGAAGGATATTCGTCATACCTATCGAGAGGTCGATACGTATAAGGGACGAATGAACGAAAGAACCAACAGGAGGGGGCGTTCCCTCCCCCTATTTTCTACGAATTACATTCAGATTCTCATCCGATTTTATTCGATTGGGATCATTTGATATTATTTGTATCACAATTTTGGATCATCCATGTGCTTGTTGGCCCCATGGATGATGGCCATGGTGGTCTTCGTTCTCCATAATTGATCAAAATGATTGCGTATAGACGCCTGCGTATTTTTTTTAAATAATACGTCATCTGAGAAATACCCATTTTATCTTCTACTTATCCTCCACCAACGAGTAGAAGATAAACGAGAAACTTGAAAATCGAAGATATGAGGCCTACGCCTCACATCATAATAATAAAAATAAAAAAGAATGAAAGCAAAAGGACAATCATCAACTGATCTTGATGAGATTCTTCCTCTGCATGTAACTGCATCTCTCACAAGGTATCGTCAAAGTGCATTTATCGCCGGCTGCAATACCTTTCAACGCTTCGATCAGTCCCCTGTCCAATGGCCTCAGACCACTGCGCTTGTTGAGACTGAGCGTTTCCCTCTCGGAGATACTGAGCTCTGATGGGATTATCCCTTTATCGATGAGTGATTTTATGCAATGTTCTGCCTCATCCGTGGAGCATGAATCACATCTGAGCCCAACTTCCGACAGAGGGCCGTACAATTCGGCTATCGGATCGACGACATATATCTTCCTGTCCTTCCCAAGACAGATGTAGATACCATGCGGATTCTCAGGGGCGATGTACTCCATCCTCGTTCCGCGGACCTTCTCCTCACCTACGACGGTCCAAAAATCCCTGAGATGATTCATCAGCTGATAGACGAGTTGCTGATATTTTATGTCGAGAGAATCTGCGAGTTCCTGCTTGGTCATGGAGCGTCCGTTGTATGCTTCCTTGAAAAGTTTGGCCAAAATCCTTTGCCTCATCTCATGCGTAGCTATGGCCGTGTACGTCTCTGGATCCATGTAGAGGATCTCCATCCTGTAGTTCTCACCCATGATTCCCACAATGCTTTCGTGACTTAAATATTTGAGTATAGGATTTTCCACATCAAAATACGATAAATCATACATCGATCATCTATCCTTGCAGTGATGAACGATCATATGGTGGACAACGCACTTATCGGCAATCAGTTAAGAATAAGTATACTCTAAAGATACACAGTACGTGCTAAGTTAGTACTATCGAATTGAGAAGGGAACGATAGAATGAGCATCTCTAGTGACGTCATCAAGGCCAAAGAAGCGGCCACGACATTGGCCGCATTGAACACAGATGTGAAGAACAATGCATTGAGAGCGATGGCTGATGCCCTTGACAAGAATCGTGATGCCATACTATCCTCCAATTCGATGGATGTCTCTGATGCAGAGACAATGGAATCCGATGGCAAACTTTCCAATGCCATGGTAAAGAGATTGAAGATAGATGACGTGAAGATCTCCGGCATGATCGCAGGGATCGATGACGTCATTGGCCTTCCGGATCCTGTTGGAAGAACGATCTCCACAAAGGAATTGGATGATGATCTGACGTTATATCAGATCTCATGCCCGATCGGTATGATCGGTACGATATTCGAATCACGTCCGGATGTCGTTCCGCAGATAATGTCATTATGCCTCAAATCAGGCAATGCCGTCATATTCAAAGGCGGTAGCGAGGCATCGAGAACGAATAAGACACTATTCGATATCCTAACGAAAGCAGCATACTCCGCAGGCATCCCCGAAGGAGTATTCATATTGATGGAAAGAAGAGAGGATGTCAATGCGATCCTGAGCATGGACCAATATATCGACCTGCTCATCCCAAGAGGTTCCAATTCGTTCGTACAATACATCAAGGAGAATACGAAGATCCCTGTCCTAGGCCATGCATCAGGGATATGTCACATATTCATCGATGAATCCGCCGATATCGATATGGCAGTGAAGGTTGCATTGGATTCCAAGGTCCAATACCCTGCCGTATGCAATGCAGTAGAGACATTATTGGTGGACTCAAAGATAGCTCCGATCTTCCTCCCTTTGATGGATAAGGAATACCACGACAACAACGTCGAGATCAGGGCCGATAAGCGTGCTATCGGATACATGGAACACGCTAAGATTGCAGAAGAATCTGATTGGGATACGGAATACGGAGATCTCGTGATATCGATAGCTGTCGTGGATGACATGGATGAGGCGATAACTTTCATCAACGAACATGGTTCACATCATACCGATGCCATCATCTCGAATGACAAAGACAGAATCTCAAGATTCATCAGATATGTGGATTCAGCTGACGTATTCGTCAACGCATCGACAAGATTCGCAGACGGATACAGATTCGGCAAGGGTGCTGAAGTAGGTATAAGCACGAACAAGATACACTCCAGAGGGCCTGTCGGCATGGAGGGCTTGATGATATACAAATACGTCCTCATAGGGAACGGGCAGGTAGTGAAGGATTACGTTGGAAAGGATGCGAGACCGTTCACACATAAGGACATCGACAAGGAGCTGAAGCTATGAGTCGCAAGGATATCCTCAAGGATGTCGAAACTGTAGTGATAAAGGTAGGCACGTCATCGATCACCGGTGGCGGCAACAGCGTATTCGAAGGATTCATGGATTCCGTTGCCGAACAGGTGAAGAAACTCAAGGATATGGGGAAAAGAGTGCTGATCGTCTCATCAGGTGCTATAGGCGTAGGACTTGCGGCGATGGAAGCAAAACCTAAACCCAAGGAGGTTCCCATAAGACAAGCTGCCGCATCTGTCGGTCAGGGCATATTGATGCAGAAATGGAACGAGAGTTTCCAAAAACAAGGATTGATCGTCTCACAGATCCTGCTCACCTATGATTTCTACTCTGACCGTGAGAAGTATCTCAACCTGAGGAATGCGATCCAAACACTGTTGCAATATGATGTTGTACCGATCATCAACGAGAACGATGTCGTTTGCATCAGAGAGATAGATGCTGTATTCGGAGATAATGATACATTATCCGCATACGTCTGCAGCAAGATGGATGCCGATCTCCTGATCATCCTCTCAGACGTGAATGGATTGTATGATAGGAATCCGAAGATACACCCTGATGCCAAGATAGTCCATACCGTCACCGACGTTTCATCAGTTGAACATATGGCTGGTGACCCTACCTCAAGGGTTGGTACCGGTGGCATGAGGACGAAACTGAAGGCCGCAGAGATCTGCAGTGAAGCTGGATGCAACATGATAATCGCATCGAGTTCGGAACCTGATGCGATAGTGAAAGCTGTCTCTGGTGATGAGATAGGTACGATATTTCTCGCTGGTGAGAAGGAAAGGAAGAAATCACGTTGGATCAGAGAGGCTCATGCGAAAGGTACACTCATCGTGGACAAAGGCGCAGCAGAGAAACTCATGAAAGGTAACGTAAGTCTCCTTGCCGTCGGTGTGAGGGACGTCATCGGCAGATTCGAAAGGGGAGATGTTGTGAATATCGAATATTCTGGTAAGGTCATCGCCAAAGGCATCCCTGATTACGATTCGGAAGAAGTGTTCAGGATACGCGGCATACACTCCGATAAGATCGAAGCTGTGTTGGGGCACAAATCATACGATGATGTCATCAGGAGCGAGAACATCGCTCTGATGTGATCATCCTCTGTAGAAGGGACATCTTCCTTTCACGCATTCATCATTCCTATCAGAATATTCACAGACGATATCGGATGATGTCTCGAGTACGATCCCTAACTTCTCTTTGACATAATCGGTCGTCTCCCGTATGGCGATGAACGAGTTCCTCTTGCAACATCTGGGCCCGTCGATGGATGCTATCTTAGCGAGACACTTAGAGACGAGCATGTTCGTATCACTCCACGAACCTGAGCTATGAGGCGTAGTGCCAGTCACTATTGAATAGAATATTCCGCATGATGCTGCGGCACCGCATATGCCGCAAAGACCGCAAATACCGCCAGGGAACCATGATCCTCTCTTCTGCGCATCCCTCAATGCGGAATCGATATCGATCTCTCCGCCACAATTCCTATATGCAGCAATAAGTGCAGAAGCCACCATTATATGATGTTCCAGATCATGCATTCTGATGTTATTGTCCCTCATCATCTCAGACAGGATGACGATAGGATCCTTGGATCTGCATTCATTGCAATGGTCCATGATCATCCTGTTCGCAGCCTTCTTCCTGCATGCATCGCAGACATGATGTCCGTTCTCACAGACCTCCCTGTCCATCGATTCCTTCCCGCATCTCACGCATACTCTGTTCTCCAACAACGAAAGAGTGACCTTCCCACCGCATTCGGGACAATGCACATCGAGATCGTTCCTTATGGACTGCATGATATCAACAACATTTTGGCGGCGAACATTTGTTCAACATGAGTTCAAAGAATCCTGTCAGGATCGCTACCTGTTTTGGATCGAGATTGTAATCCATCCTGTCCCCATCCTCGCATGCTATAAGCAATCCAGCATCCTCAAGGATAGCAGCTTGTTCTCTGATGATCTCCACATCAAGACCGATCATCTCGGATAGTTTTCTGTCATCTCTATCACAATCGGCCAAAATCTCGAAAATCCTCAAACGTCTCTCATCAGCAAGAGCCGAAATCATCTTCACAGTATCCTTCGAGGGCATACGACTAGAATGATGAAGGAATATTTCCATTCTTTGAATCGATTGCCCACATGAGCATGAACCGCCTCTTTCTGAAAATAGTAGACATGATCATTACAAGGCAGGAACATCTTCGGATAGATATGTCATCACATTTGTATGACGCCCTTGACAACAATAGAGTCTGAGGATGCGATCCATCCTTATCGATGTTAATCGTTAATCGATTGTAATCGATTATAATCGATTAACGATATCAACGAAGGATACAAAAAATCCATTATGTTCAGTGTAAAAAGTATCGAGAACAGAAGCATATACGTATGTGACGGGACAGTACCCTCCCCATTGACCGAAGAGAGATTCCAACAAATGATTGCTAATATCAGATCAGAGGCATACGAGAACCATGTTTCCTTCGAACAGAATCTTACGTTCACATACCTCAGATCGAAGTTCGAGGAAAATTCAATACCGCTGACAGAAGAGAACATGGAAATGCTGCATATCAGTGAAAAGGGCAAATACACCAAATTAGGGTTCATCCTATCAGATCAATATGATCAAACTCTGAAGATTGCAGTGTTCGATAACGAATATAAATCTTCATTCATAGACCGCGCAGAATTTGGAGGGTCGATACTGAAACAGATGGATGATACACTCTTATTCATTTCCAAATACAATAGGAACTCTTCGATCATAACCGGAATGTATAGAGTCGACAAGAAGGACTACTCGGAAATAACTCTCAGAGAAGCTTTGGCGAATGCATTCGTGCACCGCGATTATGCCATGGACGATTCGATATTGGTATCAATATACCCTACAAAGATAACTATAGTGTCCCCAGGTGGTCTCAAAAGGCCCTATTCATTGGAAGAACTGGAAAGTGGCGTATCATCGCTGAGGAACAAAAATCTCGCCGCTGTGATGTACAGACTCAAGATAATCGAAGCATACGGCACAGGGATACCGCGCATATTCGGAGCATACACAAACCTCCCTGTAAAACCGACGATCAGCACAGGCGGCTCATCATTCACTATAACACTGCCGGCCGAGAGAGATGAAGATACAACACCGTTGATGAGATTCCTGAAGGATAGGACAGAATTCACGCGTGCGGAATTGGAGGAGAATCTTAACCTGAATAAATCCGAAGCCATTGCTAAGATCAATATGTTGTTGGAAGATGGTTCGATAATAAAGATCGGAAACGGAAGATCGGTGAGATACAGGTTGAAGATATCTCTTTGAATCCATTATTGACATATTCGAAGATGTTGACACGTAATTGAACGAAGTGATCGCATACGGATTGCAGTTCATCCCCTTGAAATCATTCAAAATCTGCGAGTGGTGGGCCCGTCCAGATTTGAACTGGAGTTACTTACACCCCAAGCAAGAAGGATACCAAGCTACCCCACGGGCCCACATATAAACAGTTTGTTGGACACACCTAATGCGCAGTGGTATTTGTACTTTACACAAAGCGACTTCATAGAATTGCAACATCTGGACGATGAGAATCCATGCATCGAATCCATCAATACGACGATACAAACAGAAATAACATCGATCGTTCATTCCTGTATGCTATTGAGTTCATATTTGACAGAGAACATGTCGAAGATACGAACAACGGAGAGAGAAAGATGGAGCCGATGAGAATATCGATGGTCTGTATGAGGTCGATCGTAGGAGATATCGACAACAATTCCAAGAGAATGCTTGAACTGATCGATCAACTATCCTCTGAAGGTTCCGACCTCATCTGCTTTCCCGAACTCTCTCTGACAGGATATTCCTCACAATCGAGTACGAGATACGCAATGTCCTTGGATGATCCTGCGATAAAGAGGATCGTCAAGACCACTGAAGACAAGGAAATCATCGTCTGTTTCGGTTTCGTTGAGAAAGGACCCTACATCACTCAGCTCATCGCAGAGAACGGAAAGATATGCGGAACATATCGGAAGACACATCTCGGTGAGAGGGAACAGGGTGCGTTCCTTCCCGGCTCATCATTCCCTGTCATCAGAACATCCAAAGCGAACATCGGCATACAGACTTGTTGGGAATCACATTTCCCGCAGATTACCGCAAAATATGCTATCGAAGGTGCCGATCTCGTCCTAATGCCCCACGCATCAGGCCTCTCAGGAGAACGCAGAAGGAACACATGGAACAAGATCCTCCCTGCAAGGGCGTACGACAACACATTGTTCGTAGCATCCTGTAATATGACAGGGGATAACGGCGAAGGCACCGTCTTCGGAGGAGGTTCATGTATCATCGATGAACGTGGCAACATACTTGCCGAGGATTATTCAGGCGAATGTGTAGTATCCGCCGAACTCGATCCGAAGAGCATGGATCGCATAAGATCATCAGGATATGAGACCATGCGCGACCTATGTTTCATCAATAAGGTTCGTTGGGAACTATTCAGATGATCATCAATGATCCTGAGAACCCATCTCTTTGATCCTGAGGATGATGTCATCGATCTGCGATGGCTTTAGATTCGGATTCAGAAGCGTGAACTTCAGCATGACCCTTCCATCCTTGACAGTCTGACCAATGACGATACCTTCCTTGAGCAACTGACGTCTGATCCTCTTGTTGACATCATCACCCCTATCGTATGCGAAGACTACGGAAGACATCTCCGGCTCCACGGGTGCTATGAAATCATCATCCTTCGATATCCTTCCATAGAAATAGGATGCATTCTCGACAGCGGTATCGATGATCCTTCCGAATCCATCCCTTCCGCGCGTCTTGAACGCCATGAATACCTTCAATGCATCGAAACGACGAGTGGTCTGCATCGATTTACCGACGAGGTTGATGTATCCATCCTCCTCGTCCTCCTCGCGGTTCAGATAATCCGCATGCAACTCGAAACACTCCAACAATTCCGCATGTTTGACGATGATCGCTGAACAGGAGATCGGAAGAAGGAACATCTTGTGGAAATCCACAGTGAGGGAATCGCAGAGTGATATGTCCGCTACCCTGTCACGATACTTATCGCTCATGATCAATCCAGAGCCGTATGCGGCATCGGCGTGAAGATGCATACCATATCTGTCGCAGAGTTCCCTCATGCCACGGGCATCATCTATCGAACCGAAATCGGTCGTACCGAACGTAGCTACGGCACAGAACGGATAGAGTCCATTGTCCGTATCCTCCTTCAGCATCCTTTCGAATTCCTTCAGATCGATCCTGCATTTGGAATCGACAGGTATCTTCCTGACGGCAGCATAGCCCATGCCGAGGATATGGCTTGCCTTATCCATCGAGAAATGGGATATCTCCGATGTATACACACGAAGTTTGGAGTATTCTGGCGGAAGGCCGTTCATCTTCACATCCCATCCGAATCTCTCCATGCAATACCGATCGCGGGCAGCTACGATGGCAGAGATGTTGGATTGAGAGCCGCCGGATGTGAAGCACCCATCGGATGTCTCCACAGGGAATCCGTACAGTTCAGCCAATCCGTGTATCATGCTCTCCTCGACCTCTGTGGCCGCAGGACCTTGATCCCAACTGTCCATGCTATCGTTGAAGCATGATATCACCAGTTCAGAACAGATCGTCTCGGTCAATACAGGCGAATGCAGATGCGGCATGTACTTCGTGGACCATGTGCGAAGAAGATGCGGCAGTATCTTTTCTTTGGTCTCCTCGAGGACCTTGTCGAACCCCATACCGTGTTCCGGAAGGAATCCGAGGGAACAGATGCTCTCCCTAAGCTCATACGGATCGATACCGGAGAATGCACTGTCGTCAGAGAATGAATCGAATACCGCTTTCAGGGTATCATCGATCATCTCTGTGAATCTTTTACGGACGTTCACATCCTCGGATAACAGAAGGGGATCATTTGCAGACATTCCCTTCGACCTCTTTGACTGCGTTCTCGAAGATTGTGAGCGCACGGTCGATCTCGTCGTCCGTGATGGTGAGAGGGCATAGACATCTCATGACGGAACCGTTACGTCCGCCCTTCTCCATGATCAGACCGTTGTTGAAACATGTACGTTGGACCATGGTGGCGACCTCTCCACTTGGTTCAGGGACACCCATCAGGTCCTTCGGACCGTTGGGGTCGATGAATTCCACTCCGATCATGAGACCTTTTCCGCGGACATCGCCTATTATCGACATCTCTCCTTTGAACTTCATGAGACGTGACATCATCATATCGCCCTTGCGGGTAACATCTTCTAGGAACCCTGGTTCCTTCAGTTTGTTCATGACGACATTACCAGCCACGAAAGCCAATTGATTCCCGCGGAAGGTACCTGCGTGCGCACCTGGACCCCATAGGTCGAGTGCTTTGTCATAGACGATGAGTGATAATGGTTGACCTCCGCCGATGGCTTTGGAGATCAGTATGACATCAGGCACGATGCCTGCATGTTCGAAAGCGAACACCTTGCCTGTACGTCCGATACCGCATTGAATCTCATCGCATATCATTGGGATGTCGAGTTCCTTTGTTATCCTGCGTACAGCCTGAAGGAATTCAACAGGTGCGGGTATCACACCGCCTTCGCCCTGGATGGCCTCCAATATGACCGCAGCGGGTTTTGTGACACCGCTCTCGGGATCCTTCAACAGACGCTCCAGATATGCTATGCAGGCCTTCGTGCCCGCTTCCCCTCCGATGCCCATTGGACAGCGATATGAATACGGATATGGCATGAATTGGACACCAGGCATCACGTTGCTTACCTTGTTCTTCGCGGTGCAGTTGCCTGTGAGCGCCATGGAACCATGGCCCATTCCATGGTATCCTCCGGAGAATGAGATCACGGTGCCTCTTCCGGTGGCCGTCTTGCATAGTTTTATCGCGGCCTCCGTCGCATCCGTTCCGGATGGTGAACAGAACTGTACCTTCGCCTTCTTGGCGAGTTCTTCGGGTATTATCGTCAACAGATTCTCAACGAACCTGTCCTTGGCCGGCGTAGCGATATCCAACATGTGCAACGGCGCACCGGAATCGATGAGCTCGATCATCGCACTATTTATCTCATCATTATTATGACCGAGAGCAAGTGATCCCGCACCATTCAAGAAATCGATATAACGGTTGTTCTCTACATCTTCAATAACCGCACCCTTAGCCTTCGCAACCGCAAGAGGGAATTTGCGGGGATAGCTTCTAGCAGAGGACTCGTAGTCACCCTGACGACCGACGAAGTACTGGTTCGTACCCATGAATTTTGTGATTTACCCATTATATAAAATCGTATGGACCTAGGCGAACAAAGATAATGATAAATTTTGCCCAATCTGACACGAATATTGCCACATATGGCAATGATGTGATAAACAACAGGTTTTTGAAATTGATCGGAAGAAACACTTAAACTCACATGAATCATTACAGTTGCCCACATTTGTGATTGCAAGAATGCTCATGATTCCACGTCAGCGAGATGTAATGGTATCGGATTAGTTAATCAGATGAAGCGATAGGACATCATGGTTTCTTTCACCATCTATCAAACTACAGAGTCTATTCCACGATTCACTTTCACCCATATCGATTTTAAAATCTTCTGCATCACAATTCCCAATAAATTCAGCTTTCATTGTCATTACGTCAAGGACAAGAACAAAACTATTGCTCGCCCACTCGAATTCAAGGTTATTGTTGGGCGCAGGGTAAATGTACATCGGTTCCGAAGAACGATAGTTCTCTTCGATGATTCTCTCCAAAAATCTTATCGAAGAAGCATAATCATTCATCTTAGACTCGTCCTTTATCGTTTTGGAAGCAATTTCAATGATGTGTTCCAAGCGACTCTTGACATCCGATATACACAATTGTTTAAAATCGACCTTCTTTGAATTGTCTTCATTGACCAAGTCTTTGTCATCTGAGTGAATCTTCATTTCAGTTCTGTCCTTCACTACACTATATTGAAACTCCAATATAGCATTCTGTCTAATTCTTTCAGAATCTTTTACACCAAGCCCCATGGCCTTTACAGGATTATGTCTCTCATGCCCTGATTTAGTTATCTGTAAAGAATGTGTCCAAAGTAACAGATATTTACATCATTACGTCCCAAACTGAGATTATTCAAAAAGGAATGAAAAAGCACAGTCCGCCCCTGGGACGGGGCGAACTGCTTATTGAAATCGTTTAATGCTTCCTTACGTACAACATTATGGCGACAGCGATTGCAGCAACAACTGCGACAGCAATTCCAACGAATATCGCGGCATTAGACAATCCCGACTTAGACGGGTCCTCATCGACGACCATGTACAACGAACAGTGAGTGGAGTCGAATACGACCTCTCCTTTTATCGGATCATATATGCCTCCCATCCTCACCTTGTTACCATCGTCATCGATGTGATACGCCACACCGATCTTACCGTCAGCTGAAGTATACTTTATGGAGATCGTGATCAATCCTCCGAGGGATTTGCCCAGATCCTTATCGCCGGCCATGATCCTCACATCCACAACGACTGCACCATCAGGAATGATCTCCCTCTGAGCATCGTTGATGTGCTCATCCTTAGCTTCGGATATGGAGATCGTGATCTCTTCTTCCATAGATATGTTGGACAACACCGTATCTGATGCGGCAATTGATCCCTTCTCGGATACGATCCTGAGACTGGAGTTCGCGTCGGACGCCGCTTTAATGGCATCCTTAGGCACTGTGAGAGATGCGTCAGGAGTTGAAGATACAATCTGGATGACCTTGGAGTGATCTTTGACATCATCTTTGATCTCATCAGATACCTTTCCTTGGATGGCGATGGCCTGTTCGATCTGTTCCTTGGTGACAGCGTGATTTCCGTCACTTGAATCAGTCTTTACAGTTGTAATGACATCAACTTTGTCAGCTCCGTTAGGGATTTCGACGATTGATTTCACGTTCCCATCCTTGGATTCAATCTCGACCTTCTTCTCCTTGGATTCGTTACCGTCAGCTGCCTTGACCTCTGTCGAGATCGATTTTATGGTACTATCAGCATGCTCCTTGATGTTCTCGACCGTCTTAGTGGATGTTGTCTTTCCAGCAGGATCCGTGGTGGTCTCGGATTTGATATTCTCTATCTCCTTCTCACCATTCTCCTTCACAACCTTTTTCGATGATTCCTCAACAATGGTAATCTTTCCTGTAGAATCTTTCTCAGTGACTGTTGATGACTTCTCTGTCACATCGTTGTTATCAGAATCCTTGTAGGTGTTCTCAGGGTTGAATTCACTGACTTTGGAATAAGTCTCGTTTCCGTTGGCATCCTTCTTCACCTCAGAAGCGGATGTTATGTTTCCATTGGCATCCTTGACTTCGATCATCTCGGAAGAACCTGTGGTGTTTCCGTTAGCATCCTTGCTTATCTCCAGTTGAGTACTGATGCCGCTCCCATCGTTATTCTCAACTACAGTCAACGTTGTCTCACTGGAACCAGTGACATTACCTTCTGAGTCGCTCCCGACCTTCGTTGTGATCTGTTCTGTCTTTATCGTACCATCATCAGCCTTAGTGGTCTCTGGAGCAGAGACATTGATGATCTCTTTAGAACCATCGGCATTAGTCTTGGTGGAATCGATTGAACCATCACCATTCTTCTTCGTAACTGTGGAAGAGGTCAGATTACCATTGGCATCCTTCTCGATGACAGTCACTGTTTTACCATCACTGCTTATGGTCGTCTCTGTGGATGATCCATCGCCTTTGATCTCAACGATGGTCTTGGAACCATCAGGATTCTCTGTGATGTCTTCCGATTCATGTTCCCCTGGGTCCACGACTTGACCATCTAGATTGGTAATGCCATAGATTAAGTCGAATGTTCCACCTTTGGTGTAATGTCCTAATGTCCATTCGTTATAGCTAGATGATTCAGGATATGTGGATTGATCATGGTATTGGATCCAATACTTCCAATCTCCATTCGGATATTTGAATTGCTTCAATCCAAAGATCTGATTCACCCAATACTTGATATTACCGCCACTGTAGAATTCACATGGTATTCCTTGCTGATTCAGTGCATTCTCTAGTGCAGAGCCTGCATTAGAACCGTATGCAGATAGTACTATGCCGTTGCTAAGGTCCATCGCATTAAATCCGGATGTTCCTACATCAGCTTTTTCTGCATCCCCCATAGACAATATTCTCAGATTGAATACATATGTGTCATTTGTAATTGGCCTAGGTCCAATATCGAGCATACAAGTTGATCTGTACAATCCTCCTACTATTGCAGTGATGGTTACCTTTCCCTCATATTCTGCAACTACGGTTATTTCCTCTCCAGAACCATTGATTTTAACTTCATTTCCTGAAATTCTCCACTGGACATCATTTCCGTCAAAGCCTTCAGGCAATGTCATGGAAATACTCTGTGACTCCCCGACAACCATGTTATGAAGATACTTTAAAAGAGGCACATCAATATAATTCACTTTCACTTTACAAGTTGCTGATACTGTTCCTGCAGTTGCTGTTATATCGACATATACATCACTTGAATACAACTTCGGGATCAATTCTCCTTCGTCAGAGACATCCACAATCTCTGGTTTAGAACTACTCCATTTGACAACAGACGTACTGTCGCTGGGCGTTAGGACTGGCTTCAATTTTATCTTATCAATGACAGTGATCGATATCTCGTTTTTATCTAAACTGATGCCTGTAGCCTGTATTGATGATATTACCACGATGTCTGTTGTTAATATTTTTCCAGAGCTTCTTGCATCGAAAATCACCAATTTACAACCACTGATAGAAATATCAATAGGCATTGTCAATTTACAGGAGAACCTGTCATCTTTACATAAAATCGAATAATAAGGTGTCACTCTTGAATTAGTACCATCCTCTAAATAAGCTCTTAAATCGACAAAAGACGATTTTCCATCTATTGTTAGTTCATTTGTTGTTGAATCATATGTGCAAGTATCGATGTACAAAATACCATTGCTTTCTGCGCCAACATCTGAAATGAAGATTGCTGATGAAGCCACCACAAGTATGAGGCATATGATAAACATATTCAGATTCTTCATTAAATCCCTCCAATCAACTTCCGACTATCTTCACAAGGAACATTATGTCGCCATCGGTCAGATATGCCGATTCGACCGATGGTCCAGTGACTGTTAGAAGGAAGTACAGGTGTCTCACACCAGAACTGTCCTGTGAGAATCTGACATCCTTTGTCACTATGGTGTAATCCGGAATCACTTCGAAATTGCCACTGTACACCTTCATTTCTCCCAACGAGTCCTTGACTCCGTTGTAGGTGTAATCGATCTTGTAGGTCTTCCCGCTGTCCAGGGTGGTCGCATTGGTCGTGACCGTGGATTCGTCCAGGGTGAGAAGGGGTTCATTTCCGACTATCTTCACCATGATAGTCACGTAACCATCGGTCAAGAAAGCCAAATCGAAGGATGGGGCGGTTATCTTCAGGGTGAAGCGCAGGTGATATCTGTTCCCCACCGGTTCGGTGGGATATGCGATATCGGTGACCTCCACCGTAGATCCCGGAATCTCAACATCATCCATATCCAACAGTCTCACCGTCTTCAATTCTTGGAACATCCTCGGATCCGCGAGATCTATCCTGTAGACCTGACCGCTGTTCAAAGTGATTGTCTCACCGCCGTTCAGCATGAAATCGGGTTCAGGTTCGGGCTGTGAACTTCCTTGTATGTAAGAATATGTTCCATAACTAGTGTAAACACCTTCCTGGAACCCATCCACGAGATCAATAGTAATTAATTGAAGACTTGGGCTACTTACTTTTACCTTCTCTACAACTTTATTATCGATAAATGGACCAACTTTAGAATATACATTCACTGCAACATTTTTTTCATATTGAGCAATCACAAGTAACATTGGATTTTCAAGATTGACAGAATCTTGTTTTTTTTCAATCGTCACGGTGATTGTTGTCTCCACAGGATTGGTTTCTGCTTTCCCTTGCACACTATATCCAGGCAATGCTGGTACTATTTGTGGCTCAGTCTTGGTTAATAGGGCGCCCAACAAGTTTCTATCAGAAAGATATGATCCAAGCGAGATTCTGTCTCCATTATTCTTGTTATAATAAACATCACTTTCTGATGGTGCATCGATAGAATCAGAAAGTATTAGATAATTAATTACGCCTCCGCCCGACGTATTTATTATCCTATATGCACTCCCTTCACTGTTGCCAATAGTCGAATTCAATGTTATTGTTTTACCGTAACTATTTTTGAACTGATTGACCCATCCCAATCCGTCTCTGTAATAATACAATTTGAAGTTATCAACTGTAGAATCGTCAATGGAGTATGATGTGATTGTTTTATCGGAGATTGTGATATTAGAATTCCCTATGCCCCTTAGTTCATTTTCAGTCAATTCCACCCATTTTGCATCTCCATTATGTTCTAGAAATATTGTATATTTTTTATCCTCGATTGATGTAAAACACACAACTTGCCCTAAATCTCTATACCAGAGAAGTTCTCCATGGGCTCCGGCCCTTATTGTCTGTGTTGAATAATTGTGTGCCCCACTATTACCTGATGAGGCAGATTTGTATGAGACCATCCTGGATTTGATATGGTTTGGTCCGTCCTCTACCATGCAAAGATAATTACCAGTAATAGTTCCACTTTCATATGGGACTAGATATATATGAACAAGTCCGTTTTCCTCTGAGCCATATTTGTTGAGTACTATCCCGCCATGCGTATAACATGTAGTAGTCTTATAAATTGGCGATGAGTCTGCTCCGAAAGTCGTCATGTCGAACACATACATCTTGGCTTGACGATCTGAAGATTCTTTACTAGAAAGATTCACATTGATGTATCCCCTATTATTGTACACAATAAAGTTCGAGGTAATCCCGCTCTCATCGAAGAATTTCGTAAACTCTTCCTTCATACCGCCGCCATCGCTTAACTTTATGCATGTAATGGCTGATCTTTCATCCCCAACATTAAACAACCCACTGGAATATGTTGGCAGATACATGTTGTTTCCATCTAAGGTAAGCCAACCATCATCCAAATAACGACCATTGAGATTAAGATTCAATGTTTTTTTTTCACCCGACTCAAGATTTACCCAATTAAGCATTATCTTATCAGGTATAGTGGACCCAGAATCATCCTTTGTTGTTGTAGTTGAAATATAATACATCTGATTATCTTTGAAGACTGGGGCTGAGAATTGACCATACATACCATACCAACCAGTTACATCCAAATTCAATGAGGAGTATTTTATGGAATTTTTATCTCCTGAATTGACAGTCAATGCCTTTAACTTTAAAATAGAACCACTTTCAGAAAACACTACATAGTGTTTCCCGTCATGATACCAAGATCCTTTGATAGTCTTGTTAAGAGATGCAAATTGTTTTAAATCAAGATCGAACAACTGTCCTTTATTGTAATCTATAATTACATTTCCACCATATCCAAGATAGTGATAGAAACTCGGCCCATTGAATTCACGTTTAGCAGTACAAACACAAGCACCCGTACTTGTCTTTAATTTGTATATCGTATCATCACATGCTACATACGTATATTCACCCACTATTAACGGAGTGCTTGTAATTGTCCATGTGGAACTTGAATTCGTAGTCTTGGTTTTTAGTGAGGAATACTGCCAATTGAATACTATCTCATCTTCTTCTATTGGAAATTCTGAATTGATGATATACTGTAATCTATTACTCTCAGAAACATACAGTGCTGAATCGTCTGTAGCATCTGAAGAACTTATTTGAAAAATCAATACAGATAATAGAAGAAGGAATGTTACACAGAACAGTATCTTTATTATAGACATATTATTCTTCATACACCATTCTCCTTACTTTTTTGTATGGATTTTGATACACACCGACCTCCTTGCGATCGGTGTAGTATCATCGGCTTTCATTTACGCACAAATACACGTGCCTAGGATGAGTGTCCAATCGTTCGGCACTAACATCCTTACAAGGCTATGCTTTGGAGTGCATTTGTCCTGAGAAAGCCTGATTATAATACGCGCTTCCATGGAATATAAAAGTCCGTGCATTTTTTCTGTCTTAAAATAACCGTCTAACAAAGGTGTCTTATTTCAGACATCTAATTAGTTGGATTATTGCTCCAATTCAACAAACTTTTCAAATTTTTTGTAAAAATCGAAGCCGTTTCTGCTGGCGAAAATGTGGCGAAAATTACAACATTTCTCATTTTTTGAAGCAAAATCAAAAGGAATTGATTGATTTTGAACGCAATATCATTTGAAAAATAGATTCGAATGAAAGGAAAGGACGCTCATCATGCCTTTCCCTTATTCTGCATGATAAGCACGATGACAATGAGGATCGATAACGCCACCATACCAACGATTGCAAGAGAAACGATAGCATTTCCACTTCCATCCAGATCCCCCACGACCTCTAGGCCGAATTCAGATGATTCCCATGAATCCACAGCATCTCCTTTGCAATGGATCACAGCATCCACGTTCAAGAACACGGTATCATCCCCTTTAGGGGCCATACCATACGCATCGATACTCCTCAAAGAGATACAATCTGCGAACGCATAACCTTCGATCATAGATACTGTGGAAGGTATGCTCATAACCCTCAACGACTCGCATCCTCTGAACGCCATCCTTCCAATGTTCTCGACATTCTTCAGATCCATCTTCTTCAACGAAACACAATCACGGAAGGCCTCCTTGCCGATATCCTTCACTTTTTCAGGGATCCTCACGGATTCCAATGATTCGCACTGATAGAACGCTGAATGACCTATATCATTCACAGAATCGCCCAATGTCAACTCCCTCAGTGAGGTACAATATCCAAACATACGCGGACTGATGTCGGTGTCAACATTCAACGATTCCAATGAATCGCAGATGTAGAATGCTCCATCCCCAACATATCTTACAGTCTTCGGTATCGTCAATCCCATTATCGAATGACAATCGCGGAATGTCTCGAATCCGATATGATGTACATTATCGGAGAAACTCACTCCATTGAGATTGTAACACGCACGGAAGGCCTCATCCTGTATCTCCTCCACGGAATCGCTTATCCTTATCTCTGTTAGATCATTGTAATAGAATGCTCTCTTGCCGATGATCTGCAATCCGTCATTGGTCACGACAGTTTTGATATCCGATCTTCTTTTCACATTCCCATCATCCATCATGGTACCTGCGAACGCATAATCATCGATCCTCACGACCTTGTTACCATTCACTTCGTTCCTGATGGAGATGATACCATCGGTTGGTTTCCCGCCAATTACCGCAGCACCGTCCGGTAGCAATGCATAATCGATGCCATTTGATGTCACCATTTCAATGATCTCTGTATTCGTCCATCCAGTGGTGCTGGGCATCGTATGTATCACAACATCCTTCGGTACAACATCCCCCATGACGGGACGATCGCCCATGAAATAGATGTTCTTCAATGATTCGCAACCAGAGAATGCTCCATCCTCTATCGCCCTCAGATTCTTCGGAACGATCAATGTGCTCGAAGAACATCCGTCGAATGCTCCATCGGAATATGATCTCACATCATACCCTTCCAACACAGAAGGAAGATGCAATATTGCTTCATTCGAAGTCACCGATGTTATGACGCAATAGTAATCCGGATGTCCGCTCCCATGAGTCTCATATCCATAGATAGCGTCATCGAAACCCATCTCTGATGCATCGGCATCGGAGATCAATAAACAAGAGAATAGGATCAATAAAGAGACTACTACGATCCATCTTCTCATCTCATCACTAATCCAACAGCTGCGGCCACGGCTCTCGCCACATCGGCATCATTGGAATCCACAATGACCAACGCATCTCCTTCCTTCATCCCCGTGTCCCTTATCTTCTTCGCAAATCTGGGATCCTTCTCATCGATATCCCAATCCTTAGGGAATATTATCCTGCCATCCCTCATGACGAATATAACAGCACCTTCCGCACCGTTCCTTATTGCGATGTCCCTCTGGGCCATCCCATTGGTGACCTTATCTGCGACACCTTCGACCATTATGCCCTGTTGATATTTCCCCACGGCATATTTATCGTTGAAGATGTCGACATATCTCATACCGAATCCATGGAAACTCTTCCTTCCGAACTCTGTGATGCAGACGCCGGTCTGCTTCACCTCTATCCATTTCCAATCCTTCAGGACCTTCAGCATGCCCCTGATACTTCCTTCTCCGAGCCCGGTCTCATCCACGAGACCTTTCCTGCTCATGCGTTTGTTCCTCTCTAAAGCATCCATCACGAGGAATATGTGCGCGTCGGAGTACCTCGTCATCGGACCATAGTTGTTACCATTGATCAACTCCATGACTCCACCCCCAACGATTCGCAAATGGCCATGTACGGCAGTATGATGTTCATCACCTGAGAAACGGACATGGAGACATCGGATGCTATGGTCGGCACGGGTATCCCGCGGTCGAATCTTACTATGACCGTAGCTTGTTCGGGAGAGAATCCGTTATTCCTTAATGTGACCTCTCTGAAAAGATCGTCATCATTGCTCTACATCTCTATCAGAACATCCTTGTTCATCAATGATGTTCTGTTCTTGGTCACATCCTTCAGTGTACCTTTGCGAGCTCTGCCGAAAATGTAATCGTCCGGGCCCAATTCCCCGCAGACGTGACAGACGATCGGTCTGCCTTCCCTCATCTGATCATCCCAACGCATCCCGCATTTGCTACAGATGATCGTTATCGTTTCTGCTTCCCATCTCTTGCTTCCGCAGTCTGGACATTTCGGAGGATTCTTCTTGGCTGTGACCCATGCGTGTCCGCATCTGTTGCATCTGACCTCGCGTACATCACTGCGATCCCATAACGATGATCTACAGGATGGACAGAGTTTGGAATTGTTCTTGCCTTTTCTTGTGTTCCATACGTAACCGCATAGTTTACATTCATTCATCATACCGCTATCATCGATGCCTTTGGAGCTACGATTCTGCTTTATAATGCGTTCTAGGCGCTTCATCCCTATCTGATAGTCACTCTCATCTATCATCCCGTCACCCCCGTTGTGTTAATGGATGATACATCCAACGTATGATATGACTATATAGGTTATCTGTCCAAAATGTAATTTGATGTAATATTACTCCTTCTCCTCTTCGTATGAAGAGACCGGATCTTCGGTGTATACGGAATCGTTGACGACGATTCCGCTCTTATTATAGGCCTCTTGTATCTTGGTGAATTCCATCCTGATGTCCTTTAGTGTTCTATTGGATCTGACAGATATCACCTCGGGACTCATTCCTGTGAAATGCAACGCCAAGATCTCTGCAACATCCTCATCCAACCCTAACCGTCCTTTGAGATACGGGATGTTCTCCTTATAATCGTCCTTGTGAGAGATCATATCATCGATCACACCATTCCAGAACTTCGCGTACCTCTCAGACATCGCATGCTTTATCCACGATGAGAAACTCATCGCGGATTCTTCCAGGACCTCGTTCAGATATCTGCATGATACGGGATATGGTCCATCCCAGAGGTATATGCAACCTATACCGTCCTTGAAGAGATAGTTCAATCTCTTACTATCATTCTCCCAGTTCTGTCAATTTTTCGGAATTGCCCTTCTCCGACAATACCAATCCGCATTCTGGACAGACCTTGGCCCCATCCGCGGATGAAACCCATTCCATCCCGCAGAATCCGCATCTGTATGTCCTGCTCTCTTCCCCTCTGCATTCAGGACATTTCGTATTCCTCTTGGATAATATAAATGGCCTACCGCATCTGAAGCATTCCTTGATGACTGGGAGCTCATTCCATTTAGTTGATCTGCATGAGGGGCATGTCCTGACGGAGTCAGGACTTGCACCATTGTTCATTATCCATTTATGGCCGCATCTGAAGCATTTGAGTTTGAACGTATCCTTATCCCATGTCTTCGACCTGCATGATGGACACCTATCTGGATGTTCTATCTTACTCCTCCACACATGACCGCATTTACGGCAAGTGAACTGCGGGAGTTTCGCACCTTTCCAGTTCCTTGACTTACATCTTGGACATTTCAGCGGTTCATCCGAAATGCGGGATATCCAAACGTGATTGCATTGGTTGCAATGGAATTCCTCGGCATCATCCGATGCCTGATAATTGCATTCAGTACAACTATTTTCATCGGAAGGGACATCATAACGGCGTGAACGACATTCTGGACAGATCAAAGGCCTCTCGTCTGAACGTGATATCCATTGATGACCGCATTTAAAACAACGTAATCTCTTCCCCTTCCATGAATCGGGTGACCTTCCCTCATTGCGACAGTTCGGCATCATCTTCAGTAACATTATAATTGGATGTATAATCCATCATCATTCATTATCAAAGGGTACCTTCAACATACCTCTTGGGAAGAACGTAGATCTCCCCATCAGCATCGAAACCGACCCTCGCTTCGACCTCGTACACATCCTTGATCAATTGTTCTGTGATGATCTCCTTAGGATCACCGACAGCGACGATCTGTCCCTTCTTCATTATGACACAAACCTCGCAATATCTTGCCATCAAGGAGATATCATGCTCAGCCACCATGACGGTCATATCGGATCTCGCCATCTTCTGGAGGTATTCCATCACCTGAAGCTTGTATTTCATATCCAAATGGGATGTGGGTTCATCGACAAGCATCAGCTTAGGTTCCTGAACATACGCCTTTGCGATGAGTGCGCGTTGTCTCTCTCCCGAAGAACATAAAGCGACCTGTTTCCTTCTCAGATGATCTATGCCGAAAGTCCTCAAAGCTTCCCTCGTTATGCGTTCATCCTCTGGATTCTCCCACCATATCTTATCGACGAAGGGATACCTTCCGAGCATCACCATGTCCATCACACTGATACCGAATGTCTGTCCCGCCTCTGCAGGGACATTGGCAACGAGCTTCGCCACTTCCGCGGCCTTCATCGTAGAAACATCCTTCCCATCGATCTCGATCGTTCCTTCTGTCTGAGGATGTATCTTAGAGATACACTTCATCATGGTGGACTTGCCGCATCCATTCGGCCCTATCAATCCTATCAACAATCCTTTACCGAACTCTAGATCTATCCCTTGAAGGGCCTTGAAACCGTCAAAATCCTTGACCAAGCCTTTGATCTTGAGGACAGGATCATCATCCGTCATAATTGCGCCCCCTCTTCATGAGCATATAAGCGAACACTGGGGTTCCGATCATAGCAGTGATCGCCCCTACAGGAAGTTCCGCAGGGGACATCACAGTCCTTGCGACAAGATCAGCGAACAACATCAGCATTGCACCGATCACTATGGATGCAGGCATTATCAAACGGTGATCGCTTCCCAATGCCATACGGCACGCATGCGGTACGACCAGACCGACGAATCCTATGATACCAACAAATGCCACACATAAGGAGGTCAATACTGAAGCAATGATCATGGTAACCCTCTTGAACATCTTGACATTCAATCCGAGCTGCGCAGCCTGATCCTCTCCCATGGAATAAAGGTTGAATTCTCTCGCCCAGACCATGGAGATTATCGATATCCCTATCACAGGGATGAAGACGATCCAAGCATTCTCCCATGTTATGTTCGCGAATGAACCGTACAACCACCACATGACATCCGTCAGATTGTCCTTCCCCATGGACATGAACACCGTCTGTACTGATGAGAAGGCGAATCCCACTATGGTTCCTGCCAAGATGTAATTCACAGGCGAACCGCCAGCACCTTCCGCTACCGTCATGGTGATGGCGAAAGCGATGATACCTCCGATGATCGCTACGACAGGGATGATGTAGAGGGTGTTGTCAGCAAGGAAGGGTATGCTGAAACCCAATGCGGTTGCCGCCATGGCCAAACAACCTGCTCCGGATGATACTCCTGTGATGTAAGGATCGACCAACGGGTTCCTGATTATCGCTTGATACATACATCCTGCTATCGCAAGACCTGCTCCGACAGCGATGGATGCTATCGTCCTTGGCAATCTTGCGTTATAGATGTATAACTCGATCATATCGAGATTCCTATCTCCGCTGATCGATTTACCGATCGATGAGAACAAAGCAGCAACGGCATCGCTCAACGGGATCACACCACCCGACGATATCGATATCGAAATCAGGAATGCGATGATCGACATGAACAATCCAAAAAACACTATCAGTCTGAACCTCTTCTTCTTCAGTTCTATCTCTGATTCATCGGGATTACTCTCCATATCGGATCTCAATCCCCTATATCCCTTCTTCAATTGAGAGAACAGCCCTTCCTTAGACATTAATAGTCCTCCTATATAGTATAATAAATATGATTATAGACAGCACAACGACTATCTCTGTCAGATACCAGGACCAGTGTGCGAAACCAACGGTCTGCAACGCAAGCACCCTCTCCTCCTCGGTACCTTCGCCCTGTATGTTCGAAAGACAGTATACTGCGCCGAAGTCGTTACCAGTGTATATCCTCCCGTCCACGACAGTGGGCGGGACCATGGAGTATGAATCCTCCGAATACGGTGAGAGCAACACCCTCCATATCTCCTCCCCATTGGATGAATCCCATGCTGTCAGCCCACCTCCTGTGGGCCAGAACGCTCCAGCGGAATAATCCGTTCCGTAGAGTATGCCATCAGCATCCAACGTGAGTGCACCTTTGATCATCTGATAGTCCCGTGATTTCCAGATGACCTTCCCATCCCAATCGAATTTGTATACCGCTGTGGTAGCATCTATCTCACTGCCATCGACTTTCATGAATTTCTTGGAACCTGATGATAATGGCGAGACGTATGTGTAGAATCCGCTATCCGTGACCACAGGTGATGTGAACAACGCACTTAGTTTCCAATCCTTCCCGTCCACCTGTAATGTCTCACCGGTCTTAGGGTCCAAAGCGATGAGGAATCCCTCCAACGAGAACAATGCCCCATCCGTACAACCGACAAGGAGATGGGAACCATCTGGAGACAAGGAGGTCGATGCGGCCGAACCAGGTGTTCCTGGGGCCGTCCTGTTGTCATCACGCATATCGATGACTCTCTTCACCCATACCTCCTTGCCATCATCCGCGTTCAATGCGTACACGAATCCCTCATAACTTCCGATGAAAAGCATCCTCTTCCCGTCGATCTTGGCTATCGTCGGAGCATGGAAGTAGAAACATCCTCTCGTACCGATATAGTTGCCAGAGGAATCCTCCTCGTAAGGTGGCTCATACTCCCAATCGATGCTCATCTTACCTTCGGACGATAATTTGAGACAAACAACGAGTCCATGCGATGTTCCGAAGTATATCCTTCCAGAATCGTATACCGGTGTCGTACCTCCGGTCTGGAATACCCTCCCGTCCCAGATAACATTGCCTGAGGAATTAGTCGGAGGATCGATCTTCACCTCTATCTTATCCTTTATCTCACCAGTGAATCTATCGAAGCATATCACATCACCACAGGTGAACGTGACGATGAGATAATCCCCAACGATTACAGGTGTAGTGACCTCATAACCGGCACCCTTGATACCATGATATTTCCAAACGATACCTCCTGTGAACCTATCCAATGCGTACACCCATGCATCCTCGTCCCCTCCTGTCGCTCCGTACACTCCACCGGTCGTATGATAGAGCATGTTGCCTGCGACCACCAATCCGGAATCTACGAAACCTGTGGTGTATGTGTTGTACCACTCGACAGGCATCTTAGGTTCCTTCTGCCCATGGGATACGGATACATTCGTTGAGAATGATGAACCGCTCAATGTGGTCCATGATGTCGGATACTCCGGTGTCGATACAGGTGCGAAACCATTGGGATAGTAACCGAACGCTATCGGACCTGAACATGATGTGTTAAGATCAATTCCCTTATCCACCCATCTGCCATCCCATTGATAGCAATGCCATCCGCAATCAGTGGTCTTCGTTGTCTTGATATCTTTGATTATGTTGGGATCATCCACCGAACTCTCAAGAACACTGATGAATGTTGATCCTCCTTTATTCTCGTACCATTGATATTGTCCGTTACCGAAATCCACCAACACATCATCGGACGATGCGGCACCGTCCACTGGGATCATCGACACCATGGTGAATAGGAGTATGGATAGGATCGCTATCGGCAAGACCTTTCTCATATCATCCCTCTCTGATACTTCAGATAATCCTTGTAATCATTCCCGAGGAACTTCGGTATCGTATCCAACGGATCCCTGTATTCGAACTGTTCAAGGTGCAATGCCTTCCCCAACAGTTCGGCTGCCTGGGCCAATCTTGGCCCAGGCCTTGATAATAGATCTGCGGCCTGACCTGTGAACACATAGATGTTTCCGTTCCTATATGCAGGCGTTTCCCTCCAGACAGGATCGATACGTTCCAAGAACCTCTCGTACTCCTCCTGCGAGGTTATCTCGTTGTTATGAAGGATGATCATCACCTGCGGTTGCTTGGCATGGATCTGTTCCTTGGAGACCATGAACCATGAGGAAGATTGCGAATCGAAGACATTCGTTCCCGATACCTTCGATATTATGCTGGAAGCGAATGTGTTGTTACCGGATGTCCATGGCGATGGATCTGCGGATAATGCGATGAATGTCCTGACGGTTGCTTGATATCCTATTACTCCGGAGACGGCATCGAACGTTCCTCTGAACGCCTGTATGACGCTGTTAGCATTCTCACTCAATCCCATCGCAGATGCTACCATCCAGATGTTGTCGTAAAGGAGATCGATGTTGGTGACATCGTATGTCACCACACAATCTATCCCTGATTTCCTGAGCTTGTCGGCCATAGCAACATGCTCCCCGGTACCTCCTTCGCAGAACACGATATCCGGTCCGAGCTTCACTATCCATTCGTAATTCGGATCGGAATACCCTCCGACGTTCTTTATCTTGCCTTCGGCCTTCCTCTCCACGATACCTTCGGGATAGTTGCTGTACAGATCCGTACCCACGATATATTCCAAACCGCCTATCGAACAGATCGTCTCCGTCACAGAGGGTGCCAATGACACCACCCTCAGCTTCTCACCGGTCTTCAATGAATGACCCGAATCAGCGTAACTGTAGTATGTGAATCCCGTCTGATCCGTACCAAGTATGACATCATCCGGACCTAATGCTCTGGCCCATGATACTATGTCCCCTTCACCGAATGTCACCGATCTAGGATCATCGCATTGGACCCATTCGCCTCCGTCAAGGATGTACATCCCCCATCTCTTTCCTTGGAGGTTAGATTGTTCGTTGATCGAATGCACCATCGTATGCTCATCATCTTGGTAGACGAGAGGATATCCTTTCAGCTCGCACGCTTTCTCCAATAATTGGTAACCATCCATCCCGTTGAATACCAATGGTATCCATACCGTATCCCAATACCCGAAATCAATTACCACGCCGCTCCTATCATCCGCTTCGGCCTGCGTAAGGCCCATCGCTGGAGTTAGGATTATGACCGCTACTGCGACGATAGCGGTTATCGTCAGCTTCTTCGCAGTAGCATTCATGTCATAGACCCTCTGGTATCTCGGACGGGGTCTGCATCACGATCTCTGCTCCGTCGCCCGTCTGTTTCTCCGTCGTCGTTTGAAGAACAAGTCCGAAGTAACGATACTTACCAAGGTCATACTTACCAAGCGTCAGATTGTTGTATGTCCATTGTTTGGTATCATCCAACGTCTTTGCGTTGGGGTTGTAGGTGTATTGGGACCAATATGTCCAATCGCCGTTATTCAATTGGGTATCCGCCCATCCGAGTAAATCCGTGAACCATCCGAACATATCCTTGCTCATCAGGTGACCATGAACGGTCTCTCCATCCAATTTGTAGTTGAGAACGCCTTTGTCCTCGACCACCTCCACCTCTGACGAGGGGAACCATGTACTCTTCAGAGCATTCACCAAAGCTTCGTTAGCATTGGTACCCGAACCCTTGACCCAAATACCTCCTTCTATGTCAGATTTGGTCAATCCAGCCTTCTCCAACCAACCCATCAGGACGTCATATCTTTCTGACGTGGTGAGTTTCTTCCCTTCGGATTTGTCATCCGGTTTGGAATTCGGATCCTTAGCTATCTTCTCGATCTCCGACATGTTGGGGATCTGGATGAAGAAATACACCTCGTTGCTTATACTGAACTTCGGTTGCACATACTCCGTTTTACCGTTGTTCGTTGTCTTCTTCGCATACTCCAACACAAGTGTGGAATCGTCCCTGAGATCAGTATCCTTCGCGGGCACCCATCCCTTCAGACTCTGCCATCTGAAGACGATCCATGATTCATCAATAGTATTCTCCTTATTCTTATAACTCTGAACATTACCATTGCTCTTCAGAACGATGTCGTCACCTAACGTCTTCGTTAGGATATCCTTCACATTCGTCCCTGTGGCAGCATATTCCTCATAGGCCCCATCCTCCTGGGCGACCTCAAGTGTTACACTATAGATCTTACCATCCTTGGTGTCATCGTTCCCATCTCCAGTCATCATCATGACGGCCGCCGCGATACCTATGACGGCAACGACCGCCACCATCAGGATGATCAACGTATTCTTCTTCATAATATCACCAAGATCCTTTCTCCATCACGCCACTCTCTACTCCGAATGACAATTGCACACCGCCAAGAACATTGGAACCGTACGCGTCGAACACGAGATAACCGTCGATCACCTTCCCTTTGACAGTCACCACATTGTTCAGGTAATAGAACACCTGGACTTCCTTTCCATTGTAACTGCTGTTCGCCTTGATCTTGACCTTCAAAGGTAACTTATTATCGACACCATCCCCTTTCAGAGTGACCAGAACACAATCAGGATCGGAACCTGTCTTCTCTTTGCATTCCTTCGATATCGATTTGTATGTGTTTCCAGTGACATTCAAAGGACCTGTCAACAACGATGATTCTGCAGGGAACTTGCCTGTGATCGACAATCCTTTTCCGTTATCGATCGTCGTGGATGTGTTCTCTGCCCATTTGGCCTTCAATGTTATGCCATCATTGAATTTGTAAACAGTCTGAGAAGTGTATTCCTTCCCATCGTAATACCATCCCTTGAATGTATAACCCGCTTTGACGGATACCGGAAGGTTTCCGAGAGGTTTGTCGTATACTCCATAATACTTGCCTGTGACAGGAGAACCACCATCGGTATCGAACTTCAGCAGACTGACTTCCAACCATTTGGCTGTGAGTGTCACATTCTTCGACACTTTGGTCTCATTAGGCTTGTATAATGTCGAACCATCGTACCATCCGCCGAACTGATATCCCTCCTTTGATGGATCGTAGATGAATGGCAACTCAGAGCCTTTCGCAGATTGTATCTCGTATGCACTCGCCCCATTCTGCGGATTCAGCTTTATCGTTACCGCATCGGCATAAACCGGTGTGAGTACAGTATCCTTCATGATAGGCGTGTTGAAGGATGTCCATGCAGACTTTCCATCCATCCATTCCGTCAGTACCTTACCCTTGGGAACGGCCACGTCAGGGATATCTACTATGGATCCCTTCGGCACTTTGATGACGATATCCTTCGATACTGTCTCCAACCTCAATGTAACACATACGCCCTCCAACTTGGAATAGTTGGTGACATTGGCCTTATCCTCTTCACTCAACTCAGAATATCTTGAGATTATCCTTTGATAATCCCTGTAATTGACATTCCCTTCATCATACATGGAAAGGAATCTCTCTATGGATGAGGACACATCCTCCGCAGTGTATCTGTTTTCAACACCATAACAGAACAATGTCTTATCGTTCCTTATCAACACATATCCATCCTTGGATATCGAGAAACTCTGATAGCAGAACTGTGCTGGATCGGGCCTCATCTTGAACACGATCGATGTTCCTTTCTCCTTGGAATCCATTATCACGAATATGTCGGCGTAACCGTTGGTACTTTCGGATGATTCTCCCTGATAGACGTGACCATATTCCATGACATAGATGTAAACCGCATATCCGTTCTCTTTGGTGGAATATGCGGTGGAGATCACTGGTGTTGCCTTCGTGCACACATCCTTAAGATATGCACGGGACTTCATGTTGCCATTCTTGTCTATATCGATGATCCAAAGAGGTTCATCAGTCCCTAAGGTCTTCCCTCCGCCTCCGATGTAGATAGTATCATTCCAAATGACAGGGATGGATTGCGTACCTCCCCATACTCTCCCGCCATGGTTATCATTCCAATAACTATCGTCCGATTCCCAGAACTTCTCGGATGATCTGTCGAATCCACTAGATGTAATCTTGTATGAACGGATCGCAAGCTTATCGGGAGTGTTCTCATTCGGATTCGTGATGGTACGGTCATGCACCCTGTTCAATGGGATGTAGACCCTTCCCTCGTATGCCGTAGCACCGGATGAGGCGTACTCCCTGTCGAATTTCATCATATCGATGACCTTTCCAGTGTTAGCATCCATGAAGTATGCTATAGCACCCATATCGTCGAATCCCCTCTGCACCAATACGATGTAGTCATCGAAGAATGCCGGTGTGGCGTTATACCACCCCTTGTGCTTGAGCAACCATAATGGTTCTACCTTCTCATCCGATTTTGCCTTGTTCTTATCCTCGGTAGAGAAGCATGCGTAATCACCAGAGTAGGTTCCGAAGAACACTTTACCATCATTGTATGTTATGGTTCCCTGTGTCTCCCCGCCTTCCACAGGCACAGAGACGAATAATTGTTCCAAGGTCTCAGCATCGAATGCGTAGAGGATCGATGTCGAACCTGTGGACGTGACAGCGAATACTTTCCCATCACCGTACGTGATGGCCATGTTGTAAACGGTCTTCGATGGACATACTGCCTTAGCTATCGTATTTCCCGTAGCTACATCAACACAATAGAGCGTGGAATCCTGACCTTTGTAGTAATAGACCTTATCATCGACGCATAAGGATGAACTAGGTGTCTTCCAATTCGAAGACGAGGTCTCTGTATCCGATGTGACCATCCACAGCATCCTCATGTCCGATTCCGTTATAGGAGTCTTGGAATCGGTGACACCGAAACTTCCCACATCCCCTCCGACATAGGACCATTGGGATGGCGATGTCGATTGTATCTCTCTAGGTTCTACGGAATCGGTATGCCTGTATGCTATCACATACGGTGAGAAGTGATTGGTCGAGAACCTTACGCTATCACTTTTGAATGTGCAATCCAACCTTTCTGTAGTTTTACCGAGATATGCGACATACAGGTTCCCGGACTTCTCTCCGGACTTTAACTTATATGGTATCGACACCTGTACATGATCACTGAATGATGATACCACGGAACCTCCGCATTCCAATGCGAGATCGTATGCCGGACGCCCTTCCAATTCAGCATATTCCTTCGGAACGGTCGCTTCCTTCACTGTGAAGGATACGTTCCCGCTGTTCAAAGCGTTCAAGGCCTTGTTGGATATCTTCACAGATGTCCCCTTTATCATGAACGAAAGGGAGGCGCCGCTATCCTTGGTAGCCTTCAGAAGTTTCGATGATATCGAAGCGGTATCGGACCTCTCGGATGTTATCCTCACCTCGACGTTAGAACCATCCTCTTTACCGATCGAATCGATGATGTTCTTCTCAGCATTGTCCGAGAGTATGCCATCATCTCCAACGGCCTCCTCCAGTACAATAGTGCTATCTTCGCCCCCGTTGCCCAAGGCTAGGAACACCCCGACCCCGATAACGGCTACAAAAGCTATCAATACCGCTATTACGGCCGTGGCCTTCATAGCATACCCTCCAATCTATACATGAGAACAATACTGTTTCTTATTGGATTTATTAGGATGTGCATTATTTTCCCGATAATGTATCCAACGTACAACTTTGTACATCCATTTGGCATTATTTTTAGTGTTAAGGGGCTATGGCGATGCATTCGGAGAATGCGTATTAGAAGGGCTAAAAATCTAAATTATTAGTGAGGTCGCATCAAAAATCGAGGTTCATTCATGATGTCATATACATGTCATGAATACCTTTCGAATCCGTCACGGGATTGCGTTGGATTATGATCTACACCATGCAATCTGCTTCAGAATTGTTGCGCATTATAATCGACCATCGTGTATTGATGATATCATCGATTTATCTTCTACCGATTAGTAGAAGATAAGTAGAAGATAAATTGGTGAACATGATGGATAATATCGATCGTGAAGGCGAATACAATGAATTCAAAGAGAGTATCGATGAATTAGAGGGTGGCATCACATCACTCAGTGCGATGCTCAATATTTCCTGTAAAGGCGAGGCGTTCTTTGGTACCAATAAGGGTGGCGATGTAATCGATACAGATGGAAAGAGATGCCTGTCGATGAATGCCGTTGGAGACACTTGCCCTTACACCGTAAAAAGAGTTGCATACCACGATAGTGGTGAATGTGGTGAGATGTTTTTGCAAAAGAGAGTATCGTAATCCCCTTTTTCAACAAAATTTGTCAATAAGTGAAACTACAGTCCCCTTTTTTTTCAGTTGGAGATAGTGTCTTGATCGTTGCATTGGCCGCTTATGAATCCATTATCAATGAACTGATAATGGATATGGCCTCTGAATCAGAACTCCTCCCTAGATGATCATCTCTGACCTAAATTCAAAAATAATCTGTAGAAGAGATGACCTGCCGCACCGCGCTCGAAGCGCAAAGACGTCATTTGTCTTGATTAGGTGGTCTAAGCCACAGAATCCATATTCGTGCACACTTAAGGCACAGGGATTTATTGGCGGCAGGACGGGAATACGTGATTACGACCCCGCATATGAATCATAGACGGTCCGAACGTTTTAACTTTCGCATAGAGAGATTTTTCCGACCATCATTCGACATAACTCTTTGGGCGTAATAGAAAAAATCCCGGAGTCAGACCAAGATGTCCGACATCCTTTGTCATAAGT
>ENA-UONY01000452-UONY01000452.1-human-gut-metagenome-genome-assembly--contig:-CS9-NODE-452-length-51488-cov-6.872261_pt1 | contig 51488 bp, 53 predicted proteins | sample MGYA00242465_ERZ724012 | MGnify/ENA metagenome assembly ERZ724012 | reverse complement strand
GAACAAATTCAACAGAATGATGGATCCGAGGAAGTCGTAGCAGAGACAGTTGAGACCCCTGTAGAAGAGGTTCAGCAGGACCCTGCTAATTTGGCAGAACTGGAAAAGAAGAGAAGTGCAATCAACGCTGACGCTGAGGGACACAAACGCCTCAGAGATGATCTGAACAAACAGACCAAAGAGTGGGTTGCAAAGAGAGATGCATTGAACGCACAGGTCCGTGAGCTTGTTGAAGAAGCAGGCAAACACAGGGAAGAGCGTGATTCACTTAACCAGAAGGTAAGGGAGTCAAAAGCTTTGAGGGATGAGGCGAACCAGAAGGTCTCAAAACTCACCGAAGAGTTCCATGCGATCAAGAAAGAGATGCCAGCACACGACAAGGACGCACCCTCGATCAAACAGCTGATGAAGGAATTCTCCGACCTTGAGAACAAGCAACAGACAGAGACCCTCAAGAAGAAAGAAGAAGAGGCAATCGTCAAGAGGCTTAGAGAGCTCGACCAGAAGATCACAGAGATTAAGAAGACGCAGGACCAGTCTGGCGACCTTCACGAGAAATACAGCGAACTCAAGGAAGCAAAATCTGAAGCAGAGAAATGTCACAAACTCGTTTCCGAGTATGCAGAGAAAGCCCAGGAAGAGCACGATAAGATGATCGCACTCTACGAGCAGGCAGACACACTCAGGAAACAGGCAGATGAGGCTCAGGCTAAATTCATCGAGTGCAAGAAAGCAGCAGATGAAGAGCACAAGAAGCACATCGAGCAGATCAAGACGTTCCACGAGACAGACGGTGCAGTCGCAGCCATCAAGAACAAGCAGAAGTCCGTTCGTAAGAAGAAGACCGATGCAGAGTCCAAGAAGGCAGCTGATGACATCTTCGCTAGATTCAAGAATGGTGAGAAGCTCAGCACCGAGGACCTTATGGCCCTTCAGAAATCAGGATACCTCTGATCTCGAATCATTTACCCACGGGAGACCGTGGGTAAATAAACGATTTTGTCACAAAATTCAATATTTTTCACTAATTTTCGCACAAGTTTTATATACGCCCGAGAGTAATGTGGAATTGTGGGAAAAAGGTTAGCTTTGTAGAGTGCATCCCATCCCTTCTGACTGGCTAACCTTTTCCTATGAACTTCTGTTCTTTTGGACTTAAAAATTGATTCAAAAGTAATAATCTTTATAATAAATAAGACAGTCAAGGTTACCAATGGTCTTAGATGGATTGGGAAAATCTCTCAGAGGTGCAATTAACCGTATCACAGGTGCTACCTCTATCGATGAGGCGCTCATCAAGGATGTTGTAAAAGATCTTCAGCGTGCATTACTCCAAGCGGATGTCAACGTCCAACTCGTATTGGAACTCACGAAGAAGATCGAGAAGAGAGCACTCGAAGAGAAACCAGCCACCAACAGGACACCTAAGGACCATGTCATCAACATCATCTACGAGGAGCTTGTCAATCTCGTCGATAACGGCGAAGGACTCAAGATCGCACCTCAGACCATAATGATGGTCGGTCTCTACGGTCAAGGTAAGACCACCACGACAGGCAAACTCGCCAACATATTCAATAAGAAAGGTTTCACAGTCGGACTCATCGGTGCCGATGTCTACAGGCCTGCCGCATTGGATCAGCTCAAACAATTGGGAGAGAAGATCGGCGTAGAGGTATACGGAGAACCTGGAGAAAGTGACGCTGCAAAGATCGTGAAGAACGGTATGGCCAAATTCAAAGAGAAGAAGGTCATCATCATCGATACGTCGGGACGTCACGCTCTAGAGGATGATCTCATCCAAGAGCTCAAGGACATCTCTGCTGTCGCAAAACCCGATGAGAGGTTCCTCGTTCTCGATTCGCAGGTAGGACAACAGGCTGGACCTCAGGCAGATGCATTCCATAATGCAGTAGGCGTCACAGGCGTCATACTCACCAAGATGGATGGTACCGCGAAAGGAGGAGGTGCGTTAAGTGCAGTATCGAAGACACATGCTAGGATCGTTTGTCTCGGTACAGGAGAGCACATCCGTGACCTTGAGCCGTTCAACGCCAACAAATTCATCTCCCGTCTATTGGGAATGGGCGACATAACCGCTTTGGTCGATATCGCAAAGACAGAGATCGGAGAAGATCAGGATGTGATGGATGCCGGAAAGAACATCATGTCCGGTAAATTCACACTCAACGACATGTATCAACAACTGAAGGCTATGAGCAAGATGGGGCCTTTGCAGAAGGTCATGTCACTCATCCCCGGTATGTCCAAGTTCGAAGACAAGATGGATTATGAGGCCACACAGGCGAAACTCCAGAAGTACAGATACATCATGGACTCCATGACCAATGATGAGAAAGAGGATCCTTCGATGATCAAGGCATCCCGCGTACAAAGGATAGCCAAGGGATCAGGAACATCCATCCAGGATGTCAGAGAGCTTCTGAAACAATATAACACATCGAAGAAGGCCATCAAAGGTGTCATGAGCAACCGTAAGATGAGAAAACAGATGATGAAACAGATGGGCATGTCCGATCTCTCAGAGCTCGAGAACGAACTCAGCGAGGAATGAACGTGAACAGATTCATCGTTCTCGGACACCGTGCATACACAACAGGCGATTTCAAACTGGATGATATCTGTGGCGGAGCCGGAAGATTAGATATCCTTGTAAGGTGCGTCAACTCCGCATTCTTCCTCAGCCACGACCTGAGAAAGGATTCAGAGATCTACCTCGTGCTTGAAGGCGGAACGGATGCGCCCAAGACTGTAAGATTCTATGGGCCTGATATGAAATACCTCAATCCCGATGAGAGGAGCACAGCGTCACTCATAAGGAATGCACTTCTCAAGAAACTCGACGGTAAGAATGAGATAAGGTCATCACCAGGAGTATACATATCAAGAAAGTCATTCGAAGATGTCATGAAGGACCTCTCAGACAAATGTAGATTCATCTACCTCAGAGAGGATGGCGAGGATGTCAGGGAATACGAATTCCCTGAGGAACCATGTTACATTCTCGGAGATGACAGGGACCCCACCAAAGAGGAGGAGAGGATCATGTCGGAATATCCATATGATAAGATCAACCTCGGACCTGTAAGCTATCATGCGAACCACTGCATGACCATCGTTCTGAATGAGATGGATCGCAGAGTGACAAGAATGGAGGGATGAATATGGCAGAACCTACCGAGAGGATACCCCAGCACAAACACTGCATCTATTGTGGCAAGGCATTCATCGACGGCAATGGAAGGTATTGCTCCGATAAATGCAAGGACACTAAAAGAGAAGAGCTCACCAAGAGTAAGAACAAACTTCTGCTGATATGGTTGGCCGCAGTAGGTGTCATGGTCATTGCCATAGTCATCGGAAGATTATGATCGTCGCAGTAGCAGGAACGTTCAATGTCCTTCACGAAGGACACATAGCATTGCTCAAGAGGGCATTCTCTCTTTCCAAAGATGTGTGCATAGGGATAACATCCGACAGGATGGCATCGGAGACACGCACAAGGGTCAATCCATATTACATAAGAGAGAAGGCCGTCAGGGAATATCTCAAAGCAAATAATAAGGAAGCGGACATCTTCTGTATCGACGACATGTACGGCCCGGAGGACATCATGGCCGATGTCGACGTACTAGTGGTATCCGATGAGAGCTTGAAGAATGGGAAGAAGGTCATCGAATGGAGATCCACCTTCTCCGATGAACCTTTGAAACTCTCAGTCGTAAGATCGATCGAGAAGGATGATGGCAGCAAGATATCATCATCCGATATCATGAATGGTGTCTGTTCACGTGATGGTTCCATGGATGCGATCGATATCGCGGTCGGTTCCCTGAATCCTGTCAAGGTCGAGGCTGTAAGGATTGTCATGGAGAAGATCTACGGCAGCGTAAGGATCTTCCCTGTCGATTCGAAGAGTGGCGTATCCGAACAACCGTTCGAAGATGAGACTGTAAAAGGTGCTATCAACAGGGCCAAAGATGCTCTCGGCAATCACAAGATGGCTGTGGGGATTGAAGCAGGCGTCTTTGAGAGATATGATGGGTTATATGATATTCAACACTGTGCTATCATCGATGACACCGGGAAGATAACGATCGGCATGGGTTCAGGATTCAGATATCCCGATAAGATCGCAGAACTCGTCCGCAACGGGAAGACCGTTGGCGAAGCCATGGGTGCGACATATGCAGAGAATGATATCGGCAGAGAGCAAGGTGCGATCGGCATATTGAGTAAAGGTCTCCTTGACAGAAGAGAGCTGACAGAACAATCAGTGCTCAACGCCATGCTTCCCAGGATATGGGATGAATGATGTCTGACAGATGCAGTGGCGGAAACTGTTCCTCAGGCAGTTGTTCCGGTGGGAGCTGTCAATCCGATGACGATAGATTGCCACCAGGTATGTTGTCGAGATATGACCTGAATCAGGATACAGGATTAGGTTCATTGATCTGGGCAGAGACCGTCGATTCGAAGATAGATGATGCTGTCATAAAACTGATAGGGAAACTCAGGTCGATATCCAACGACAGGATATTCGCCATGATCACCGGACCTGCTGATATCAAACCTTTGTATAATGTGTTGTTCTCATACGGAGTAGATACAATCTACCACATAAGATCCAAGGATCTGGAGGATTATGATCCAAAACTCTATGCAGATGCACTCTCCGACATAGCGACGAGGATCAATCCTATGTGCATCATATTATCTGCGACAGAAAAAGGGAACGAGGTTGCAAAACTGACCGGTTCGATATTGAAGAAAGATGTCGAACTCGATTGCAGTGATATCTCAATCGTCAATGATATCCTGTCTGTGGAAGGATCCAACAGCGGAAACATACCTATGTTCAAGAGATATGGCAGATTTCCCATCATAGCTACCGTTAAGGCATCATCCTTTGACATGCCTGAAAGGAACGATGACAGGAAAGGTACTGTTATAAGCAGACCTTTCACTGCATCAAGGACTTGACCGTAGAATAGACCGTATCGGCATGTCCATCCACTTTGACCTTATACCAACAGGCCTCTACTTTACCGTCCTTGCCGATGATGAATGTGGAACGGATGGTACCTTCCACCTCTTTCCCATACATCATCTTCTTACCCCATGCACCGACCTGTTCCATCAGAGTATGGTCTGAATCAGATAACAATTTGAATTTGAGATCGTTCTTGGCGATGAATTTACGGTGAGATTCCGGACTATCCTTGCTGATACCGATAACAGGTACATTCCTTATCATCAGTTTTGTATAAACCTCATTGAATGTCTGAGCCTCTTTCGTACATCCTGATGTGTTATCCTTCGGATAGAAGTACACAATATACCTTATCCCTTCCAGGTATTTCGAATCGAATATCTCCCCATTCTCATCGGGAAGGATGAAGTGTGGGAAGGAATCGCCCACATCCAACATCAGAACAACCCTCCGCCCAATCTCTCTATGAACGGCTGAAGATCGAGTTCGAACATCATCACAGGATGATTGATATCGAAATCTATGACGACCTGAGGAGATACCTCTCCGAAGTATCCTACCGAACTTCCGTCGATTATCACCTCTGCACCTCTTCCATCTATGAATACATCATATTCCGATGCTTTCAACTCATAATCAACACCGATCTCTCTCAATACAGACTCTGAATACGATTTGATCTCGGTGAACGAGACCTTAGAATTCATCTCTGCAAGACAAAGATTACGCTGTTTGACAGCATCGACGATGACATCGCTTATTTCGAAGATCCTCTGTGGAAGATCGCGACGCTTGTTACGCCTGAACAATCTCATGAGGCTTGGGAACAATGAATGCCTGAGGCATGTGTGGTCCTCGGTGATCGGATTCATGACAGTAACGACATCCTGTTCAGGAAGACCTGCATTGGTGAACTCATCCTTCTCGTTGCTCAATGTGAGTGTTACGACCTCGGTGAATCCCAATCCGATGATCACATCACGGAGCCTCTCTGAGAACGCAGTAACATCCGACAACTTACCTGCGGTCTGCGTGACCATGTGTGATGATTGTCCGTATCTCTCGAATCCATATCCCGTGGCGACATCCTCATAGAGATCGACAGTGTGCATTATGTCCATCCTTGTGGACGGCACCTCAACATGCACGATATCATCATCGATGAGAGCATCGAGCCCCATCTTGTTCAATGAATGCACCATATCCTCGTCCGAAAGCGGTATTCCGAGGAATTTGTTACAATCTGATTTGGAGAACTTCCAACTTGACGATGAGAGATCAGGCGATACGAATTCCTTGCCGTCATCATGCATGTTGACGGATACGATCCTTCCGCCACGCTCCGCCATCGCAGTGGAAATTATATTCAATGCACCCTCGACCGTCTTCAGATCGTTGCCTGTGACGTCTATGAAGAGATTCCTTGTCTCCGTTGTCACGGTCGTAAGCGCACCGTTGATTATAGGAGGGAACGAGAGTACGTTACCTTTAGCATCCAGGATTATCGGGTACTTGTCATATCCCTTCAGAAGATGTGCGTATGCGACACCTTTCTCATGTTTCTGGAGTATTTCATCGAGATCCCACTCCTCCTCTTTGGCAAGAGGTACGAATTTTATCTCATGAGGGTCGATCGCTTTGTAAGTGAAGGGCGGTTCGACCTTGTCAAGATCATGTATACCTATGGCGATCTTCGACCTCTTCCTCCCGATCGTGATATGCAGTTTCTCCTGCATCTCCATGATCGATCTGAGGAGTGTGTCATCGACCTCCACTCCGAGGACGACCGCACAGCGGAAGTATGGCCTGACATCCTTCACACTGTCATCGACGAACACGTCTATGTCGCTGTCATCGACATTATACTCTGTCATACCCGGTTCGATATCGAGGAATGCCCTCATGCCCCTTGCAAGACCCTCCACCGAGTAGAGGTCCGGCCTATCCGGGAAGAATTCAACGGACATCTCGTCCACCTCACCCTCTGTATCGTGCATATCCGCACCGATCATGGGTATCCTCTCAAGGAGCGTCTTTCTCGGTACTTCCTCACCGAGCATCGAACATAGGTCGTGATAATCGAAGTTGATTACAGGCATACGTGCGCGTATGCGTGCGCGATATAAATATTATCGATTGGAATCTGACGATGGTTCAATGACCGAGTTGCTTATGTGCCTCTGCCAATTGACCTGCTGCCTGTGCACCCAATGTGGATAGCTCTCCAGCAAGAACAGTGACTGCGACGATCTCTCCGAATTTCCTTGCCTTCTCATCGCCAAGACAGCCTATCATCCTGAGGGCGGCCTGTTGTGACGGCAACCTAGTGCCTCCACCGACTGTACCAATCTCAACCGCAGGCAACCTTACAGCGATGTACAGATCACCATCGACATCCTCGCATGTGGTCATACAAAGACTTCCCTCGACGACATGTGCTGGATCCTGACCTGTAGCTATGTACAATGCGGCCACCATATTGGCGGCATGGGCGTTGAATCCCATCGAACCTGCCATCGCACTCCCCACGAGATTCTTCCTCGTATTGAGTTCGACTATGGCCTGTGTCGTCGAATGCAACTTCTTCTCGACGATATCCTTCGGGACCCTACATTCGGCTATCACATGCTTACCGCGTCCGCGGATGAGATTGATCGATGCAGGTTTCTTATCAGTACACATATTACCTGAAACAGAAACGGTGACAGCGCCTGTCTCCTTGGATATGAGTCTGCATATGGCCTCGGATGCTATCGTCGCCATGTTCATCCCCATGGCATCGCCTGTGCGGAACGATATCCTCAGATGGAGATTCCTTCCGTTGGGGAATGCCTCTATATCCATCAACTGACCATGATTCGTAGTGGATGATACTACCTCGTCTATCTCCTTCGTGTGCTTGGATATCCATTCGATCACTTTCACGGAATGGTCTATCCCGTCCACGCGGAGGATCGGTGCCCTTGTCATCGCATCCTCGAATACTCTTACGCGTGAACCACCTGAAGCGGTTATGACCGACATACCTCTGGATACAGAAGCCACCAATGCCCCTTCCGTCGTTGCGAGCGGGATGATGAACGAACCTTGTGCCAGATCACCATTGATCTGTACAGGTCCGGCGAATCCGAGAGGGATCTGCGTCACACCGATCATATTCTCGATGTTCTTGGATGCGATAGAAGGATCGAATGTATAATCAGTCAATTCTGTCAATCTTTCGCCTGTGAGTTCCTCAACGGCTTTGAATCTCTCATTGACATCCTTGCGTTCGTATCCTCTATTCTTCAATCCATCCTGCACGGCCATGGCCTCACCATCACATTCTGCGTATTAAATTCTCGTACGACGACAACACGCACATGAGTGCGAAACCGAAGAACGTACCTGTCAATATCCTAGATATGGCTACATCCACACCCATGGTATGCTGTATGGCCCAATCGATCATCAATATGATGAATGCATATGATATCATCAGTATAGATTTCCTGAATCCTATCATTTTGGAGAACTCGGTGTATGAGAACACCAATCCTGCGACGATTCCGATGAGAACTGATACATCTCTTATGCAGAATGCCATCTGAGATCCGTTCAGGATGAAGGATCTTGACATGATCTGTGGGCAGAATATGTCGCCAAAAAAATATGTGATCATTGTGAGCGGATCGCTGTTCAACCATAATTCTGGATGATCTATTGCCCCTACCGTGCCATCCAATGAGGTAAAACGACCATATAGATTGATGAATGGTGTAATTATGAGCAACATCAATGCTAATGTCGCCAAAATCAATAGTATCTCTCTCCATTGTAACCGCATGATAGGAACCCGACGATAGATATGATTGTCATTGGAAATCATATGTGTTGCGGAACCCTTACTTGCTCTGTTACAGACTGATCCTTGAACATAACATGAATACTGCCAACGATATGGATGCCATTGTTGTGAACCTCATCTCCATATTTACGATCCCGCTCTCACAGGTGAGATTCGATGATAGTACTGCGATCAACGCTGTGAGTTCCATCAGATAGATGGATAACACCGTGGAGATGTCATCGAAGAAGACTTCTCCTACAATCTCTGATATAGGGCCAAGCATCACGACACTCATCGCAAGGATCAACGGTGCGAATACCGATGCGGTGCCTGTCATCATATCCAGCATGCTCTTCAGCCTATTGCCTATATCCTTCCTCACGGAATCCTGATCCTGCAACTGATGAGCTATCGATGTTGCAAGTCTACCTGCATCGCGGATATCCTTATTGGATGCGTTGAACACGTCGCAATACGAATCGGACATGAATCTCGATATCGGATTCAATACTGTCCTTATCGCCGATGCGACATCCCCTCTGCATAGAACGAGTTCCCTCTTCATCTTCTCAGTGATATGCGCCATATCCTTTCTAGCTGAGAATGATGATATCAGCGCGATATCGAAATTATCTCCCATGGATAGTCTATTTCCCAATTCGAACATCGCATCCATGAGCAATGCCTCATCCCTACGTCTCTTAGATTCAGAATTGATCTTTCTCATCATCACCATTGATGATAACACACCGGATACTACACAGGAATATGCGATGGAATCTGCCCTTTCGACGCCATTCCTTTCGAAGATCATGAACAACGGTATCGTCAAGAGCATCGGCAAGAGATATGTTATGTCCGACATGGATGACTCGCTGATTATGAACGGGTTCTTCCTTCTCATGAATACTATCATTGAAGCTACGACCGCGGGTATGAACACCAGGATCACCATTGTGATAACATTGGAATCCAGTGCTTTGACAGCGAATTGACCTCCGAGATTCAACATCGGAAGTATCGATATCAGGATCATCGGCAGCATTATGCCGAGACCGAAGATCAACGTACAAGGGCTGCTGAGGCTTGAGCTGTATGCGTCGCCGATCTCCTTCAATCCTTTCAGGACTATCGATTCCGCATCCCTCATCATCGATCTTCTCTCATTGAGATCCAATGATTCGGATGCTGCCATCATAAGGCTCATGGATCTTCTGAAGGGAGCTGCTTCCGCAGGCAGTGTGACAAGCATACGATTGATATTCTCCTTTATGTATGGCTCTTCTCTACAATCGGCATCCATTGTGATGTCATTGAATAATGTTCTCATAAGAACGGGGCCGTTCTCGGATACGTCCCTGACGGCCATCTCAAAGGAACCTCCTGATGACAGGACCACGGACATCATCCCTATGACCGTCGGTGCCTCGTTCATCAGTTTGTAAGGATTGATCATTGATCATTCACTCCGAGCTTCTTCTTGAATGACTCCAGGACATCATCGGAATCTGTGATACCAGATGATATGCATCTGGAAAGGTGATCGTTCGCAAGAATGATCCATTCCGGATTGCTGTATCCGTCATTGACTTCGATCGCTAGTTTCGATAACAATCCCCTCATCTTTGCTCTAGACTTTATCTCCTGTTCGACGTCACCCTTCGCCATGGATGTCGATTCCATGATACGTCTCATCGCCGGTGATCTGTACATCCCTTTGTCGACGGATATGAATTCGCCGATCGTGTCCGAAGTGGATACGAATTCAACTATCTTCCTCGTCTGTCTGTTTGTACCTCTCTCCCTCCTCGTCCCCATCACGATGAGGAAATCCGTTGCCATGAATGATTCTGCGGGTATGCCGATATCATGCACCACGCGTTCATACACGCCTTTCGCAGAATCTCCGTGTATCGTACCCATTATCGAACTGCCTGCACGACCAGCCCTCATGCTCTGATACAACGTTCTGGCCTCATCTCCTCTGACCTCGCCCAGAATTATTGCGGATTCACCCAATCTCAGCGAGACCCTCAATGCCTCATCCGCCCTCTTGCTGACATCGCTGTTCATCCTCTCGTCTATCAGCATGGATTGGACCTTGTAACCCATCGAACGCATCACATCACCTGGTAATTCCAATGTGTCTTCTATCGTCAATATGCGCTGTTCTATTGGCATCTCGAACAACATCGCTGACAGGAGAGAACTCTTCCCTGCGCCCCTTGCACCGCAAACGAGGAATGTACAGCGGTTGTCGACAAGGAATGATATCAAACCGGCATCATGCTCATCTATCGTACCATTACCTATCAATTTGGTCAATGTCCATGGAGTGGTCGAATGCTTCCTTATGGCTACCGAATCCCCGTTCGGACTCATCGGATATCCTACGATGGTCGCCCTGGCCTGATTGTTGCACATGTTCGTCTCCATCACAGGAGACGATTCGCAATATGGCAATCCACTATCGCGCATCAGAGTGTTGATCAGATTCCTTATCTCCCTCTCACTGGCGATGAGATTGGTCCTGCACCTCATGTGCGTATTGTATCCGCTCACGTTATCCAATGTTACGTAGATGCGATTCTTATCGCAAGGTGCGTCGATGTAGATATCCTCCAATCTTGGATCCTCCAACAACAGTTCAAAGATGCCGAGTCCTATCGTATACCTCACAACAACATCACACAATTCCCTGATCGCGTATTCGAAAGAACATCCGCCCGATATCGCATCATCGATGATGTCACGGTTCTTGATCAGGAATTCTTCGGCAGATCTCCTCACGTCATTCGTGTTGAAACGACCGCCATCCTTCCGATACTCATCCCTGACATAGGATATCGTATCGTTCACAAGATCCGATAAAGATAGCGAATAAGTGTATTCATTCGGCATTATGTTGTATTCTATCTCGCCATCATCCGCATCACCGATGATGATCCTTGAGTGGTTCGTCCTATATTTCTCAAGAACCGCGATATCCTTGTTGTCCCCTATGGACCATGTATCCGCATACGGTGGTTTGATCATGCGATATCTTCTATCGATGTTCGAAAGGATCTCCTCGATCGTTTTTCTTTTGAATGAAATGTCATCGCCTTGTTTGACGACATCGGGATCGTCATCGGATATCGGTACGCCATTGGAATCCACTATCCTTCCTCTATCAGGCGAGATGGTTGTCTTGACGATGCGTGGCATGATCAGACCCCAACGATTCTATTGGCAACGAAGGACATCTCTTCCATCAATGATGAGAGATCGTCACGCAAGACCTTCAATGACGATGTCACTGCTCCTTTGCATTGATCATATGATTCGCAATCGACCGTCACATCATCTATGGATGCCATCAATGAATCTATACCTTCGACGGAGAGGTTGGCCCATATCGTATCAATCACAACGCCCTTTGATAACGGACATTCGAGACATCCTTTCTTTCCGACTGATAACGTGTTACAGGAATTCGGTATTGTTGTGATCAATCTGCGTATGATGTGCGCAGATTCTCCCCTAAACTGTATATCCACAGAGGAACGGAATATGATATCATCGGCATCCCTATCCGAGAGTCTGTCCGAGCAACATCTCAAACATAGCGAAGATGATATGTTCGGCTTGGAATCGCACTCCCTGCAATCTATGATGTTATCGCACGGATCGATGATGTCACGTGAATCCTTCCGTTTGAACACATCCTTCAATGATATCATATGGTGGGATTCCGACTGTCCAGATATATCTGCGAGATACTAAAGTTAACAATTAACAAACAGGTCACGGCAACCCTTGTATGTTCTCTTTGATGTACTCTATGAATCTCCGGCTTGCGGCTGACATGGAATCCATGTCCGTATAACCCAATGATATGGTCCTGTACAAAGGCGGGTCCAGATCCTTTATCCTCACATCGTGGTGTGTATCGATCAGTACCAATTCCGCTAAGATACTGACGGCCATCCCCAATTCCACCATCCTCATGATGGTGTAGTCATCATGTATCCTGAATTTGATGTTCGGTTCCAGACCTTCATCGGAGAATGCTTCCAACACCTCGCTGTACGAACCCGTCTCCAGAAGTATGAACGGATCATCGGAGATATCCCTCAGTCTGATGACATCCCTGCCGGATAGTCTATGGTTCGACGGCAGTATCGCAACCATCTTCCCCTCCTTGAGCTCCTCCGTGTGTATGTCCGATACTGCGGATTTAGCAAGGAATCCGAAATCCACATCACCGTTCTTGATCCATTCCTCTATTGATGTGTAATCGCCCTGTTTGAACGAGAATTTGACGTTCGGATACATCCTTTGGAATCCTTGGATCAGTTCAGGCATCCAATGGCATGTAACGCTTGCCAATGTGCCTATCGTTATCGATCCTCTGACAAGATGGTTGACCTCCTCGGCCTGTTCTACGACAGCGACATAATGTCTGATCATCCTGTCGATGAACGGATAGATCTCTTTCCCCTCAGGCGTCAATTCGATACCGTTCCTTGAACGCCTCAGCAATACGATGTTCAGCTCATCCTCCAACGATGAGATCGATTGACTGATCGATGATTGCGTACATCCCAACGATCTTGCCGCTTTCGTGAAACTGCTGTACGACAAAACACGTTGTAATGCGATATACCTCTTCACCAACATACATTAGATTTTCTTATATTAAAATTAGTAATATTTCAATTTTCAATATATATAGGGTTTACTCATTTATGGCGTATCAATCCGCGTCACGAATGTGGGTTATTTAGTGATACAGATGAGTAGTACCGAAGATATCATAGAAGCCTTGACTCCAGTCAACGATTGGGTCTGGTATGTAGCATTCGTATTCCTTGTCGGCTAGGACTTTTCTTCACATATAAGATCAAGTTCCTTCAGATTCTAAAATTGAAGGAGACATCAAGTCTAGCTCTATCGGGATCGAGTGAGGGTAAACGCACACATAAGATCACATCTTTCGAAGCCTTCTGCATAGGACTTGGCGCCCGTATAGGCGTAGGTAACATCGCGGGAGTCGCATCAGCAATCGTATTGGGAGGGCCTGGTGCAGTATTCTGGATGTGGATCTTCGCCATCATTGGTTCCGGAAGCAGTTTCATGGAATCCACATTGGCTCAGATATACAAAGAGAAGAAATCCGATGGTAACTTCCACGGAGGACCTGCATACTATGCAACAAAAGGTCTCAAGAACAGAAAATTGGGAGTCCTCCTCGCATTCCTTACCGTCATAACATTCGGTATCGGATTCGTTGGTGTACAGGCAAGTAACGCATCAAGTGCACTCGTCGGTGCATATTCATTCGATCATGCTGAGGTCATCTATGGTGCTATCATCGCCGTCGCAGCAGCAGCCATCATCTTCGGTGGATTGAAGAAGATCGGTAAGTTCTCATCAAAGATCGTCCCCATCATGGCATTGATCTGGATCATCTTCGCAATCGTTGCAATATGCTTCAACATCGGCAACCTCGGCAATGCGATATCCATGATCTTCGTCGACGCATTCAGCGCGCCATCCTTGATCGGAGGTGCATTAGGTACCGTCATCATGAGCGGACTCAGGAGAGGTGTCTTCTCCAACGAGGCCGGTCTCGGTTCCGTCGCCAACATCGCATCGACAGCTGATACGAAACACCCTGTGAAACAGGGAATGATCCAATCCTTCGGTGTCCTTGTCGACACACTCATCGTCTGTACGATCACAGCATTGGTCATCCTCTCATACGGCAGCTATGAATCCATCATGGCACTCGGCCTCACGAAATCACAGCTCGTACAGGCAGTCGTAGCATCCACACCGTTCGGTGAAGCTGCAAAATACATAATCGCCGGATTCATGATGGTGTTCGCATTCACGAGTCTTATCGGATACTACACGATGAGTGAGTCCAACATCCGTTTCATCAAAGATGACAAGAAGGTCGTCTTTGCGATCCGTGTCCTCATCATCGCCGTAGCGTTCATCTCATGTGTATTGGGTGCAGACCTCATGGAGATCGTCTGCGACACATTCATGGCCGCGATGGGTGCCGTCAACATGATCGCCGTTGCTCTATTGAGCAAGAAGGTCTACGAGGCCTACAAGGACTACTGCGATCAGAAGAAGAACGGTATCGAAGAACCTGAATTCCATAGGGACGTCCTCAGCAATAATGAAGGCGTCACCGAATGGGAATGATGGAAAGACAGGGGGAAACCCCTGTCACAACCTTTTTCCGATCGGTATGACGCCGATCCTATTCTGATCATCATATTACACACATCTGCTCCGTCCTCGATTACTATATAAATAATAACACGATGGACGCCACATGGAGATTTTAGCACCAGCAGGTTCCCCGGAAGGTCTAGTGGCCGCCATAAAGGGCGGATGCGATGCAGTGTATTTAGCAGGAAAGAGTTTCGGTGCTAGAGCATTCGCTAGCAATTTCACGGATCAAGAACTCGAAGGTGCGATAAAGTATGCGCACGAACACGGCGTTAAGGTGAATGTGACCGTCAACACACTGATCAAGAATTCAGAGATGAAGGAAGCAGTACAATTCGTCCAATTTCTGAAGGACATAGGTGCAGATGCGGTCATCATACAGGACATCGGTCTCTTGAAAGCGATAAAGGACATCCCTATCAAGAAACATGCCTCCACGCAGATGGCAGTACACTCCAGAGCAGGCCTTCAATGGTGCGCCGATAACGGCATGGACAGGGTCATCCTGGCAAGAGAGCTCACCTTCGACGAGATAGCAGATGTCATAAAGGACTCGCCTATCGAGACGGAAGTGTTCGTACAAGGTGCGATGTGCTACTGTCAATCAGGAGGATGTCTCTTCTCATCCATCGTCGGAGGAAGGAGCGGTAACCGTGGCGAATGTGCCCAACCATGCAGGAAGAAATATGAATCCGAGGACAGGAACGGATACATCCTCAGCAATGCGGACATGTATTGCATAGATTATCTGAAGAAATTGGATGAGATCGGCGTATCATCAGTGAAGATAGAAGGAAGGATGAGGAGTGAGGCGTATGCATATCTCGCATCACGCGCATATTCACTCGCATACAAGGATCCTGAGAATCCGGAACTTGAGAAGACCACGGGATTGCTGAAGACCGTGTTCAACAGAGGATACTGTCACGGATACTTGGATGGAGTATCATCTTTGGTCCAAGCGACATACCCTGACAACAGAGGATTGTTCATAAAGAAGGTCAAAGTGAAGAACAGAACATTCTCCATCAAGGATACTGACCTCCATACAGGCGACGGGATATCGCTGTTCGACGGGAATATGAAGATCGGCGGATTCAAGATACTCACTTCAGGCACGGATGTCACATCCCCGTTCAAACTGCAGGATGGATCATATGATCTCTACAGGACCTACGATCCGCGCATAGATGAGGTGAAGAATCTCATCGGAAGGCCCCCTAAGCTCACCGGTGACACGAAACGCTCTAAAGTGAAGGTATCCGCACCGAAGATTGAACGTGCGAAGAATCCGTCCAAACTATCATTCTACGTCTCCACTCTGAAGATATTGGACATCGTTATGCCTTACGCTGACCGCATATACTACGATGGTAAGGATTTTGATGAAGCATTCGCAAGATGCAAAGGAACAGGAGTGGAATGTGTGATGTACCTCCCCAGATTCTCTTACAAGGAAGACATTCCTGAGGATAAGGATATACCGATCATGGCCCACAATATAGGTCAGGTCGAAGCCGCCAAGGGACATAGAGTATACGGAAGCTACTTCATCAACATGTTCAACTCGTTCTTCCCCAATGATCTTCATCAGACCACATTATCGGTAGAACTTTCCAAAGCGGAGATTAAGGATGTCATATCAAGATATGACGGGAAGGTCGAGGTCATGGTATTCGGCCGTCTCGAACTCATGATAACAAGGGACCCGCATCTCAAGAATGGTACGATAAAGGATGACAAGGGATATGTCTTCCCTGTGTACAGAGACAGATTCGGATTCACGCACATATTGAACTCTTCCGACCTCATGCTCATCAACTATCTCGATGACCTTGAGAGATCTGGAGTGGATTCATTCGGTATCGACCTGAGGAAACGTCCTGTAGAACTTGCCACCCTTGTCTGTAAAGCGTTCAAGGACAGGGACTTCCAATACAATGAGGAGATCGAGAAACTCTGTGGCGGGACCGTAAACACAGGACACTATCTCCGTGGCGTCTGATTAACTGTTAACTGTAATATCTGTCCTATAACAGCGAACCGTCCGATCACATCAGTGTGATCACCGACAGGAAAGGCCTAGGAGGATTCATGGAAGCTATGGTGGCTATGATGATCGTCACCATCGCAATGACATCGTTCATCAGCTTGATCGCCTACAATGAACTCCCGACATTCAACGATGATGTGATGATAGACACATCATATCTGAGATTCACCGTTGTCGATAACAAGATCACAGGAGACATACAGGACCAGATGGAACTATCTTGTGAAAAATATGGCCTTCTTGGAATCAATGTCGATGTGAGATTGATAGGGCCGTTGTTCAATGATGAAAAGAGGTATCAATGCGGCATCACGGATAGCGAGAACAACAGGGTGAAGAACGGGACATTGAGATTGAGTTGTGATGACGGTTCGATCGTACTTGCATCCTATAAGGTGACGCAATGGTATTGAATCGTAAGGGAAGCATTGCGATGATCGATGCGATGATCTTCATCATCCTACTTTCGGCGGTGTCCGTGACCATGTTCGCGAACATAATGCCCGATAATGTTCATGATGGACCGAACGCAAAGACGGTATGCGATGATCTTTTCAGCATGAAATTGGATTCATCCACATTATTCGATACCGAGGACACACAGATCCTCCCTATCAGCACACTGATCGCTGCCAATATGAATTCTGGACATAAAGAAGAGATGAGATCGTTCATAAAGAGAGTTATGGACGATCTCGTCCCTGATATCTATGATTATGACATCAGCATGACCTTCAAGGGAGATGAGATGATTGTGGAAAGACATGCGGGAGGGGACATCTCCTCCGAATATTCATGCTCCCAACCAGTTGTAGGATCGATGCATATAGATGTGCGTATCAGACTGTATTAGGCATCCGGCCACAACTCGTGAGCCTGGTCCCTCATCTTGTACTTCAAAATCTTCCCTGCTGCATTCATAGGGAATTCATTGACGAACGCTATGTACTTCGGAGTCTTGTACCATGCGATCTGACCCTTGCAGAATTCGAGCACATCCTGCTCATCGATGTTGGAACCATCCTCTCTGATGATGAATGCTCCCGGCTGTTCACCATATTTCTTGCTGGGCACACCGACGACCTGAACGTCCTTGATACCTGGACAACGATAGAGGAAATCCTCCACTTCCTTCGGATAGATATTCTCTCCGCCGCGGATGATCATATCCTTTATCCTTCCTGTGACGTAGAAGTATCCCTCGGAATCCCTGTATCCGAGATCTCCTGAATGGAGGTATCCGTTCTTGTCAATGACCTTGGCAGTCTCCTCGGGCATCTTGTAGTATCCCTTCATCACGTTGAATCCCTTACAACAGAACTCACCGACGGTACCGTCAGGACATGGTTCATTCGTCTCGGGATCGAGAATCACGACATCCACGCCAGGCAATCTCTTACCTACGGACGAACATTTCTTCTCGATCGAAGGTTCATCATAACGTGTCTGCGTCATACCAGGAGATGCCTCTGTCAGACCATACACGATGGTGATCTCCTTCATGTTCATCTTGTCAACGACCTCCTCCATCGCTTTAATCGGACAGGGTGAACCGGCCATGATGCCTGTTCTGAGTGATGAGAAATCGAATTTGTTGAACAGTTTATGATTGAGCATAGAGATGAACATCGTAGGTACACCATACACTGCGGTACATTTCTCCTCCTCTATGGACGTCATGACATCTATCGGATTGAATGTCTCGCAGAACACCATCGTTACACAATGGTTGACGCATGCCATTACACCAAGCACGCAACCGAAACAATGGAACAGCGGAACATTCAGCGTAAGGCGATCATCTGAACCATAGTTCATGTTCGCTCCGAGCCAATATCCGTCATTCGCGATATTGAAATGAGTGAGCATGACACCTTTAGGGAATCCTGTCGTCCCTGATGTGTACTGCATCATCGTCACATCATGCACGTCGACAGCGTCCTTCATCACGGAGTATTCGTCATCGGATATCTCCACAGCCTTGGATTTCACCTCGGACATCGAAAACATCCCGCGGTACTTCTCAGGACCAAGGAAAACGACCCTTTTGAGGTGAGGATATCTCTCTGAGTGGAATCCGTCCCTCGGTTGCTCCTTCAATTCAGGTATGAGCTTGTAAACGGTATCGACGTAATCCGTGTCCCTCACACCATTGATGAGGAAAAGATTCTCCATGTCAGATTGCTTGAGGACATAATCCAATTCAGCAGCCTGATAGTTGGTGTTGATCGTCAACAGGATAGCACCTATCCTCGCGGTAGCGAACATGAGCGTCACCCAATCAGGGACGTTAGTAGCCCATACGGCAACCTTCTCCCCTTTCTTCACACCCATGGCCATGAGTCCTTTGGCCACACGATCGACTTCCTCTCCCCATTCTTTCCAAGAATAGCGGAGATCCCTGTCGACATAAACGATCGCATCGTTATCCGGATGCTCTCTTATGCACTTGTCCAATAGATCCCCCAGCCTCTCATCACTGGTAGGATTCTTCCTAGGGATGCAGACCATATGAAACACCATCACATAGGGCTGTACAGGACAGCAAGTATCTCTGCAGGACCATCGATGGCACCGATGAAGTGGCTGACGACAGAATTGTAGTACACGCTGTCGCCCCTTTCGAGGATGTATTCCTCCTTCCCGTATCTCACGATGATCTTTCCGTGGACGACGACCATGAATTCCTCTCCCTCGTGGGTGGACATGGCCTTCTCCTCATCCTCTTCTATCCTTATGAAAAGAGGCTCCATATGCCTATCAGACTTACCTTTACCAAGCGGATAATAGTGGTAGTGTCCTTTCGCTCCATCCCTGGAGTTGGCGGTCTCCTCCTTCCTCTCCGAATATCTCACGATGATCGGATCCGCGACATACTGGTCGTCCATGAACGTCCCCAGCCTTTGGCCAAGTGCACGTGATAATTTTATCATAGAACCTATCGGAGGATAGACGATTCCATCCTCGACGTCCTTGATGAAGGTTAGGTCCAATGAAGAGTTGACCGCAAGTTGCTCTTGGGTCAAGCCAAGATGCTCTCTGTACTTCTTCACTCTCTTTCCGACTTTGTTCATGTCAGCCATTAGTACTAACCTCACATGTACCCATAATGGATAAGTAAATAAAATTGACGGCGATATCTGCAGAAATCGCATGATATCAAAGTACTATCGGATCATAGAGGTGGTATGATGTCCCTTGTTCACAAGCCCATGTATCGACGATAGGATCCCTTGTGGATTGGTAACGTTTAATAATCATGTGAAAATCCACAGTACATGCCCTTCGCTGATGTTAACGGAGCAAGGATCCATTACGAAATGTCTGGAGAAGGTGAACCTGTCATCCTTCTCACAGGATTCGGAGGAGACATCAATTTCTTCCATTCCTTGATACCAAGTCTCTCTGACGGATATAAAGTGATAGTATTCGAGCACAGAGGTTCTGGTCAGACAGAATACACCGGCGATGTGGATTGTCAGACATATGTGGATGATGTGAGAGCACTCCTTGACCATCTCGACATCTACAAGGTCCACATGCTCGGGTGGTCCATGGGAAGTCAGGTCGCCATGGAATTCGCCATTCAACATCAGGAGAGACTGCAATCATTGACACTCGTATCCGCATTCAAGCGCTGCCCCGCAAGATCGAGTTACATGATGAATACCATGATCGATGCCGGAGTCAACGGCACCAAAGTGGAATACATATACGCGATGGTCAATGCATTCAGTTTCACGGAGGATTACTTCGATTCGAAACGTGAGAAGGGTCAGAAGGTCAAAACGATAAACACGACCACGCCTGAGAGATTGCGCCAGCAGATGTATTGTTTGGATAGATATGACCTTCGCGGAAGACTCGGTGTGATCAAGGTCCCTACGCTCTCCATCCACGGTCTGAGTGACATAATGGTGGAACCGAAGTTGGGGGATGAGGTAGCATCCGACATAAAAGGGTGCAGAGTATATCGCATACCAGATGTGGGGCATGTGATACACCCATCGCTCTATGCTGACGAATTCAGAAGATTCCTGGGAGAGAATTCAAAGCATTGATCTTCTCTTGATCCTCGCTTCCTCTATCAACCCGGGGATCCTTTCCTTGATTATCTTTGTACAAGGCCAAGTGTCATCCATGTATTCAAGGTCCGGAAGTATATCGTGACCTTCGTTTACTATCGATAAATAGACCCTGCTCATGAACATCGAGACCATGTAAGGGAACTCGTTGCATATCTCCGGTCTTCCCTTCCATATCCTGCACCTGTTATCGTCATCGAGGAATGCGCATGGGTTCGTATGTCTGAATAACCACTTACCTTCCTCGTTATCGCGTGTCAGATACTGGAACATGAATGATACTGCATCAGTCCCTGCCACCTGAGCGACACTCTCGACCTCCTCGTCACGGACTGTGATGAAGGGTTGATGGCAACACTTCCCGCACATCTCACAGGGGGATGTATCCTTCAATGTCTGACAAAGATCATAGGCGATATCGAGGTCCCTGAGCATATCTGGAGGTATCTCATCCAGACCATCCAGGATGTATCTGTCACGATATATTGCCATCGTACCACATCAGAATATTCCTGTGAATCCGATGATGAAACCGATGACGGATGCGACCAAGGACAATGCTGTCGCTCCGATCATGATCTTCTTCTTGTCCTCTTGGACATCGGATACCCTGACGAGTGTCATCGAATAACTGCTCGCAATCATACCTATCGCACCGAACACCGCTCCGAAAATACCGAAATCCATGAGAGCGACTATGAGGGCCGCTACACCGAAAACAAGACCAACGTATGTTGTAACGACAACTTTCTGCACCTTTGTCTCAGGCTTGTAGGCCTTATTCAGTTGCCAATCACATTCTGAGCAGAATATATCGCCGTCTGCGTTATCATGACCGCATTTAGGACATTTCATATCCGCCTTAACACAATCATCGGATTAAATAGATTCCATGGTCAATCGATCGGATTCAGAAAATCGGCGAATATCCTGCTGCGCATGGTCCCGAATCTTGTGGTCTCGTCCACTGTCAGGATGGAAGCACACCCCATAGGACTGAATGCATCGATCAGTTCCTCCTCTGTATAGTAATGGTATCTTATCCCATTTCCTCTCACGAATGTACCCTCATCTATGGACTCCCCCTTCTCAGAACGCATGTCATTACGGGAGAACACCTTGATCAGTATGTGTCCTCCGCCTTTGACAACTCTTCTCAATTCGGAAACGGCATCCTTGAGCTCCTTGTCATCCAGATGCTCTAAGACATGGAAGGCCAATGCACCATCGAATGAATCATCGGAACATGGAAGCGAATCCACCCTAGAACAGATAAATTCGACATCTCCTTTGATGTCAGAGCACATATCTATCGCACTCTTGGAGAAATCCACCCCAGTGACCTTCAATCCCATCTCGGTCAATGCTATCGCCGTCTTCCCGTTCCCACAACCTAGTTCAAGAACATGTGAACCTTCAGGGAACGGAAGATCATCTACCTTCGATACCCCTCTCCACGGACGATTATTGTTGCGATAGAATGATTCCCAAGCGGACATCTGATCCATGATGTACGATCGATCACCAAGTACATAGCGATACCGCAACGATGTTTTTATTATGATGCATCTGTTTATACTGAACATGGATGAACAGGAAGAGGTCATCGCAAGACTCAGAAAGATCCCCTCTGTAAGCGAGAAATGCTGCCTGGGGATGTATCTCCTCGGAATAAGGAACATCGAGGATCTCAAAGGGAAGGATCCTGACGAGATGTACAGCGCATTGACCGTGAGGAAGGACTTCTACGCAGAACCGTGTATGCAGAAGATGCTCAAGATCGCTGTCGGAATGGTCAACAAAGGCGCTGTCAAGGACGATTGAATCTCTCATGCATGGATATGAGCCAATCGTAGAACAGTTTCAGAGCTAATTCCGTCAGAACTATGTAGGTGTCCATGGGACCTTTCATCATCCTTCCAGCTCTCATTATAATCTCGATGTCCGATATCGCCAATCTGGTCGTTCTATCTGATACAGAATTCTCATGCACCGCCAGATTCCTTATCAACAGCACATCATCCCATCTGCCCAGATCATTCTCTGTTATCACACCCGCTTCGCATGATGATAGCATTATGTTCCTAAGATAGAGGCGATTTGCCTTCTTGAGGGTTGATTCCTTGATTCCAGAGGAAGGATACATCTTGAGACAATCCTTCGTCCCCTTCTCTATCGCCGACACTATATCCACGAACATATCCCTTGTGACAGTCACGATCCTGTCATGGATCTCCGATATGCTCGATTCATCCAATTTAGAAAGAATATCAGGATTCCATCTCTTGTCGTAGACAGATATTATCTCCTCGGTGATCTTGATCCTGTTGTACATATACCAAAAACATGTGCCTCTGGGATCGCCCTCGGTCCTCGATACATTGGAATTCATATACTCCGCATCATCCCTGCATGATGACATCAAGTCGATGAGTTCGTCGTGTATCGTCATAGGCTGTCAATCATGTCACGACGATATAATCATATGTGCATTCCATCGACCATTCCTTACATCATGTTCGATCGGGATGACCTACTCCCTCCGATATATCATACGTAATCTTTATTATACACCTATAAATAGGGCAATCAGGAGGCCTGAATATGTATTGGGACTCGAAAATGGAATGTATGCCGAAGAAAGAAATGGAAAAAATGCAGTATGAGAGTGTGAAGAAACTTGTTTCCCACTTGTACGAATTTAACCAGTTCTATCACAACAGGATGAAGGAGGCGAATGTACGTCCCGAAGATATCCAATGTCTGAGCGACGTTTCCAAACTCCCATTCATGTACAAACAGGACCTGAGGGACAACTACCCCACAGGATTGTTCACCGTCCCACAGAAGGACGTCATAAGATATCACGTCTCATCAGGCACCACCGGTAAACCTACGCTCGTAGGTTACACAAACGGTGACCTTGATTATTGGAGCGAGGCACTCGCAAGATCCCTTACATCCGTAGGTATCGGAAAGGATGACACAATGCAGGTATCATACGGATACGGATTGTTCACAGGCGGTCTCGGACTCCACTATGGAGCAGAGAGGGTCGGTGCCACCGTATTGCCGTCAGGAACAGGAAGCACAGAACGTCAGATCGAATTGATGGTCGATCTTGGCGTCACTGTCATCGCATGCACACCCTCATACCTCATCCATATCGGAGAAGTTGCGGAGAAGATGGGCATCGACATAAGAAGGGATACGAAACTCAGAAAAGCCGTCGTCGGTGCAGAACCTTGGACGGAGAGCATGAGAGCACACATCGAGTCATCTATGGGTGTCAAAGCATACGACATCTACGGAACATCGGAGATGGCGGGGCCTATGTTCACCGAATGCGAGGAACGTAAAGGGATCCACATGCAATCGGATATGGTCTATGTGGAGATAATCGATCCCGAGACCGGAGAGGTGCTCGAACCCGGACAGAAGGGCGAGATGGTCGTCACGATGCTTAAAAAAGAAGCATTCCCACTCATCAGATACAGGATCAAGGACCTCACATGCTTACTCAATGATGAATGTCCTTGCGGAAGGACATCCCCGAGGATAGAGAGGATCAAGGGAAGATCCGACGATATGCTCATCATAAGAGGCATCAACGTATTCCCATCACAGGTGGAGCACACACTCATGCAGATCCCTGAGGTCGGGAATCAATACATGATAATCGTCAACAGGAAGGGATCCCTGGATGAGATGATCGTTCAGGTTGAACTCAAGAACGAGGCATTCAGCGATAAGATGACCGATATGATGATGCTCAAATCGAAGATAGAGGCCGAGATGAAGAAATACCTGAACATCGCTGTTAAGGTAGATCTTAAAGAACCTGAAACCCTTCCAAGATTCGAAGGTAAGGCAAAAAGAGTGATCGACAACAGGGTGTTATGAATGAATGATATGATAACTCAACTCTCAATATTCGTGAACAACGAACCTGGAAGCCTTGCTAATATGGCAAAGGTGTTGAAGGAATGCAATGTCAATCTGAAAGCATTCAACATATCCGAGTCATCAGGATTCGGCGTATTCAGGGCTATCGTGGATAACCCTGATGAAGCATATGACAGGTTGATGTCGAAGAATCTGATCATAAAGAAGACGGAACTCGTCGCAGTCTCCGTAGCGGATGTGCCTGGCGGACTCTTCTCCGCAGCGAATGTGTTGGGAGAATCAGATATCAACATCGAATACGGATATGCACATGAAGGCTCTGACGAACCCATCATATTCCTCAGGGTCGACGATCCCGAATCCGCGATCAAGGCATTCAAAGATGCCAAGATGAAAGTCATAACGGAAAAGGACCTGTGAGTGCATGGGCAATCTCAATGTCGTTGTCGCAGGAAGCAATAACTTCGCATCCGAGGTAGGGAAGAAGGGTACCGTTACAGATATGACCTTCTTCGAATTGAAGAAAGGGAATGATTCTGTCACTCTCATCGAACCTACGAAATACCCTGAGAAACTCTCATCGTTGTTCTACTCGGTATCCATGGCAGAGTACGCCATATTGGTCGTCGAGAAGATAGACAGTTTCCTTGGAGAAACGATTGTGATGATCGATTCGCTTGGAATCGATAAAGGATGGATGGTCCTCAGGAACTATATCCAACCCGAACAATTGAAACCGCTTCTCGCAGGGACATCCCTTGAGAACTACGAACCACTCGAGGACGATCCGATTAAGACGAGGGAGATGCTCATAGACCTTGCCTGCAACACCAAGAAGGAAGCAGGCAATGGAACATGTGGCTCATGTCCGATAGACAGTCACTTCAATGTCAAAGGTGTCGGTACCGTCGTTCTCGGTTCCGTCATAGACGGATACTTCAAGGTTCACGACAAGATGCAGATCTATCCGATCAAGAAAGAGGTCATCCTGAAATCCATACAGAAGCATGACATCGATGCGGCAGATGGTATCAAAGGCGACCACGTAGGACTTGCACTGAGAGGTATTGAATCCGACGAATTGGACAGAGGATATGTCGCAACCACTGACCCGTCCATCAAAATGACGCGTAAGGTCACAGCTAAGGCCACATTGGTCAAATTCTGGCCGAATCCGATCAAAGACGGAATGGTCATCCACATAGGACATTGGATGCAGATGGTGCCCTGCCGTGTGACGTCATCCAAGGACGACGGTGATTTCAGATCACCTATGCTTGAGATGGAATTCGACTCGGATATCATACACAAGCCTGGCGACAAAGCCATGATGATGTATCTCGAAGGCGGAAAGCTCAGAGTGGTAGGTTCATTCATCCTCGAATGAACATCTTGTGGGGTGGATCCCCACAAACCTTCTCAACATGAAGAACAGATTCAGAAAAACTGTCATTTTCCTAGCATCGATGATACTGATGTCGATGTCGGCCTCCCTTTCTACAAAAGCGTCGCTCGGCGTATCCCCTATCTCATCCGTACCATACACATTGAGTCTGATACCAGGGACGATGAGTTTCGGGATGTGGACATTCACCTTCAATTTCCTCTTATTCCTCGGCGGAATAGCTGTGATGAGACACAACTACAAACCGTTCTACGCATTGAGCGTCATCTTCGTGATGGTCTTCAGCTACATGTGCGACGTATTCCTGATAGTATTCGAAAGCATATGTCCGACAGATTATCTCGCCAAATGGGTCATCGAGATCATATCTGTCATATTATTGGCATTAGGCATAGCGCTGAGCATCGCATCCTCGGTCTCCATGCTACCAGGTGACTTCTTCGTAAGATTCCTCGCCTGTGTGAAGGATTGGAACTTCGGACACACCAAGATCGGATTCGATGTTGCATGCATCATGACATCCATACTCATATCCGCGTCATTCCTCCCGGAGATATCCGGGATAAAGGAAGGGACGATACTGTTTATCATCGCTGTCGGTCCGATGATCAATCTGTTCATCAGGATCATGCACAGGACAGGATTCATGGGGTGGATCGGCTACGAACCGATAGAGATCAAGATAGTTCCTAAAGGCGAGTAAGCCCCTCTACAATCGATTACTATATATCGGAGTCCACATTATACCAAATATCCGTGTTATATCTTAGCACGGTAGAGTGATCCAATGACATACTGGAATGAGAAGATCGAGACGATGCCCAAAGAGGACCTCAAAGCAATGCAACTTGAACTCCTTAAAGAACTTGTGAAGAACACATACAGGGATTCGAAGTTCTATCGCGAGAGGATGGATGCTGCAGGCGTTAAACCTGAGGACATAAAAACACTTGATGACATCAGAAAGCTCCCATTCATGAAGAAGACGGATCTCAGGGACAATTACCCTGACAAACTCTTCGTAAGACCATATGATGACCTAGTGAGGATACATGTTTCATCCGGAACGACAGGTAAGCCTACGGTCGTTGGATACACAAGGAACGATCTCGATAATTGGGCTGAATCCCTCGATAGGGGGATGGTCTCATTCGGTATGTCAAAATCGGATATGCTCCAGAACGCCCATGGATATGGATTGTTCACGGGAGGCATCGGAGTCCATGATGCTGCGACAAGACTCGGGGCGACCGTGCTTCCGATAAGTACAGGTAACACCAACCGTCAGATAGATCTGATGTGCGATCTCCCTGTGACGGCGATCGCAGGAACACCATCATACCTCTTCCACATCGCAGACACATGCGATGAGAGAGGTATCGATATCAGGAAGGACACCAAACTCAGATTGGCGATCGCAGGCGGAGAACCATGGTCCGAATCCATGAGGAAGAAACTTCAGGACAGGACAGGCATCCGTGTCCACAACTGTTACGGTGCATCCGAATTCTATGGTCCAATGTTCCTTGAATGCAAGGAACAATGTGGAGTCCATGTATGGGCGGATCTTGCTTTGATCGAGATACTCGATGACAATGACAACCCTGTCCCTGATGGACAGAAGGGAAATGTTGTCGTCACCATGCTGAAGAAGGAAGCATTCCCCCTCATAAGATATAGAATCGGGGACATCACCAGCATAACATGGGAAAGGTGCAAATGCGGAAGGACACACCCCAGACTCGACAGGATCACCGGAAGATCCGACGATATGCTCGTTGTCAAGGGAATCAACGTGTTCCCATCGCAGATAGAGGCTGTTATCGGAGAGATGCCTTTCCTCAGCCCATTCTACATGATAACGTTGGATAACAAGAACTACTCCGATCATATGCTGGTGGAGGTGGAATTGAATGAGAACTCGCTCACAGATGACACCACTGAACTGGCGAAGATGGCGAAGAAACTCGACAGCAGACTCAAGGAAGTGTTGAACATAAAAGCTGAGGTAAGACTCGCATTGCCGAAGACACTCCAAAGATTCGAAGGAAAATCGAAACACGTCATCGATAACAGATCGTATGAGTGACGCCCTCCTAGGGCATCACCCCATCTTCTTCAACCTTTTTAATTCAGGTTTACAGGCAGGCACATCGTGGTCTGCACCGTATTGATAATACTCCAGTGCCTTCTCCAAATTGCCTTCCTTGTCGAATATACCGGCCAATAGGAATGAGTATTCGAAACGGCCCATCTTGATAGCTTCGAGATAACATTCCTTCGCTTTCTGTGATTCCCCATTCTCTTGATGGATGTAACCATATGAGCCGTAGCATTCAGCCTTGTCGTTCTTATCCGCTTTTGCGTTGATGAATGCCTTGTCGATCCATTGTTTCCCTTTGGAAAGATCCTTGTCTACGCCTTTCCCAAGGAGATATCTGTTCCCAGCCTTGATCTGACTGCTTGCTGTTTGCGTATCGTTAGCGGAGATCTCGATCCAATGCGTAGCCTTGGTCTCATCAAACATCGGCTTCTCAGAATAATACATGTAAAGTGTGAATGCCACATCCTTGAACCCTGCTTCATAGGCATCGTTCAATAGTTCTACAGCCTTCTGATATTTCTTCTGCTTATGCAAGAGTATGCCTTTGTAGCCCATAGCCCTGGCATCACCTGCTTCCAAAGCCATGTTCAACCATCTTACGGCGATCTGTTCATTGGCTTTGATATCGTTCGTACCATGCGCGTAATCCAAGAACAGTTGGATCATCGCATCAGCATCACCGGATTCAGCCTTCTCTCTTAGGCCTTTCTCACGTTCGGTCATCTTCTTGAACAAAGACATCCTGATCACATCGGTTCGGATAACAGAACCCAAGGGCTCTGTTCATTTTCTACGATTCTCCTCATCCAGTATGTCCTCTCCTTTCTTGTACTTGTACCTCGCGTAAAGGAAATACACCAAGAGCAAAGCGATTATCACTGGTGCGATACTGATCAGATAGACGTATCCGAACGGTCCTGGGGACACGATCATGATCAGAAGATCTATGACAAATACGAATGTGATTGTACCGAATTGAAGGATACCATAGTATATCCTATCCATCTCTGTACCATTCTTCTCACTGGCCTCGATAAGTGCCTTGTTGATACCTTTCACACTCCTTACGAGGAACAATGTCGGTGAGAATAATGCCAAGAGATTCATGAGCATTAGCAACATGAATCCTATGCTTCTGTCGCATCCGAAGAATGAGACGATCTGTTCCAAGAGGAAATCCATGAACGATGTGAATATTATCTCGATGAAGATGATCGATACGATGGAACCATACACCGTATAGATGTTATTCCTGATCCTATTGCCTATACCTGCACTCTGCAACAATCCGTAAACTCTATCACGCGTATTGAACGCCCAATTACCAACGGAGCAGAGAAGTTTCGGTTTCTTCTCCTCGACGGCACCCACCACTCTGAATGTGTATCTGGAGATCAACGGCAATATGATCATCGAAAGAAGCGATGCACCGATCACGGCAGAGTAGAATCCTGAAGTTATGACGTTCGTCTTCAATGCCTCTCCTGCGATGATGAATGCGAACTCTCCCATTGCCATCAAAGATATGGAACAGGAGAAACAATCGACGTAGTTCTTGTTGCCGACGAAGTAACCGATGAAGACGGTAACGAACTTACCGAGCATGAATATGACCACGATCGCAACGGCCAATCCGAAGTTATCTATGAATTCGCCGAACACGACCTTCATTCCTATCGATATGAAGAATATCGACATGAAAAGCTCCTTCATCGGTTCGACCTTATCGAACAGATTCATCTTGAATTTAGATCTCGACAAAGTAACGCCCATAAGGAATGCTCCGACCGCCATGGAGAGTCCGACCATGTGCGAAAGGTATGCTAAACCGAAACAGAGTCCGACGGATACAATGAGGAGGACTTCCTGTGATGTATTGTCACCGATCCAATCGAGGATACGAGGCATGAATTTGACGCCGATCGCGATGATGACGATCATGAACACTATGATTTTCAGAATGAGCGTGGTCATCTCGGACATGCCCATCGTACCGCCAGCGAAGATAGGCGTTACCATCGACAGGATGATGACCTGACCTATATCCTCCATGATCGTGACAAGGATGAGTGTCTCGGCAGTCTCTTTGGATATGCGTTTCTGCATCTTCAAGACTTCTGCGACGACAGCTGTAGAAGAACCCGAGATTATCGCACCAAGAGCTATGGATGCAGATGGCGTGAGACCGAGGAACGAACCCGAAACATAACCGATCATCATCATTAGAGGCAATTGTATTATGGCTACTATCATCGCAAATTTACCATCATTCTTCAGTTTGTCGATATCCAGTTCCATTCCGATACCGAACATCAACATCACTAAACCGAGATGCGACAGATTATCGATGATCTCTCCATTCAGCGTTATTTTGAATGGACCTTCAAGCACATTCACGATCAGTATACCTGCGAGAAGATAACCGATGATCGGCGGCATCTTCAACTTGTTGAAGATGACCGAACAAATACCCGCGCTAACGAGCATTATGGTCATATTCACGAGGAATTCGAGCTCTTCCATGAAAAACCGAATATGATACCCGTTTATCAAATTACCCAGTGAACTGTATGCAAGTCACAGGAAAAATCGAATTTGAAGAATAAAGCGATACGCACTCCGACCCCCTAGAGGGCCGGAGTACGATCTTGATGATCATGCCTTCGAAGCATTGTCTGGGAACAGCTTGTTCCCGACCAATAATGCTATTGCGGATAACGGAAGAGCGATGACCAAGGGGTCCACGTAGTTCCATAATCCCATGGATACCATCGGCGTACCGATCACCGCAGCGATCGATACTGATACGAAGAATCCCCATATCGCCCATACGATCGCTCCGATAGCGATACTGAATATCGCAGCGTTCTTGTTAGGTTCACCCTTGGCGTAGAGAGCGTAGACATATGACGGAAGCAACGTAGCGGCCATCAATCCCATGAATATGGATGTCGCTTTCGCAATGATGTTGGAAGGCATCAGGTATGCAAGTACGACGACTACTACCAACATGACTGCTGTGACCATCCTGTTCAGCCTAAGTGATCTGTAATCCTTGTTCTGTTCGAGTTTGCCTCTCTTCCTTGCGATCACCGTTGCGAGATCGTATCCTCCCGATGAACCCATCACGTGCAGCAATGCACTCATCGTACTGATAGATGCACATAACAACGCCAATACGAACAGGGAAACGAATACATCTCCGAATGTAACCTCACTGAAGAGATCGACGATGAATGTGGGCATGATCATATCGACGTTCGCAACATGATCGATAGCAGCTTCACCGTATCTATCGAAGAAGAACATGTTAGAGAATGCACCGATGGTGTATGCACTTCCGACGATGACGAGCATGAATATGCTGCCGATAATCAGTGACCTTGACATCGCCTTGTCATCCTTCGCTGTCATGAATCTTATGACCAATTGTGGCTGGGCAAGGGCTCCGATACCGACACCCATGAGGAATGTCGTGACGACCGTGAGCCAAACCTGTGAACCGAATTCTGGCATGGAACCCCAATCCACCATACCCTGGCTGGCAAGTTCCTGCAGTTTGGTCGATGAGGCGATCGCCATGTTCCATGTGGAATTGATGTCGCCATCTATTCCTCCGAACGTTATAATAGAGAATACGAAGATGACGATCATGCCGACGAACATTATACCTGCCTGTAGTGCATCGTTGTACATCACAGCGATCAATCCGCCGTATACGACGTAGATACCTGTGATGAGTGCGAATATCAACAATACGGTATTCCTATCGATATCCAACATCACGTTGAGGAAGTTCACACCTCCAAGAAGTACAGCTGCACAGTAGATTGGCATACCGACTAGCACGATCACTGCCGTGAACGTCCTTATTGATGGCGATTCGAATCTCTTACCAAGAAAATCCGCGAATGTGAATGCACCTAATTTCGCACCCAATTTTCTTGTAGGTTTACCGAAGACGATGAATGCCACTGCAAGACCTAGGAACAGGTTCAGGAACACCAACCATATCATGGATAATCCATATTTGGCCGACTGTCCGCCGAAACCTACGATCGCGGATGCGCTTAGAAATGTTGCGCCGTACGACAATGCCAATATGACTGGATGTGTGTTCCTATCGCCAAGAAGGAATTCTTCGGAACTTCTGACACGCTTATATGCGAGAAGGCCTAATCCCAAAGTCACGATGATGAACAATGCTGCCATCACCAAGAATATGGTGGAGTCCATCATTCATCACCCCCGTCTCTCTTAAGCCAACCGTATACGCAACAGAATATCACCGTCAGTATGGATCCTGCATATGCGGCCCATATCATCGGGTCTGTGATTCCGAACATTCTCTTTTCTCCTTTGTGCCGTGCTAACATCTATCACGGCATCACCCCATCTTTGATATCATATATAAATTCGATAGGTGCACCTTACTGAAAGATGTGATATTTATGGCAACAGAATATCGTATTTTCGACATCTTCATCGCAGATCAGTCCGCAAATAACGGAAAATGATTTAATATCGAACGGACCATGGGGTTGATGCTAGGCTTGACCGGGATGCTTGGCGTATCCTTGTATACCGAAACCGTCAATACGCGGAGGTGACAGCAAAGGGCGGCGCCGTGGAAACCTCAAGCCCACTGAGTGACGATGAGATTCTGTCTTGCGGGATTAGTGTCCATGTCCAGAGCCGTCGGAGGATGGCCGAGTTCATGCTAATCGGGGAAACCGGGTCAGGTCCTGACGGGAGCAGCCTTACCCTGAACTACTAAAGTTCGCAGGGTAGCGGAGTCGAGAAGCGATGTGTTAAACTTGACGTGGAAATGACGTCCACCTTTGTGGCCTAGCACTTCATTGCTTTCTCGGTTTGCAACCAGTTATTATATCGCTATTAAAATCGAAGAGAACACGTTCCTCATCACCTGATCTCAATCTCAGGATCTGTGATGAATCCACCTTACCCACTATAGCGCCGTCACATTTTACAGCCTTGAATATGTCGATTATGCGCTGTGAATTCTCTGGGGGGCATGAGAATACGAATCCGCATCCCTGATACGAAAGAATCCATTGGATGAAATCAACGCCTTTCGGAGTTGGTATCTTGTCAACATCCACATAGCCTCCCATCGATGATGTCTCCAACAGCATCCCCAGGGTCCCTATACAACCAGGATTGCTCATGTCCTTAGCTGCATGCGTCAATTTCTCAGCGGCCACATCGCACATAGCGGCCATCTGCTCTTGGACGATCCTGTCCTCTTTGTTCGTAGTGGTATCCCATGCATATCTGAGGTCCGGTGGGTAGAAACCGTCCGTATCCATTACGAATACGATATCGTCCCCATCCTTCGCAGTGCTACTGAGTATGACCTGATCCTTCGGAACAGAACCGATTATCGAGATATCGATGGCGTGATACATACAATCAGGATGCGTATGCCCCCCGACGATAGGAACATTGAATTTCTTCACAGCACGTTCCATGCCTTTCAGCATCTGCGAGCATATCCTGTCATCTTTGACTGATATCACATCGACCATTGCCAATGCTTTACCGCCCATCGCAGCGATGTCATTGACATTCACCAACACTGCGAAATAACCTGCATAGAACGGATTGGTCTTCAAAAGAGATTCCATTATACCGTCCGCAGCGAACAGGATAAGGTCATCTCCGAACTCGATGGCAGCAGCATCCTCTCCCTCTGATGCGAATACACTGGCGAATGTATGCGTGGGAAGGAATCTAACTACGTCTTGAATCGTTTTCTTCCTTGTGATGCCAGGGAACTCTCTTATTGCCTTGATTATGCCATCTAGTTCCATACACTATCCTAAATCACTCATACTACTAAAATGACACCCTTATATCCTTCAATCTGGGTAGAATAAAAATACTATCGATAGATTACGAAGAAGCGGTATTCATGGAACCTCAGTTGCTCGCTTTGATAATCCTAGCGATTTTGTATGTGCCCACTTTCATATTTGTGAAGAGGAGCAAATGGTGTAAAGAGCATGGGTTGGTCACATCGAGTGTACTGATAATGCTGAAGACAAGATGGGGAATAGACCTCATGACGCGTCTCGGAAAGCATAAGCGCTTTTGGAGAGTCTGTGGTGTTGTTTCATGGATCGTCACAGCGATCCTAATGATCGGTATGGTCTCAATATTGGTCATAGATATGCTCATAATCCCGAAGATGAGCAGTACCGCTGGATTAGGCGTCACCTATGTCCTTGCCATCCCTGGTATCAATCCCGTTCTACCGATTGTGTATGGTTGGATCGGATTGATCATTGCCATGGTCGTACATGAGGTCGCACATGGAATACAGACGAAAGCGAATGATATGGATGTCGAGAATACGGGCATCATTCACTGTATCGTTCCTCTGGGAGCTTTTGTTGAACCGAACAACGATCAGGTCCAAAAATGTAGCAGAAGAGCTAGGATGGACCTATATGCTGCTGGAATAACAACGAACTTCTTCGTCGCCATGATCACATTCATACTCGTATTCTGCGGAATGACATCGGGCATCAGCAGCGATTACGGAGACAATCCCGCCGTGTTCGGTATTGCCGATTCATCGCCTGCATTCGACTCAGGGATACCGAATACATCGATCATACTCTCGATAACAGATGATACAGGCACCTATGAGACCAACTCCCTTTCTGATTTCTTCGATAACATAACACATTGCGGGACATATTCCGTAACATACAATTATAAAGGGACGATAGAAACGAAAAATGTCGTCTTAGGTACTTTCATCTACAAAGTGATGGCAGGGTCGCCAGCCGAGAATAAGCATATCTTCAGCGGTTCCATGTTGTACAGCATTACTAAGATCATTGGCAGTGATCGTAACCCCTCAGAGGATGAGGAAGAGGTCATTATTGGATCTCACCTTGACTTCAGTAAATTTATGAGCAGTACACAACCGAACGATAATGTGCGTATCAAATGGTTTGAGTATAAAGACGGGGAACTTGACACTACCGCACAAGTGACTACGGTCAGACTCGGTGACAAGAATGATGTAGGATACCTTGGTATCACGACAAATACAGCAGGATTCGGATTCACAACGCCAAACAACACGATAGCTAAGGGAATCAATCCATTCAATGGACGCGATACCGTCGACCAGAAACTCTACGGACTCCTTTCATTCGTAGGGAATGCATTCGGCGGATACTCACCTGTCCCAGAAGCCACGCACTGGTGGTATGACAGCAACATACTCCCTGACGATGTGTTCTGGGTTGTGATGAGCCTCATATTCTGGATATTCTGGTTGAACCTTGTACTCGGAATCACTAACGCACTTCCTGCAGTACCGTTCGATGGAGGTTTCCTCTTCATGGGCGGACTCAGCTTCATACTCGAGAAATTCGGAATGAAGGACGATGAGAAAAGAGAATCGCTCGTGGAAAGGATAGGTACAGCGGTCACCTATGTCACATTGGCCATGGTGGTGCTCGTGATCCTCGTCATGGTGATCTGATGATATCGGGGGCATCCCCGATTATCCTCTTCGCCCATTGAAGTTTCTTCAATTTGATATCAGGGTCGCTTCCATCCTTTGGGTACGGCGCATCATAATCGAAACCGTAGAGTCTTATCTTCGAACATCCGAAATGCCTTGCGATACAAACAGCCCTGTCTCCGTCAGTGAATCCGCCGAAATTACAAAGGATGTTATCAGGCTTCGATTGTGTTGTAATCAATACCTTCCCACGGAATTCTTTTGCATACCTCATAATGAGATCCTCATTGTCACCGTGGGCGTGCATGATTGTCACAGCCCCTTTATCCGATGCCTTGATCTGGTTGTCGATATCTCCATCCAAATCTGTAACGACGATGTCGGGCATCAGTCCCATTGCCATCACACGAGATGTCGCCGAACCAGCAGATATCAACGTACCTTGTGGAGATGAATCTCTGATATCAGTCTCCAATCTTGCTGCAGAACCGAATATTGATACCTCTTCTCCGATCATCGACGACAATTCGTCAGACGTTATCAGATCGGCATTGACCATCAACACCTTCAACAATCTAGCTGATGCCTCATCTGATGACCTGTCATAACCCATATCCGATATGATGGATTCATAGATTGGAGACCACTCCTCAAATCTCATCTGCAATTTCCTCGACTGAAGAATTCTTCCTGATGACAGTGAATACGCTCGACGCGATTATCGAAACAACACCGATCAGGAATTCCACAAGGACCACGAAGACATCCACGGTACCATACCCCATATAATTCTTGAGGAAATCGACCACCCCTTGTACGATGAAACTGAATCCCATGATCGTCACGATGGTCGTGATAAGACCATATGGGAGCTCTTTTGTCTCCACATAATCATTGATGGTCTGTCCCATGTAATTCAGGAACATAGAGAATGCGAATGGCCAAAGGAAACTCGATAGGAATTCCATCGTTACGAACAATATCCCATTGTTCAACACATCCTTTATCGAGAACAAGGCGATGACTACCGCCGTCAGGAACAGCACAGCGGACAATATCTTGAATGTCAGCGTTATGCTGGGTGATTTCAATTCACCCCTTATCAGATCGATATATCCATAGGTGATATCGACGGCATCATACGCATATATCAGCGTAAGGCCGCCTATCAGGAATACGACCATCGGCGCAGTCATCGAGAAGAGATATGACACCGAATTGGTAGCTACGAATGCAGAGATATCCGCCAGTATGTATACCAAAGCGATGAAACAGAATAGTATCCCTATTGGTGCAAGGAATCTCTTCTTCTTCTGCGGGTCCCTCAGTGTCTTGGATATGATGTAGATGAAACCTTCGACACCAGGTGCCTGTTTCACATACACCTTCCTCACTGAATCGATAGGTACGCGCGAAGAAATGATAGGGTAAATGTACTCATCCTCTGCACCGTCTCCGACGAGTATCGCATGTTCTGGTTTTACGATATCGATTACCGTCTCAAGCTCAGAGATCAACATGGAGTCCGATCTGTGTCCGACCTTCTTATCCCCACATATCAGTGCGATCTCAACATCGTCATTGTCCTTTATGAGGTCATTATAGATGTTCATAGCGGCAAAGAGTGCATTGACATCGGAGTCCTCAGGATCCTCGACACCTAGGCTCATAGCTGCAACTTTGGCAGCCTCTATACCTATTACGGGTGTCTCAACACCTCCTTTCTCTCCGAAATCATCATCCCTGTCAACGACAAGGATCAACGTCTTTGTCACAACACCATATTCGTCCTGCGATGATATAAAACATCGTCTTCACGCGATTAGAAATACATATATCTGTGGCTTTTTATTCTGAACTCTATGCAGATTACGTGGTATGGTCACTCCTGTTTCTTAATCCAGAACGAACAAACGAAGATTATCATCGATCCATTCGATGAAAGATCCATTGGACTGAAGAGACCGGATGCTACTGCAGACATAGTACTCATGTCGCACGATCATTATGACCATAACGCATCGAATTCCATCGATGGTGCACATGAGGATCACATGGCACACAATGGAGGATTCAATTCACACGGCATCGATTTCCTAGGCCTCGATACGTACCACGACCACGAACTAGGTGCGAAAAGAGGCCATAACACCATGTATCTCTTCAGATTGGATGGCATCTCGATATGTCATTGCGGTGACCTCGGATGCATACCATCGGAAGAAGTATTGAAAGAGATCGCAGGTGTCGATATATTGATGATACCGATCGGAGGATATTACACACTAGAACTCGATGAGGTCATGGAACTCATAGATATCGTCAACCCATCCGTCGTCATCCCCATGCACTATCGCATAGGAGGACTGAAGATAGATGAGATATCCGACTTGGATCCATTCATCAGATCGGTATCGAAAAGAACTATCGTCAATATCGGTAAGACCATAGACATCAACAAGGACGAAATGCCCGTTGATAAAGAGATTTGGGTATTCGATAACTGATGGATCAATCGTAGAGATCCAACGCTTCTTCCAATTTACCCATCTCGATGGGTGTTGTAAGATCCCCAACTAATGCTCCCCTTGAATTGGCAAGAACGCCAGGAGCTACGAATTTACAACCGTGGTTCAATGTCGTCTTAACGATATTGTCCACTTTCAAGACATCCTTTATGAGTGCGATGTCATCTTCTGTGGCATCCGGACAGACAGCAACGCCTTTGTTGGTGGCCCTGCAAACGGAACCTACGGTCACGATATCCGCAATGGTTCCACGGACACACTCCACACCAAGAGCATCCTCGATCTCTTTCATGGATGCATCATCGACCTCAGGGTTCACGATTGCGCCGTTGTCGTTGACGAGTATGTTATTCCCTGCGGCATTGAGTTTATCGTTGAGAAGGGCCACAGGAGTCTTGGAACGGATTACCTCCAATTCCCTTTCTCCTGCAAGCCCCGATACGATTGCGCCGTTTGAATTCATCGCCACGAGTGAACCAACGACATAACTGTCGGCCACGGTGACTCTGATGCACTCGACGCCGAGTGCCTGTTCGATGTTGTTAACGAATTCGTTGACAGCATCATGAGCTACGAATGCGAGACTCTCGTTAGCTACAGCGAATACACCGATGTTCGGATTTCCATCATAGCTAGCGCGTCTCATCATTCGATCACTCTACATTCTCTTTTGTTTCTACGGGTACAACGAGTGAAACTTCGACAAGGCCGTCCTCGAATTTGACTGCCTTGACTGTTATTTTCCTTGGGGGGTTCTGAATTCCCCTCTCCCAAATCTTCTCGTTGAGTGATTTGTCGATCCAGATCTTCTCTACATCGGCTTTCATGTGCCTTGCGATGTTGTCCCTGATCTCCTTGATCGCACGTGCTGCTCTCTTGGTACGGGGTGCCATCTTCGTGGCTCTCATGGGGATTGTAATAATCCTCTCTACTTCCTCACTCATTATATCCCTCACTCTTTGATCTTACTCATGCGCCAGGACCTTCTCTTAGGGTGGCGGAGGAACTGCCTGTTCGTCTTGATCATAACCCAGGCGGGAACACGGCGGTTCTGGTTGACCAACTTGTTGAGCCTGGCTTTCATGGCTGGCGGTTTTGTTGATGACATGATTATCTCCTCTCGATTTTGATCTCCCTGTGTTGCGGGGCGACCTGTCTAAGGATGTCCCTCAGCATGGCGTCTGTAATGACTCCCTGGAGTCTGCCTGACTGGGCGAGCTGTATGAGCTGCATTTCGACCATGTCCGCCATCTGAGGATTCGCTACCCTCACATTGGCGAGTCTGTCCCTTGCTTCTGGAACGAGGATCTGCCTCAGAATCATCTGTTTCTGAAGCTCCATCTGTTGACGCTGGTTCTCCGCGGCCTGCTGCTGTGCTGCTGCCTGCTGCTGGTTCGCCTGCATCTCCGCAAGTCTTCTCTGTCTTAATGCTTCCAATTCAGGATCATCCATGCTGATACCTCCTCAGGCGTTCATCTCGTCATAAACCTCTTTGGCGGCGTTGTCAAGAAGAGACATTCCGCTGGGGCTGATAGCACGGCCCTGCTTGTCCTTTGAGACAAGGTAGCCAGCCTGCTCGAGCTGAATCATACATTTTCTAGCGATGTTACGGCTTCCCTTTACCGCTCTGTTGGGCATTGTGCCTTTGTCGCGGTATCCACCGTATTCTGCTGCAAGTTTCGAAGATCCCATAGGACCTTTGACATAGAGCTTCCTCATAATGGAGGCGGACCTTGTGAACCACCAGTCCTCCTGCGAGGGAGCCTTCTCTGTGTGCACACCGGTCTTCACGAACTCAGCCCACTCAGGGGGCACGATCGCAGAGTTCTGCTTGAGCTTCTCTGCAACCTTGAGTATGAGTTTCTCGGCGGGAACATCATAGACGGTTACCATTTTGTTACCTCTTTTTCGATTTCTTCCGTAAGCCATGGCCATAGCCAAAGCTACGGTAAGTTTCGTTATATTGGTCAACTATATAACTATTTAGAATAAAGGAAAGGAAACGCCCATGGATCGATACGTTTGACGGAGGTGTGTCAATTAAAACGATTGCAAGACTCGAGATAAAACCTATGCCATAATTAATTAACTGCCACGATATCACCCAACCATGAGGTATGTAGTCGCTATCACCGGTGCATCTGGTTCGATCTACGGCATACGTTTGCTCGAGAACCTACCAGGCGAGAAGATACTTGTCATATCGGAGATGGCGAAGAAGATAATCCCTCATGAAACGGGGTACTCTGTAGAGGATGTCAAAGCGTTAGCGGATATCACCTTCGAGGACGATGACCTCTTCGCCTCGATCTCGTCTGGCAGTTTCAAATTCGACGCTATGTTCGTAGCACCCTGCAGCGGGAGCACATTGGCCAAGATCCATGCAGGCATAGCAGATACGCTCATCACCAGAGCCGCTGCTGTGGCGATTAAGGAATCGAGAAGGTTGATAATCATACCCAGAGAGACGCCGAAGAGTGCGATATTCCTGAGGAATGAGTATGAGCTCTCAAGGATCGGAGTATGCATACTAGATGCGAATCCGGGATTCTATTCGAAACCTAGAACTATCGATGACATCATCGATTTCGTTGTCGGGAGATGTTTGGATCAGATCAGCATAGAACACGATCTCTACAAAAAATGGGAGTGATGTCTCGGATCCCTCCGAGACCTTGCACTCATTCAAGATATATTCCTGGTTTACCGGGAACAGCGACCTTCGACTTGTTCTGAGGATCGTATTTCTCCTCATCATCAGCACTGATCACTTCGACGTTGTATCCGACCTCATCCGAAATGAAATCCTTGGCCGATAAGAGATGTGCCAACTCATCCAATCCGCTCACTGCTTCGATCTTCTCCACAGGGAGCCTCATGTAATCCTGAGCGACCTTCCTGGCAAGATCGGAGACAGCCTTTCCCATCTTCCTGAGGTTCTCATCCGCCATACAGGCCTTCGTCAATGTCGGCACATCCAACTTACCCTCCTTATGGAGTTGAACAGCCTTCGAGAAGACATTGCGCTTCCATTCCATGGCCGTGTAGATGATTATCCTCTTCGGCTGCATACCGGTGACCTTAATGATCTCCAATATGTCTGATATGACATCCCTTATGAGATCCTCGGCATACTCCGCCGCTACTGAACGGATGTTGACATCAGCATCAGCGAGCTGGGCCTCCGAGACCATTCCTTCGAATCCAAACTCCTCCCAGAGTTCCTCTGCCACGTGAGGCGTCACAGGCATCATGACTGTGATCCATATCCTTGCGGCCTCTCTGATGGTCTCCTCATTCATACCGCCCCTTCTGACGTACCATTTAAAATCATTGAACATCTCGAAATATGCGATGGATGCCATCTGCCTGATGTCGAATGATTCCATAGCATCCTTTATCTCGGCGATATGGGAGTGGAATCTGGAAAGCAACCAGTCATCGATGGATGATCTTGCATCCCCTTTGATCTGCAGGAGATCGTCGATGAATTTCACTATTTTGTCCACTCTCTGTTTGTATGTGAATACGTTATCCTCATCCCATTCGACATCTATGAATGGTGATGCGGAGTGAGCATAGAACAACCTCATACCATCGATGCTGAATTTATCCACAGCACCAGGGATGGGCTGTGCACCGCCCTTTGACTTTGAGATCTTACCGGATGCGTTAGCAGGCGATTTCTTACCTGTGACGTACCAATTGACCATGATGCCCTTTGGACACATCTCCTCCGGAAGTATGGCGATGTGATTGAACAGGAATGCAGGGAAGTGAACGGTCATGTGCTCCTTTCCACCGAGGTTAAGGTCGAGAGGATACCAATATTCCACATCCTTCCTTATCCTATCAAGGAGTTCAACGGATATTCCCGTCTCGGATGATACGTCATTGATGTCGCCTTCCTTCAGATATACATAATCGAAGAATGCATCAGTCATCTGTTCCGGTCTTATCTGACCCTCATTGGCATACATTGACACGAGATAATATATCGGATAGAGCGTAGAATCGGATATTGCCTCGATTATCCACTTCTCATCGAAGGGGAACTTGGTACCGAGCCAATTTCCGAGACGTACGCATGCCCTCTCTCTGAACCAATCGAGAACACCATGGATGTTGTTGTAATAATCCACGGGTTCGATGTGCATTCCTTTACAATGCTCATGTGTCTTCTCTGTGAGATCGGTATCCGCATAGTTGATGAACCACTGATCGTCGATACGTTTGATGTAGACCTTCTTACCGCATCTGCATATGACTTCCTCGGTGAGATCGTAGAATACATCGGCCTCGTTCGCATCGATCATTATCTCCTTCATCCTGTCCTTCGCCCTATCGACAGGCATGCCTACGACTTCTGTACAGATGGGTTTCATCTTACCCATGTGGTATCCATCCTTGTAGACCTGCTTCTTCGCCTCCACGAGTTTCGGATCACCAGGTGCGGTTATTCCAAGCTTATCTATGATCGTCTTAGCAGGGAATTCACCATATCCTTCGATATCGATGATCGATATCGGTACGACAGAGTCGATGAGTTCCTGTGTGAGTCCGTATTTGGAGATCATCTCAGGATCCTTCTTCACTGCTTCCAATGATATCCAATCATCTGGTGCATCGGACGGACATGATGTCACAAGACCGGTACCGACATTGGGGTCACAGAATGTAGCAGGGAATACAGGGATCTCCTTGTGGAGTGCAGGTGCGATGCACATCCATCCGATCATATCCTTTCCGGATATCCTGCCGATCTCCTCTATTCCATCCTTCTGGTATCCGATCTTCTCGAATGCCTGCGGCGAGATGATCCACGTCTCGTCCTTGTATCTCGCCTTGACGTATTCAACGTCGGGATTCACCCAGAAACAGACCTGACCGTAGATGGTCTCCGGCCTGAGCGTCGCAGCCACAAGATATTCATCACCATGCTTGAATTTGAGAAGGACATATTCCTGCGTCTCGGCATTTCCGCCCTTCGAGATATCTGTCTCCGAAGCATCCACTGCGACAGGCCCACATGATACGCACGATGGGGCGTAATACGGCTTTTGGATCAACAATCCTGCATCGTTGAGTTTCCTGAACTGCCATTGGATGAACTTTGAATAATCCGGATATAGTGTACATGTGAATCTCCTCCAATCGGCAAGGAATCCGAATCTCTTCCAATATTCATTCTGATATACGTCGTTGAAGAAATTCACGACGGACATAGGCTCTTCGAGCTCCGAGAACTTCTCCTCGGGACAACCGTTCCTGAGCATGTAATCGATCATGCCCTCATTGCGGTTCTTGATCTTGTTGGCAAGACTGATGGAACCATTCCCTGTTGCATGCGTACCTACGGGGAACAATACATTATACCCTGTCATACGCTTGTATCTTCCAATAGCGTCAGCATATGAGAATCCCCTCATATGGCCCACGTGAAGATAGCCTGTGACACCAGGATATGCAAATATCACCATGAATTTGGGTTTCTTCTCATCTCTATTCGCACGATTGAGACCGGCATCAGCCCATCTCTTCTGCCATTTAAGTTCCATCTTGCCGTAATCAGATATCATATGTACACCAGATACCGAATGGTTGAATGAACAATCCGATTATATAGGTTGCCTTATATTATATAAGTAAAATCTGAATGAGTGAAAACGCAGATCAGAATATCACCACACTACTATCGACTCGTTGTAATACAGATTATTACAATGTGATACATTTTTATACTAATAGTTTGATAGAGATTACGTAGCTTGAAGGGATATGCACTCGATACAAAGCTAAACACAGGTGACTTGAATGGACGAAGGGAAGATCATTTCTCTGAGAATGGGGACTGAAGAACTCCAGACGATGGACGACTATCTTCAGCAGCATCCAGAGATGGGGGGACGTTCCCTGTTCATAAGGTCAGCCATCCGTGCATACGTCGATAGGGATGCCGACGTAGCACAGACACACAAGAATGAGGTTGCAGTTCGCCTCGCGAATGCAGAGATCGATACGATCGATTCGATGGTAGAAGATGGGATCTACATCGATAGGTCGGATGCGATAAGATCGATGATACGCGAGAAGATCGTAAGCACACAGCTTACAACCGAACTTGCACAGAGCAAATTCACTGCAGCCTCATCACTGACAAGATAAAAGTATAGTACATCAAAAGGAGGATGGGACAGTAGACCTGTAAAGGTAGACTGCCTTCTTGGTGAAACGCCTTAATTGGCCGGAAGGGAGGATGGGACTTCGGGACCGAAAGGGACCGTTGCCTTCACCGGCCACTAATACACAAACGAAAGGAGGACGATGTAATGGATGGAAAGGATATGCGTACAGCAGTAATAGGCATTGGCGGAGCTGGTTGCAATGTGATCAGCGATGTTCATATCGACCATTCAATGGATGTCATTGCCATAACATCGGATGAAAAGAGATATGAGGCCCTCGATATCAAACAGAGGATCTTCATTCCAAAGGCACTTAGCACGACCAGGAACAATGTCGCCAACGATATCAAGAATGTTCTTTCCGGATATGACGTCGCTTACATCGTAGCTGGTATGGGTGGCGAGACGGGAACCGATTTCGCTCCGATCGTAGCATCGATCGCGAAGGATCTGGGCATCACCGTTCATTCGATATTGATCTCTCCTTTCGAGTTCGAATCCATGCGTGTCGCCATAGCAAAGGACGGTATCGCAACGATGAGGATGTTGTGCAGTTCGACTGTGGTCATAGAGAACGAGAGATCGTTGGAGAAGTATGGGGATCTCACACTGAACGAGATATTCTCCAGGATCAACCAGACCATTGTCAGTTATATCAACAAACAGCAGGATGTCAACATGAGGACATTCCATGATCGTCTCATCGACAATGAGAAGACCAGCATACGTACTACGATGGTTCAGAGAAGTCTCGCATCGTACTGACGATTATTTCTCCCCGATAGGGAGTTGCTTCTCCCTATCACACTTTCTCCTATCCCGCATCCTATTTAGATATATTAAATATAAAATAAAGGGGGCGGGAACCCCTTTTTATTGATTCTGTTTAAAACCGAGGTCGAATGCCTTGAGGTTCAGTTCGAGGAACTTCTGAGGAACATTCTCCGCAAGAGTTTCCCTAAGGACATTCATGTCAAGCGGGAATCCTTTCACACCTGCAACAGCACCGATCATCACTGCATTGGCAGCAACGGCTTTACCGGCTTCTATCGCAAGCGATGTCGCCTCCAATGTCCTCACATTCTGATTCTGCGATCTTGCGGATGCGATGAGTTCATCGATCTCAGGATAACTCTCCATTCCGGCCGCTACCATCGACGGATACACTGGATCGAGATTCATGATGACCACCGTATCCTTGTTACCCAATGAGAGATATCTGCAAGTCTCGACAGGTTCGAATCCCATTATCATGTCAGCATCGCCTTCAGCCTCCAAAGGACTGATGACATCGTCGCCGAATCTCAATGTACAAAGTACGCTTCCGCCCCTCTGGGCCATACCGTGGACCTCACTCATCGCCACCTTGTATCCTGATTTCATAGCAGCGTTACCAAGGACCATGGAAGCAAGTAATACTCCCTGACCTCCGACTCCAACGATCTGAATCGTGTACTTCATTGTTTCACCCCTATCGCATCTTTAGGACAGACATTCGAACACATACCGCAACCGATGCATTGAGTCTCATCTACAACGACCGTTCCATCCTTCTTGATCAATGCAGGACAAGCGATTGTTTTCAGACATATCATACACTGTATGCATTTCGATTGGTCGACGATGCATACCTTGGGCACCAATTTCTTCTCTTTCTTGAGCTCGAGAGGACAAGGACATTTGGATATCACCACGGATACGCCATCGTAATCGATAGCTCTCTTCATGACATCCTCTACCTTCCTCACATCATACGAATCCACAGTCTCGACGAATTCGACACCGATCGATTTGACGACCGCTTCAATGTCGACCATATCCGTCTCCACCCCTCCGAAATGTCTTCCCGTACCAGGGTTCGGCTGATGTCCGGTCATGGCGGTCGTACGGTTATCAAGAATGACCATCGTGAACTTGTGGTCGTTGAATTTGGCTGATATCAATGAGGGTATTCCTGAATGGAAAAATGTCGAATCGCCAAGGAATGCGATCGATTTCTGATCCGTTGATTCAGAGAATCCTCCGGCAGCTCCTGCTCCTCCACCCATGCAGATGATGAAATCCGCCTCATTGAACGGAGGCTGTCCGCCGAGTGTGTAGCATCCTATATCAGAACAATAGATGACATCTTTCTTTCCAACAGCCCTCTTCGTAGCTGCGAACAATCCTCTGTGAGGGCATCCCGCACATAGCGTTGGTGGCCTTCCAGGGAGTTTGACGGTCGTCTTCTCCATGGCTTGAGGGAATTCGGTGATCTTCACGATATCCTTGAGTTTCCTCATGGTATCCGGTGAGAACTCCCATTCTCTCGGGAGCGTTCCATCCCTCTTACCGTATACGCGTACCGACAGACCGTTCTGAGCGATGATCCTGTATACCTGATCCTCAAGGAACGGATCGAGTTCCTCGACAACTATGATGCTCTTCTTACCTCTGATGAAATCAGCGATCCTCTTCTCAGGAAGAGGATTCGTGAATCCAATCTTCAGTATGTCCGCACCATCTGTGAATTCCTTCACATAGGTGTATGATACCCCGGATGTGATTATGCCGCCTTCGGAGCTTCCATCCCCTACGATGAAATTCAACTCGGATGATTCTGAGAGCTCCTGAGCCTTCTTGTTCTTATCGAGAAGGATGATCCTGTTCACCCTCGAGTTCGCAGGAATGTTCACGTATCTCTTGAAATCTTTATCGAAATGTCCTACGGCGGGCTTATCGATTGGTTTCTTGAATTCTACTACACCACGTGCGTGATTGACTCTGGTCGTGGTCCTGAATATGACAGGTAATTTCAGTTCCTCGGAGATCTCATACGCTAAGGGCAGCATCTCCTTGGCCTCTTCAGGCGTCGATGGTTCCAACATCGGCAACAGCGACAGATGCGAATAGTAACGATTGTCCTGCTCGTTCTGAGAGCTGTGACACGATGGGTCATCGGCAGTCATGACGAGCATACCGCCATTGACGCCGGCATAGGCCAATGTCATCAAAGGATCGGCTGCGACATTCAATCCCACGTGCTTCATGAATGCGAAAGAACGCACACCTGCCGTAGCAGCGGCTGCGGAGACTTCCAATGCAATCTTCTCATTCGAGGAGAACTCGAAATAGATCCCTGCTTTCTCACCCATCTTCTCCAGATTGTTACCGACTTCCGAAGAAGGCGTACCTGGGTAGGTCGAAGCGTACTTCACACCTGATTCGATCAATCCTCTGACAATTGCCTCATTTCCAAGTAACAACTGTCTTCCACTGTCTGATAATAAATCGACCATCTGACTGCCCCTACACGACACAGGATATATCCTGCACTTATAATGTGTGCGTTAGTGTGGTGACAAAAGAATACACAATCAATAAAAATAACCTCAGCATTCCCATTGAACGTGCAGGGGTAGTCAAGCTTGGCTAACGGCGCAGGACTTAGGATCCTGTCCCTAGCGGTTCCTGGGTTCGAATCCCAGCCCCGGCACCATAAAGCCATCAATGATGATGTCCACAGGTACAACCTGTATGATCCTTCTCTTCGTGATGGTCCTTACCGCAAGAACACTCATGATCATGATGATGTTCGTGATCGTGGTGATGCTCATGGTCGTGATGGTGCCCACATGAACACTCATGCTCATCCAGACAGAAATCCACCCCGGAATCCTCTATGGCGTGAAGCATCACATGTTCCAATTCTCCGGCATCGACATCCGTCACAGCCACCATGAAATCGAAGTCCACCTTCTGCTTCGGCATGAGGGAACCATGGCAAAGGACACCTTCGTCAAGATCGGTGAGGTTGAGCGTTATACCCTTTCCCTCGAACATTATGGCCATCTTGATGTGTCCGAGGAACATGCCTGATTCTTCATCAACCCAATGTCCGACCTTCATCATCATATCGATGAGTCTTGCTTCAGCATCCGCATTGAAACCATGGATGTGCCCGGAAAATCCTGCTGCCGACCCATTTGCTTCTTCGATCGATGTCGTCATTCTCTCAACTCCGAAAATACCTTGTCTAGATTCTCGCCGGTAGTGGCCACGACAGGGATCACCTCTATGCCCGGTATCTCTTTGTTCATCCATTGGATGGCCTCTTCCTTCACGTCATCCGGTGTGAGATCCATCTTGTTCATGACCAATATATCTGAATCCATCAATTGTTTCTTGTAGAAATCCTTCTTCTTTTCTACGAACAGCTTGAATCTTGGACCATCGAATATGCCGATTATCTGTATGAACTCCTCACCATAATCGATCAATTCGATGGCTTCCCTGACCTTACCTGGGAACGCAATCCCTGTAGGTTCTATTATCAGGATGTCGGGTGCGATCTCCGACTTTATCTTCATCAGGGATTCGTGCATGGTCCCGACCATGGAACAGCAGATGCATCCGTTAGGAAGTTCGACTGCGTTGTATCCTTGTGAGTTGATCGTGGCTCCATCGACACCGATGTCGCCTGCCTCATTGACGAGTATGGACACTTTCTTCCCTTTATTGATGAACATATCTGCCATCTTCATGAGAAGTGTCGTCTTCCCGCTCCCTAAGAATCCTCCCAGGATGTAGATCTTCATACGACCTATATCTGCAGATGGGTATTAACGCATTACTCAATCAATTCCGAAAGATCGTGTATCCTGTGGTCACAAACACACTCGATCGCATCCCCGCGGTCGATGTGTATGGCATCCACGCCTGCGTTGATGGCGCATAGCATATCATTGGGAGAATCGCCTATGAAACATGCGTTGCGTCTAGGTATGTCATATTTGCCCATTATGAGGTCGATACAATAAGGCGATGGTTTCTGTTCGACCATCCTCTCGTAACCTACAATCTGATCGAAGTGATCGGTGATACCGAATCTATCGAGTGTCTGCCGTATCCTATACTCCGTCTTACCGGATGCGATACAGAGGATCTTGCCCCTATCGTACAATTCTTCTATGACATGCATCGACTCCGAAAAGAATGATGTGGATTCCACCATGTCCTTTTCAGATTCCATTATGAACGCTGTGACGAACTCTCTGAGTTTACATGTGCAATCTGAGAATCTTCCAAATGTCTGATTCAATGATTCCCTCATATATTCGGAACATTTCCTCTCATCGAATGGGAATCCCGCGACCTCGAAGGCTTTCCTGTAACATCCGATAGATGGCTTCAGAGAATCCACCAACGTCATATCGAAATCGAAAATATACAGTTCGTAATCCTTCATCGGATGCCGTATGTGATGGATGATTTAACTGTGATGGTAAGACAAGGGGCAACGCCCCTTGGATTCATTCCTTTGGTAATTCGAACGTTGCGTTCAATTCGCCGGTCATCTTTCCCCAATATGCAACGGTAGTGATCTCGGCTTTCAAAGTGGTGATATTCTCTTCCCTCTCGTATGTGGAAGATTTATCGCCATCAGGACCTACCCACCATCCGCTGACGGTGATCGTTCCGACGACATTCGATGTGAAAATGATGTAACCATCATCCCACAATACTATCGAATCCTCGTTGAGGTACTCCTTGCCTTGGTATGTACATTTCAGTCCATCGCCGAGACTCAGTTTCAAGACTGTTGGAAATTCCATAGATACGTTCTTCTCATCATCGCAACACTCTTTCTCTGCAGATGTGTAGATAGCTATGCCGGCGATGATGATCAAGGCGACAACGCCTATTGTTATGATGGTACTCTTCATAATTCATCCTCCACGATATACCATGGCAAATGTAAAGAGAATCTCTGAATACTAGACGTCTTCCCATGCCAGAATGTTGATGGAGGGGATTTTACCCCGTCATCACATTCTCTTTTTCCAATTCATCAAGGATCTTCTTCCTCAATGCTGTAAATTCAGGATCCGTACGGTTCCTGGGCCTTGGCCACGGAACATCGATTATCTCCTTGATCTCCGCAGGCCTTTTCGTGAGAACAACGACCCTGTCCGAAAGGAATACTGCCTCTTCAACAGAGTGAGTGATGAATATTATGGTCTGGTCCGTCTTCTCCAAGATCTTGACCAATTCCATCTGCATGATGTTCCTGGTCTGTGCATCAAGTGCACCAAAAGGCTCGTCCATCAATATCACATCAGGATTGTTCACGAATGCCCTTGCGATACCTACGCGCTGTTTCATCCCTCCAGAAAGTTCGTGGATCCTTGCATCCATGAAATTCTCAAGACCTACAAGTTTGAGGTACTTCTCCGCCCTCTCTCTCCTCTCTGCCTTAGGGACTCCTGCAACCTCCATTCCGAATTCTACATTCTTTCTCACGGACCTCCATGGAAAGAGCGCAAAATCCTGGAATACCATGCCTCTGTCAGCACCTGGTTCAGTGAATACTTTACCGTTGGAAGATACTGTACCGCTCGTAGGTTTTTCCAATCCTGCGATGCATCTGAGCAGTGTGGTCTTACCGCATCCAGATGGGCCGACTACGGATATGAGTTCACCCTTCTTGATGTCAAGGCTGAAGTCCTTTATTGCAACAACTTCCTTATCATCGGTTTTGAAAGTCTTACTGAGGTGATCGATTACGATATCTCCGACCTCATCGGAGTGATTGTGTTGTTTCTTATTGAACCTGATCTCGTTCATTCGATCCCCATCCTTTTAGCTATGGCTTTGTGTGC
>ENA-UONY01000447-UONY01000447.1-human-gut-metagenome-genome-assembly--contig:-CS9-NODE-447-length-51736-cov-6.738492_pt1 | contig 51736 bp, 49 predicted proteins | sample MGYA00242465_ERZ724012 | MGnify/ENA metagenome assembly ERZ724012 | reverse complement strand
AGCGCCGCGGAACATTGCATTCCGCAGCGCTGATTCTTTATTCTTTATCATCTTCCGTTCGTCATGCCCTGCAGCTGCTGGCGGAGGATGGCGGGGGTGAAGAAAAGTCCCTCGCCGTGGTCGGCACGAAGATTGAGCCACGCGCCGCTGCACGCCTGATTTTTCGCCGCGAATGCGATCGGGAGCGCCGCGAAGTCGTCCAGAACGATGCTCTCCAGCTGTGCCTCCATCGCGTCGCGCTCGGAAGAGGCGGCGAACGTCAGCTCCTCATAGAGCGTGTCAAACCCGGCGTTTTCGTAGCCGGAAATATTCCATCCCGGCGAGGCCGCGCCGTTCCAGAAAGCGCCGTTTCCGCCGTTCCAGTAGAATGGCGCAAGAGAAAGATAGGCGTCGTAATAGCTCTGCGAGGCGGTCAGGAAGAGATCAAAGTCCCCCTCCTCTGCCGCGGCGAGCGCCTTATCCGGTGAGAGGACGGTGATCTCCAGCGCAATGCCCGCACCGGAGCACATATCCTTCAAGAGATTGGCCGCGCGTACCCATGCAGTCGAAGAATCACTGCACAATATGCGGAAGGAAAGGCGCTCCCCTTCCGGCGATTCGCGCACGCCGTCGCCGTCTGCATCCGTATACCCGGCGCTTTCGAGAAGCGCCGCAGCGCTCACCGCGCTGCATACCGCAGCAGCGGAGCCGTCCGTTCCATAGGGGATCGAGAAGCCGTAAGCGGGCAGCGCGCCGCCGAAGCCGGTGAGCGCAAGCGTCTCCCGGTCGGCGCAGAGTGTGATCGCCTCGCGGACGGTCTTGTCGCGCAGCAGCGGATTGCCCCTGGAGGCTTTGTCCGTGCGCTGGTTGAACTCCACAAGCAGCAGCTCGCCGGATGTGCCGTACGCGGTGCTGCGTCCCTCGGCGAGAGCTTCCACGGCGGACTTTGAGAGATTCCACGATGCGTCAAGCGCATTGTTCTCCATCGCCGCGGCAAGGTCGGCACAGCCGAAGTGCAGCTCCACGATCTCAGCACGGGCGGTGCCGTTCCAGTAATCGTCGTTGCGGCGCAGCGTCAGCACACCGTTTTCGTATTTCTCCCAGATATACAGCCCCGAGCCGGTCATCGTCTCCGCCGTCGGGACAAGGGAAGAAAGGCTCGCTCTGGCCTGTGCTGCGTCCTTCGGAATACCGGAGGTCGTATACTCCATGCCGGACAGGGCATTCCAAACGCTCCGCGGCACGAGCGGCACGCGGGAGAGGCATTCTTCCACCGCCGCAACGTCGCCCCAGGCGAGGAACGAAAGATGCGTATCGTCCGTGACCGAAATGCCGGTCGTGTCGATGAGCTCGCAGCCCGGATATCCATAAAGCAGAGAAAAGTCCTTCATGGACTGAAGCGAAAACTCCACATCCCGCGCCGTGAGCGCCGTGCCGTCGTGGAAGAAGACATCACTCCGCAGCGTCAGTGTCCAGAGCTTCGCGCCGTCCGCCGCGGCGGGCTGCACGGTGTACTCCTGACAGACGCTGTTGATGTATCGCCCGGTCTCGATATCGGCATAAAAGAGCGTATCGTACAAAAGCGAAATGGCCGCAGCCGCGGCGTCTGTTTCGGCGGTGTACGGATCGAGCGAGTTTGGCGTTTCGGAAAAGCCGAGACGGAACACCGTCTGCCCGCTCTCCGTTTTCTCCGGTTCGGGGCGGTAGCCGCAGGCGCCGATCGACGCTGTGAGCGCGAGAATAAGAAGGAGTATCCAGAATTTGGATCGGAAAAATTTCATACAGTCATCCTTAAAAAGCCGGCCGGCGTTTTTACTCTTAAGACGCGCACGGCCGGCTTATCGTTCAGCGCGGGAATTTACTCAATGCCAGTGAGATCGTAGTTATCCAGCCAGTTCTTCGCCGTTTCGCACACGGTGTGCAGGCATTCCTCGTCAAACGGGCTTTCAAGTCCCGCATTTTTGAGAAGCGTCGTGAACACTTCGCTGCCGCCCTGACGGGTGTACGCCATATAGCGCTCCCAGGCTTCCTTGCGGTCCTTTTGCAGCAGCGCCCAGATCTCCAGCGCGACGGTCTGCGCGAGGCAGTAGTCGATATAGTAGAACGGGCTCTGGTAGATGTGGAGCTGACGCTGCCAGCCCTCGCCCTCGCTGTAGACGGGGATATCGCCGTCGAGCTTCATCCACGGCATGTATACGCCGAGAAGCTCCTTCCAGACGCCGTGGCGCTCCGCCGGGGTCATGTCCGGCTTTTCGTAAACGACGTGCTGGAAGTGATCGACCATCGTGCCGTAGGGGATGAACGTGAGCGCCCCGGCGAGGTGGCTGTAGAGGTACTTGCGGGTATCGTCGCCGAAGAAGCCCTCCGCCCACGGCCACGCCATGAATTCCATGGACATGGAGTGGACTTCGCACGCTTCCATGCTCGGCCAGACATACTCCATCGGGACGCGCCAGGCATTGAGATACGCCTCAAAGGCGTGACCTGCCTCGTGCGTCACGACCTCCACGTCGTGCTGCGTGCCGTTGAAGTTGGCGAAGATGATCGGGACGTTGTAATCGGGGATAGACGTGCAGTAGCCGCCGGCGGCTTTGCCCGCGGTGGAGAGTACGTCGAGCAGTTCGCGCTCCCGCATCATGCGGAAGAACGCGCTTGTTTCGGGCGAGAGCTGATCATAGAACTTCTGGCCATGGGCGAGAATGTGCTCCGCATCGCCGCAGGGGCGCGGGTTGCCGCTGCGGAAGGAGAGCGCCGCATCCGCAAAGCTCAGCGGATACGTTTTGCCGAGGCGCTTGGCCTGCTCCTGATAAATGCTCTCCGCAACCGGCACAAGATACTTGCGCACGGCGGCGCGGAATTTCTCCACGTCCGCCTTGCCGTAGCAGTTGCGGCCCATGCGGTAGTAGCCGAGCGTCGTATAGCCCTCGTAACCGAGTTTTTTGCCCATCGCGTCGCGCAGGTGGACAAGCTCGTCGTAAATACGGTCAAGCTCGCTCTGGTGCTCCTTGTACCACGTGCCCTCGGCCTTCCATGCGGCAAGGCGCTGCGCGTCGTCCGCGCCGGTCTTGAACGGCGAGAGCTGCGAGAGCGTATACACGCCGCCCTCGAACGGGATCTGCGCCGAAGCGATGAGCTTATCGTATTCGGTCGTGAGATCGTTTTCCTTCTGCAGTTCCGGGATGATCTCCGGCGAGAATGTTTTGAGCGCGATCTCGGCGTTGAGGAACATCAGCGTGCCGTATTCCTTTTCAAAGTCTGCGCGGTAAGGCGAAGAGAGCATCGCCTTCGTCCACTCCTGCGAATATTCCTCCAATTCCGGGGAGAGCTGGTTCCAGAAACCGTTCTCTTCATCATAGAATTTGTCGCGCGTGTCGATCGTGTGGCGCACCTGGGCAAGCGTCGCGAGCGTCTGGATGTGCTTGTTGAGCGCTTCCTCTTCCAGAAATACGGCTTTGGCTGCGTCGTAGCTCTCCGCAGCGCGCAGCTTTTCGGTCAGACCGCGAAGCGAGGTTTTCAGCGCCTCGCCGTCGGGGCGCTCGTAGGGCATTTCGCGAAATTTTAAGGCTTCCATAGAAAAGCTCCTTATCCATAAAATAAGATCCGGAAAGTATTTTAGTCTACTTTCCGGATTTTTGCAACCTTATTGCGTTTTCCCGCCGGTCACGACGGCAACGGAGAAGCTTTTCCCGGCAGCCGTCACAGGGCATACCGCCATGCCGACACCGTAAAGCCGTGTGAGCGTGTCACCCGTGAGGGCTTCTTCCGGCTTCCCCGCAGCAAGAACGCCGCCGCCTTGAAGCGCGAGCACCTGCGAGGCGTATCGGAACGCCTGATTGGGGTCGTGCGTGGAGAAGATCACGGTGAACCCCTCCTTTGCAAAGGCGCTCACGCGCTCCATCACGAGAGCGCTGTTGCCGCAGTCAAGATTGGCCGTCGGCTCGTCCATGACGAGGACGCGGGCATTCTGCACCATGGCGCGCGCCAGCAGCGCAAGCTGCCGCTCGCCGCCGCTCACGCGGCCAGATTCCCGGTGCGCCAGATGCGCGATACCAAGGCTCTCCATTGCTTCGAGCGCTGCGGCCTTGTACTCCGGCTTTGGCGCATCAAACACGCCGATCTGGTTGGTGAGCCCCATCATGACGATCTCAAGCAGCGTATAATTGAAGGACGGAACGCACGACTGCGGGATATACGCGATCTCGCGTGCCGCGGCGCGGCGGTCAAGCGTGCGCATGTCCTTGCCGTTTACAAGAATGCCGCCCTCCGTCGGCGTGAGAAAGCCGAGCACGCAGCGGAAAAGCGTGCTCTTGCCGACGCCGTTCGGCCCGAGCACGGCAGCAATATCGCCGTCGGCAGCGGTGAACGTTATATCGCGCAGTATGGGCGTGCTGCCGTAGGAAAAACCAAGGCGGTTAATTTCAATGCTCACGGTCGGCACCTCCCCGCAGAATGAGCCAGACGAACACCGGCGCGCCGACAACGGATGTCAGAATACCGAGCGGGACCTCCCCCGCCGTGGCAAGGCGGGCAATGTTGTCCACGACCATAAGGAACGATCCGCCGAGCAGCATCGATGCCGGGATGAGGCGCTTATAGTCATGTCCGAAGAGCATCCGCGCAAAGTGCGGGATGACGAGGCCGACCCAGCCGATCATGCCGCTTACGGAAACACAGGCGGATGTAATGAGCGTGGCGCAGATGACGATCACAAGACGAAGGCGCGTTGTATGCACACCGAGACTGCGCGCTTCCTCCTCGCCGAGCGTCAGCAGATTGATGCGCCAGCGCAGCAGAAAGAGCGGCACCATCCCGATGAGCGCCGGGATGAGCGCGAACTGCAAATCGCGCGTTTTGGCTGAAGAGAGCGAGCCCATCAGCCAATACGTGATGGCCGGGAGCTGCTGCTCGGTGTCCGCGACAAGCTTTATAAACGATGTGCCCGCCGAGAAAAGCGAGCCGACGACAATCCCCGCGAGCACCATGGCGAGCGTGCCGTTCATGCGGCTCGCCCGGCTGATGCACCACGCGAGCGCCACCGCGCCCACGCCGAACACGAACGCGCTCACCGTGACGCCGAAATAGTTGAAAGACAGGAGAATGCCGAGCGCCGCGCCGAAGCCCGCGCCGTTGGACGCGCCGAGAATGTCCGGCGATACCATGGGGTTGCGGAACATGCCCTGATACGCCGTACCGGCAACGGAAAGCCCCGCACCGACAAGCGCCGAGAGCGCCACGCGCGGCAGACGGATGTTCAGCACGACCACGCGCTCCTGCCCCGTATAGGCCGGTACCGGCGGCTGCATACCGAAGAGCTTGCAGAATCCCTCCCGGATGGCGTCCCACAGAATGCGGAAAAGCGTTCCCGGTGCAACGGCGAACCGTCCCAGCAGGAACGAGCCAAAAAACAGCAGCACGAACGCCGCCGCAAGCACCCGGAACCGCCGGGCGTAGACCGATGTTTTATCTTCCGTAACGACGACCTCCCCACCGCTTTTATTCTATAGCGGAAATAGTATCACGCAAAGCGCTTTTCTGTCAATTAATTTAGATAAAGAAAAGCGCCCCGGCGCATATGCGCCGGGGCGAACGGAGAAAGCATCAGGGATAATACTTGTGAAAAACTGCCTGCGCCGCGGAGTCGGCGGCGTCAAGCGCCTCGTGGTAGCGCGCAATCAGCGTGCGCGCCTCGTCCGTCAGGTGCGAGCCGTGCGCGCCCTCGCGGTCGATGAGGCGGACATCGAATTCCTTTTCAATGGAATTGATGATTTTCCACGCCTTGGAATACGCCATGCCCATGGAAGCGGTGGCGCGGTTGATGGAGCCGAGTTCCTCCACGCCTTCCAGAAGCTGGACAATGCCCCGGCCGAAGCCGAGCGCGTCCGGGTCCGTGCCGTTGTGGAACTTTACAATCGTTCTGCAGCGCATGGTGATTTCTCCTTATAATTAATCCTTAAAAATTCAGCAGCCCTTGACGGTCTCGCGGACAACCTCGGCGATGTGCGATGCGCAGAGTCCCATCTCCTCAAGCAGAGCCGCCGCCGGGCCGGAGTGGCCGAACTCGTCGTTCACGCCGACGCGGCGCACCGGCACGGGGTGCTTCTCGCTCACGAGTGAGCACACGGCCTCGCCGAGACCGCCGATAACGCTGTGCTCCTCGCAGGTGACGATCTTTCCGCATTCGCGTGCGGCGGCAAGGATGGTCTCCTCGTCGAGCGGCTTGATGGAGCAGACGTTGATAACGCGGACCGAAATGCCCTCCGCGGCGAGCGCTTCCGCCGCCTTGAGCGCCTCGGCAACCATAAGGCCGGTTGCCGCAACGGCGATGTCTGTGCCGGGGCGGAGCACCTCCGCTTTGCCGATCTCGAAGGAATAGTTTTCCTCCTCGTGAATCACGGGAACCGCGGCGCGGCCGAACCGGATGTACACCGGGCCTTTGTGCTCATAGGCCGCCTTGACGGCGGCGCGCGCTTCCACGTCGTCCGCCGGGGAGAGCACGACCATACCGGGGATCGTGCGCATGAGTGCGAAGTCCTCGCAGCACTGGTGGGAAGCGCCGTCCTCGCCGACGGAAATGCCGCCGTGGGTGGCGCAGATTTTCACGTTCAGATGCGGATAGCCCACGGTGTTGCGCACCTGCTCATAGGCACGTCCCGCCGCGAACATTGCAAACGACGAGCAGAACGGAACAAAGCCCATCGTGGAGAGGCCGGCGCTCACGCCGATGAGATCGGCCTCAGCGATGCCGCAGTTGATGTGGCGGTCGGGGTAAGCCTTTTTGAAGATCGCCGTTTTGGTCGCGCCGGCAAGGTCGGCGTCCAGAACAAGGATATCGTCGTGCTCGGCGGCGAGCGCCGTTACCGCGTTGCCGTAGCTCTCGCGGGTAGCAATTTTTACAACGTCCGCCATCATTCTGCCTCCTGTTCGCGCAGCGCCGCGGTAAGCTCTTCCATCGCGGCGTGGTATTGTTCCTCGTTGGGGGCTTTGCCGTGCCAGCCCACCTGATTTTCCATGAAGGATACGCCCTTGCCCTTGACGGTCTTGAGAACGATCGCGGAGGGGCGTCCCTTTTCCTGCTCAGCGCGCTTCACGGCTTCGTCGATCGCGTCAAAGTCGTGACCGTCCACGGTCTGGACAAAGAGACCGAATGCGGCGAACTTCTCGTCGATCGGGTAGGGGCTCATAACGTCGCTCACGGCGCCGTCGATCTGGAGATTGTTGTTATCGACGAACACCAGAAGGTTATCCAGCTTATAGTGCGAAGCAAACATCATTGCCTCCCAGACCTGGCCTTCTTCGATCTCGCCGTCGCCAAGGAGCGTATACACGCGCACGCCGTTTCCGAGGCGCTTTGCGCCGAGCGCCATGCCCGCCGCCGTGGAGACACCCTGGCCAAGAGAGCCGGTAGACATGTCCACGCCGGGCGTGAGATTCATGTTGGGATGACCCTGCAGGCGGCTGCCGATGTGGCGGAGTGTTTTGAGCTCGTCCACGGGGAAGAAGCCGCGGTTGGCCAGCACCGAGTAGAGCGCCGGAGCCGCGTGACCCTTGGAGAGGACAAACCGGTCGCGGTTTTCCCAGCGCGGGTTCTGCGGATCAACGTTCATATGCCGAAAATAGAGATAGGTGAGCACGTCGGCGGCGGAAAGACTTCCGCCCGGATGCCCGGATTTTGCCGCGTAAACGCCCTCGATGATGCCGAGGCGCACCTTGCAGGCGGCGATTTTCAACTGTTTCTTTTCGTCCTGCGTCAAAATGCAAGTACCTCCCCCGGCGGGTTTCCCCGCCACAAGTATTTTCACGAATTGATTATAGATTCCCCGGTCGATTCCGTCAAGAAAAACAGAAAGTCTCCGAAGAAAAGACTCTTCGGAGACAATGACCGCACATATTTATTATGTATTACTCCATCGCGGCGGCAAGCGAGCCGAGCCGGTTTTCGATGAACGCCGGGACATCGTCCCGCGGGATCTCCAGCGCGACGGCGAGCTCGCCAAAAAGAAGCTCTTCCGCGCGGCGGAGATATTTTTCGTCCGTGCTGCCGATGCGCTTCTGCCGCTTTTCGGCTTCAATCTTCTTGGCGCGGATGGATTTTGCCAGCCGGATGAGATCCATGCAGTCGAACGAGGTGATCTGCTTCTGATAATACGTGCGCAGCGCGCTGAGATTTTTCTCCGTGCAGATCTCCGCCGGGACACCCGGCATGGCGTCGATAACGGCCTCGGCCTCGCTGCGGTTCATCACCGGGCGGATCGGCACCTTGCCGCTGTCCGCCGGGGTCTGGATGGTGCCGGTCTGATACATCGGCCGCAGAAGATAATACGGCTTTCCCGGCTGGGAGGCAGAGAATTTGACCGATGTGATCTCCTCCACCACACAAACGCCCGTTCCGCCATACATAACCTTCTCACCGATGGAAAACATTTTGCACCTCCCAAATGCATACGCCGGCGATCCCGCGCGAAACCGCGGGGAAAGCCTTTTCTTTAATATTCTAAAGAGATTATACCATATTTTCGAAACGCGGTGCAAGCGGAAAATTCACAAAATTGTTACAATTCAGAGCATACGGATGCCAACTGTGCAGATTAGCCCCCAAAAACGTAAATTACTCCCTCTATCTTGTGCGTTTTTTTATTGACTATAAGCCCTTACTGTGCTATATTGTCATCAAAAGCGGGATAGCGTAACGCAGTGTAGCATTAATCAACATAATTCGCTTTTCCGTTCGAAATTGTAAGCAAAAAAATTTAAGAATAAGAGGTCGAACACAATGAAAAAAGCAATTTCCGTTCTCCTTCTGGCGTGCATGCTGCTCACGCTGACCGCGTGCGGCGAAAAGGCTCCCGCCACTGCCGAATACAAGCTTGGCATGGGCGTGAGCGTCAGTCTGGACACCTCCGACACCAACCTCGCTCAGGTTGACGCCACCGTCGCCACGGTCGTCACCGACAGTGAAGGCAAGATCGTCCTCTGCCGCATCGACTGCGCGCAGAACAAGATGGACGTCACCGGCGGCCAGGTCGATACCGCCGCTACCTACACCACCAAGCGCGATCTGAAGTTTGACTACAACATGGTCAAGTACTCCAACGCCACGCTCGAGTGGTTCGAGCAGGTCGAGAACCTTGAAAAGTACGTTGTCGGCAAGACCGCCGAGGACATCAAGAACATCGAGACCCGCGTTAACGAAGAGGGCTACAACGTCGCCGTTGACGAAGAGCTGTTCGCTTCCTGCTCCATCAGCCTCGAGGCCTTCCAGGAGGCCATTGTGAAGGCCTGCAACGACGAGAAGGGCTCCACCTTCACCGCCGTCCCCGGCTCCTTCACGCTGGGCGTGTCTGCCATCTCCAACTCCACCGAGTCCGTGTCCGCTGCTGATTCCGAAGACGGCAACGCCATGGTCAAGATGTACACCGAGTTCGGCGCCGCCGCTGTCGATGCCGACGGCAAGATTCTCGCCGCTCTGACCGATGCCATCCAGCCCAAGATCACCGTGAGCGCCGAGGGCGAGATCCTCAACAAGGACTACACCGCCACCAAGCGTGAGCTCGGCGACGACTACAATATGGTCAAGTACGGCAACGCCATTGCCGAGTGGGACGCCCAGGCCAAGGCTTTTACTGACTACACCGTCGGCAAGACCGCGGACGAAGTGATGGGTCTCGACACCACCACCAACGCCGAGGGCTATCAGGTCTCCACCGATGAGACGCTGCTCGCCTCCTGCACGATGGCTATCGACGGCATGCAGGCCGCCATTGCCACGGCGGTGAACAACGCCCGGTAATCTCCGCGAAGCAAATGAACCGGAAAAAGAATACCCGCGCGATTGCCGCTCTTCTCTGCGGCGCTCTTCTCGCCCTTGTTCTTCTCTCCGGCTGTTCAGCTTCCGCCGAGCCTGTCAAGGCACAGGGAAAAAGTTATTTCACCTACTTTGACACGGTGACCTATATCTATAGTTATGCAGGCGATTCGGCAGAACGGTTTTCGGACTGTTCTGCCGAAATTGCTGATATACTCGGGGAATATCACCAGCTGTTTGATATTTACCACGAGTATTCCGGCATAAATAACCTCTGCACGGTGAACAAACTGGCCGGCGGAGAACCTGTAGCGGTGGATGCGCGGCTGATGGAGTTTCTGCTCTACGCGAAAGAGCTCTACGAGCTCACCGGCGGAGAGATGAACGTCATGATGGGAAGCGTCCTCAGGCTCTGGCACGATGCACGCGAGACGGCGTCGGACGATTCGAAGAACGCCTATGTCCCCGCGGAAGAGGAGCTCGCCGAGGCCGCAGAACATACGGATATTTCCCTTCTGGAGCTGGACGAGGAACATAACACCGTCCGCATCGCCGATCCTCTTGCCTCCATCGATGTCGGCGCACTCGGCAAAGGCTACGCCACCGAAATGGCGGCGCAGAAAGCCGAAGAGCTCGGCTGCGAAAGCTACGTTCTCAACGTCGGCGGCAACATCCGCATCATCGGCACACGCCCCGACGGCACCGGCTGGAAAACCGGCGTGCGCGACCCGAAGGACCCGGACGGGAGCTTCTGCGCCAAGCTTTTGCTCGCCGATACCTCGTGCGTCACCTCCGGCGTTTATGAGCGCTATTTCACCGTGGACGGCGTGCGGTATCACCACATCATCGATAAGGATACGCTCTACCCCTCCACGCTCTATTCCTCCGTCACGGTAGTGACGAAGAACAGCGGTCTTGCCGACGCACTCTCCACCGCGCTCTTCTGCATGCCCCTTGCCGACGGCGAGGCGCTCTGCGGAAAGCTGGGAGACGTGGAAGTGCTCTGGGTGCTCCCGGACGGCGAGATACATACTACGCCCGGCATGGAGGCTCTTCTCGTTTCGGAGGAGCCGGCCGGGGAATCATGAATCAAAATAAATATTACAGCAAAGAAGAAATGAATGGAAAGGTTGGATTCTGATGGCATTCCGTAAGCGCCTTCAGGCGGTTCACGTTCCCCATCATAAGAACACCGCCGGAATGAAGGCCGAGCCCCTTCCCCCGCCGAAAGAAGTTCTGCTCCCCATGAACATGCACATGGGCACCCCCGCCGTGCCGGTCATCAGCGTCGGCGACTATGTCCGCGTCGGTCAGAAGATCGCCCGCAGCGAGGGCAGCATCAGCGCCGAAGTCCACGCGACGGTCTCCGGTACGGTTGTTTCTCTCGATCCGATGCCGGAACTGTTCGGCAACGATCTGCCGGTCATCCGCATCGAGAACGACGGAAAGATGGAGGCCGATCCCACGCTTGCCCCGCGCACCGCGGAAGATCTCGCCGCGTTCATCGACGATCTGCACGAGAGCGGCATCGTCGGTCTCGGCGGCGCGGCGTTCCCGGTGGACGGCAAGTTCTCCGCCGCGCTGCGCAGCCCCGTGAAGACCATGCTCATCAACGGCGCGGAGTGCGAGCCCTACGTCACGAGCGACAACCGCATGATGCTCGACCACGGCGACGAAGTCCGCCGCGGCGTGGAGCTTCTCAAGCAGTACATCAAGCCGGAGAACTTCGTTCTCGCGATCGAGAACAATAAGCCGAACGCCATTGCCGCGATGAAGGAGCTCTTCGCCGATGATCCCTCGGTGAGCGTCATTGCGCTCGACAGCTCCTACCCGCAGGGCGCCAAGCAGATGATTCTCTATAACGCCCTCGGCAAGGTCGTTTACGCCGGTCAGCGTCTCGCGACGCTCGGCGTTATCATCATCAACGTCTCCACGCTCGCCAAGCTCGCCAAGTTTATGGACACCGGCATGCCGCTCGTCGACCGCATCGTCACGATCGACGGCTCCGCGGTCAAGGAGCCGAAAAACCTGCTCGTCCCCATCGGCACGCCGTACCGTTATCTGGTCGAGGCCGCGGGCGGACTCAAGTGCGAAGCGGGCCGCGTTGTAAACGGCGGACCGATGATGGGTCACGCCGTCCCCTCGCTCGACTACCCGGTGCTCAAGACAACCGGCAGCGTGCTGGTGTTCTCAGAGGCGGACAGCGTCATCCGCGAGCCCTCGCCGTGCATCCATTGCGGCCGCTGCGTATCGCACTGCCCGATGAACCTGAACCCCACCGCGTTCTCCGAATCTCTCGAAGAAGAAAACGCCGACAAGCGCGCGCTGCTGCTCGATAACTACCACGTGAACTTCTGCATTGAGTGCGGCAGCTGCAGCTATGTCTGCCCGGCGCACCGCCCGCTCGTGGAGCACAACCGCGAAGCGAAGAAATTCCTCAGAAAATACAAAGCCGACCACAAGGAAGGAGGGAATAAATAATGGATAAACGGTTTGCCACTCCCTCTTCCCCGTTCACCCATTGCGGCGCGAGCACGCAACGCATCATGCTCGACGTGATCATCGCTCTGCTGCCCGCCACGGTCGCCGCGATCGTTATCTTCGGCGCTCCGGCGCTCGTGCCGATCCTCTCGTGTGTGATTGCCGCTGTTCTTTCCGAGTTTCTCTTCAACGTGATCACGCACCGCAAGCAGTCCATCGGCGATCTCAGCGCCGTTGTGACGGGCCTGCTGCTCGGTCTCAATCTCAGCACCAACGTGCCGGTATGGCAGTGCGTGCTCGGCAGCGTGTTTGCAATCGTGTTCGTCAAGTGCCTGTTCGGCGGTCTTGGCCACAACTTTGCGAACCCTGCCATCACCGCACGCGTGTTCCTGCTCGTCTCGTTCGCGCAGGTTGCCGGCGGCGCAATGCCGAAGGGCGTCGATCTCGTAACGAGCGCCACCCCGCTCGAAGTCCTCAAGACCGGCGGCGAGGGGCTCCCCTCCCTGCTGGATATGTTCCTCGGCGTGCGCGGCGGCGCGGTCGGCGAAACGTGTGTTATCGCGCTGCTCATCGGCTTTGCGTATCTCGTCATCCGCCGCGTGATCCGCTGGTACGTTCCGGCGATCTTCGTCGGCAGCGTGTTTGTTCTCTACTTCGTCACGACCGGCAGCGCCGTTACCGCGCTCTACCAGATCATGGCAGGCGGCCTGTTCCTCGGCGCGATCTTCATGGCGACCGACTACCAGACCTCGCCGATCAACAACAAGGGTAAGGCGTTCTTCGCGCTCGGCTGCGGCATTCTGACATTCGTGATCCGCGAATACTGCGCGTATCCGGAGGGCGTGTCGCTCTCCATCCTCGTGATGAACATTCTTGCTCCGATGATCGAAAAATGGACGGCGGCTACGCCGCTCGGATTGGGAGGGCCGAAAAATGCAAACTAAAGGCAGCTTTCTCCGCTCGGCTCTGACGCTGATCGTTCTCTTCCTCGTGTTCGCCCTTCTGCTCACCGGTCTCAACACCTGGGCCGGCCCGATTATCGAGCAGGGCGAGGCATCCCAGGCAGTCGGGCCGCTTCTGGAAGTGCTCCCCGGCGCGCAGGGCTTTGATCTAATCTACAGCAACGACGGCTCCGCCGGAAGCGAGCTCGTCGATATCCCGGAATCCGTGGAGAGCATTTACTCCGAGACCTCCGGCCTTGGCTACGCGATGCTGCTCACCACCTCGCAGGGCTACACAAAGCAGCCGATGGAGATCGCTCTAGGCATCGACGCCGAGGGTAAGATCGCCGGGGCGCAGGTTCTCGTCTATCCCGAAACCAAGGACATGGGCGTGGATACGTATCCGCAGACCTACGTCGGTCAGGATTCCACGCTTGCGGACGTGAGCCTCGTCGCGGGTGTTACCTACTCCTCCAAGGCGTTCCATGATGCCATTCTCGACGCTTTCAGCGCTCTCACGGCAAACGAGCTCGTCACCGCGGGCGTCAAGGGTGACGACCAACTGCTCACCGAGCTGATTGCCACCGTCTTCCCCGGCATCATGAACAGCGAAGGTGCGATGCAGGGCGAGGAGACCGATACCGGTATCGACGGCGTGACCGCCGCTTACAAAGCGCCGAACGGCGCGGGCTTCGCGTTTATCGCGAATGTGGACGGCGCGGGCGTGCTCGCTATTGCGAATACCACTGGCAGCGTCTGTGTTTACGATACGGACGGCAACGTTGTGACCGATTCCTACGCCGATTTCGCTGAGACCGCCGCCGCGTATGCGCGCGACAACGGCGATCTCTACACGGACGACGATATCTCCAAGCTCAGCGCTTACTACTCCAAGGACGCGGATTACGCGGTGCTCGGTCTGGACGGCGTCTATAATTCCGTGACCGCCGCTTACACCGTGACGGAAAACGGCGAAACGCTTTACGCTTTCGTCTCCCGTCCCTATGGCTACAGCAACATGCCGATGGCCGTCTACTATGTCCTTAACGCCGACGGCGAAATCGTCATGATGAACGCCAAAGAGTTCATTCTTGAGAAGGAATACTTCTCCAAGTACACGCTCGACGCGCCAAGCTATAAGGAAGGCTTCGTCGGTCTGACCGGCGAAACCATGACGGACGACGTAGCGTTCATCTCCGGCGCAACGGTGACGACGAACGCCGTCAAGACTGCCACGCACGACGTGTTCGACGCCTTTGCCACTCTGAAAGAGAACGGAGGACTTGGCAATGAATGAGAAGAAAATGACTGTGAACCCGATGTGGGTGCTGTTTCTCGGCGCGTGCCCCGCGCTGGGCGCGACCGGAACGCTTCAGGGCGCCGTTGCCATGGGCGTTGCGGTATTCGCCGTGATGCTGCTCACCGCGCTCGTGATGGCGCTGCTGCGCCGTATTCTCCCGGAGCGCGCGATCATCGCCGCAACAATCCTCACGGCGGCGCTGTTCGTTTCCGCCGCGCAGCTCGTGCTGCACGCGATGCTGCCGTCCGTTTACAAAATGCTCGGCGTGTATCTCGCCGCGGCCACCGTCAACCTGCTGGTATTCAGCCGCAGCGCCGATAACGCCTCCGGCGGTTGGTTCGGCAAAGTTCTCGTGACCGGCATTGAGTTCCTCGTGGTGATCGCCGTCGTCGCGCTGCTGCGTGAGCTCCTCGGCCTCGGCACCGTCTGGGGACAGGAGATCGCGTTCTTCAAGGCGCACGCTGTGGCCTCGATCCAGAAGCCCATGGGCGGCTTCCTGGTGTACGCCATCGTCGCGGCGATCGTCAATGCTCTCTTCCCTGCTGCGTGCGCCGCAGAGGAAGAGCCAGGCTTTGCCGGTGTCGCCGCCGGTACGGCAGAAGGAGGTAACGAGTAATGACATTCAAAACTCTCGTCGGTATCGTGCTTGGCGCAATGCTCGCCAACAACTACGCACTTGAGAAGTTCCTCGGTGTGGCTCCCCTGCTCGGCTGGTCAACGCAGGAGAAGAAGATCACCGCGCTCGGCTCGTCCGTGACCATCGCCATGGTGCTCACGGCCCTGATCGCCGGTCTCGTGCAGACCTACGTTCTGGACGTGCTGTCTTTTGGTTATCTGCAAACGCTCGTCTTTGCCGCGATTGTTCTCATCGTTGTCTATGTGATGAACGCCGTTGCGAAGGCCGCCTTCAAAAAGAGCCTCGGCATTTACTTCCCCATCATCGCGCTCAACAGCGCGGTGCTCGGCATTGCGGTGAATAATGCCGCCGACGGCCTCAATCTCGGCATGAGCATGCTCACGGCGTGGGGCTCCGGTATGGGCTTCTGGCTGGCTCTTGCGGCGTTTGCCGCCGTCCGCACGAAGATCCGCGAGCGCTATGTTCCGAAGGCGTGGCGCGGCCTGCCGATCTACCTGCTGACCGCCGCGATTCTCTCCATGGCGCTGCTGGCGTTCTGAGAAACGATCCAACAAACGTAAACCCGCCCTCCGATCCGCGGATCGAAGGGCGGGTTTTTCATAATTGAATGTCATAGCTTTTTGTGATATATTCTTTGTAGTTTCGACACGCGAAAAAAACTTGCTCTGTTGTGACGCGATGCGTCGAATCTGCAAAAGGGGTTTTCGATCATGAACGCAACAAAAGAACGCAAGATCACAAAAAAGGGTTATCTGCTGCTGGGAGCAATATTGATTTGCATCCTTATTTCCCTTACAGCCTTTCTCATAACACAGCAGAAAAAAAGTTCCGCGGTTTCTCCGCCGGAAGTTATCACAGTCTCCACGCTGGAAAAAATAATCAACGTTAAAGAGCTTTCAACATTTACTGCCGTATACAACGGCATCGCATCCGTGGGCCCTACAGAAAATGATAAACAGCCTGATTATTACGTTTCCTACGAAGCCCGGGTAAAAGCCGGCATTGTAATGGACGATGTCCAAATCGCCGTAGACAACAACAATAAAGTTATCACGGTCACTTTGCCAAATGTAGAAATCACCGAGATCAACGTCGACATCTCTTCTCTGGACTTTATTTTCTACAATCTTAAAGCAAATACCTCATCCGTTACGCAGGAAGCATATAAAGCCTGCGAGGATGATGTAAAAGAAGAAGTTGAAACGCAAGAAGCCATTCTCACGTTGGCAAAGCAAAATGCAGTTAACATAATCGAGGCACTCACCAGTCCGATTGTCGAACAGTTGGACGCAGAGTATCAGCTGGTCATTGAGTGAGGAGGAATGAAAGATGAAGCGCATTATTTCTGTTCTCCTTGCCGCTCTCACCTTGCTTTTGATGGCTGCCTGCGGCCAACAGGCGTCTGGATCCGAAGCGCAATCCGTTGTTGAACCCAAAGCATCCCAAATGAAATCCATTTGTGAACTCGCTACCATGGAATGCTATTATCACAATGTCGCAAAATATAAAGAGGAAAATGCCGAAGGCGTTCTTTGGTGGAAGAAAGACAAGGTTTTCTGGATAGAATACAGCGGCGTAGTGAAAATCGGCATTGATGCCTCGCTGGTAAATATTGTGATCGATGCCGACTCTGTAAGCATCACGTTGCCGGAAGCTACCGTTCTCTCATGCCGCGTAGACTCTTCATCACTAAACCAAGACTCCTATATTGTTGCAAAAGATTCTGCCGCCATCACCGCTGAGGATGAAGTATATTCATTCAGCGAGGCGCAGAAACAGCTGGAAGACTGCGCCGCCAACGATCGCGCACTTCTCGCAGAAGCGCAGCAGAGAGCGCAGGAGTTGCTTGAAGACTATATTACCAACATCGGGAATGCCGTCGGTAAAGAGTATACAATACACTGGGTTTATCTGAACAATAGTACTTCCCCTGCCGTGCCAACGCCTGCAGCGTCTGCTGTTCCAGAAACGACAGCCGGTTAATTCTCGGCGCCGCGACAGCGTTACAAAATCACATCTAACAGCATAAGGGGCCTTTGATTCCATATCAGAGGCCCCTTTATGTTTTTCCTGCAAACGGGTCTGTTTATCAAAGAAGCCCCCCGAGTTGATCGGAGGGCTTTGCTTTTATTTTTTCCGGCACTTTTTTTCGCACGCCGTACAAACGATTCACGAAAAGCTATCCTTTGTGCTCTTGGAATTATAGGAATTATTCGTTCCCATCGTCATCGTCTCCGCTGTCCTCGCCGTCCTTCTGGAGAAGAACCTTGCGGACAAGGATGACGGCCACGGCGATCACCGCCACGGCCAGTACGCCGATGATGACAAGCAGCACCGTGTTCGTCTTTTTCACAGGCTTGGCCGGGGTCTCGTCCTCACTAACGTCGGAACCGGCGGGGATGGGCTGGATGCTCTCATAGCCGCAGACGGAGCAAACGCCCTTCTGCTCGCCGTCCTCGGTCGCGGTGGGGGCTTTCAGAACCGTCCACGTATAGGTGTGGAACGCCTCGTCACCGTGCTCACCGCAGGTGCATTGATGCCAATGGGAAATGTCGTTATGCTCCCAGACACTCGAAAAGCTGTGCGTGTGCGCCTTGGTGGCGGTGAACGTCACGGGGACGGTGTTGGAGTAATAGGGATCAGAGGCCGTGCCGTTACTGGTGAGCTGAACGCTCACGCGGTAATACGTCGTGCCCTCGGTCTGTTCGGGCTTATAGCTTGAGTTCGTTGCGCCGGGGATGGCCTTCATGGCGGCGGTGCTGTTCGTCGCGGCGCTGTACCACTGATAGGTGAGCGTGCCGCCGTCGCTGGATGTCGCCTGAATGGAGAGGACAAAGTTCGGGTTCTCATCAATCGCCATCGTGCCGCCGATGGGCTGTGTGATGATGCTGAGAGACGCCGCTTTCTTCGTCACCGTAATGCCCGCTGCGCCGGAGAGCGTCTCGCCGCCCTCGCTCTTGAAGAGGCAGGCGACCTTCCAGCCGTTCATGTCATAAGGGATGTTGCTGAGCGTGAGCGTTTCGCTGTCGCCGCCGGAAATGCTCAGCGACGGGAACACCGTGCGCGCGGCAGTATAGTCGTAGATCTGCGTGCCGTCAGCGCTGACGATGCGCCAGACGTAGCTCGTCGCGCCATCCGCGCGAGCAATGAAGATTGCGCGTCCGCCCTCGGTGACGGTTTCGCCGGTCGGATCCTTCGTTGTCACAGGCGCTGCGGGCTTGGCGTTCACGGTGATGTGGCAGAACGAGGTCGTAACCGCGCCGGCGTCGTTCAGGAACTGGCAGTAAATGTCCGCGCCGTTATATTCCATCGTGGCTGCAACGGAGAGAGAGGCCGTTGTCGCGCCGTCGATGGGCTTGGGGGCTTCCTCGCCCTTCTTATAATACCATTGGATGGCAGCCGCGCCGGTCGCCCCGGCGTTGAGCGCGATGGTGTCGCCCTCCGTCAGCGTCTGGCTCGTGGTGCTCACATCCTGCGTGAGCGCGGGCTTGGAGATCACGGTGATGGTGCAGACGGAAGACTGCGTCGTCCCGGCCGAGTTCTGCACGAAGCAGTAAAACGCCGCGCCGTTGATCGAGGCGTCCACCGCGGCGATTTGGTACGTATTGGAGGTCTGCCCCTCCACGGGCGTGTCGCCTTCCGGATGGACGCTGTACCATTGATAGGAAAGCTCGCCGCCCGTCGCCTCCACGGTGAGGGTGAGCGTCTGTCCTTCGATTATGGTGAGCGTCGCGGGCACGTCCGTATTGATGACAGGGGCGTCATCTGCAAGCGCCGTCGTACCGAGCGCCGCAAACAGAAGCGCCGCCATCAAAACGGCAAAGAGTCGCTTTGAAACAAGTTTACGCATAGTGTATTCTCCTCCCCCGCGCCTCACGGCGCAGGATGAATAATCCGGTTTTGCTTTCTTTGTCTATTAGACGTGAGAAAGCGGCAAAAAGTTTTCGGAAACCTTAAAAAATGTCCCGAAGCGTCATTGTAACGTTTCGGGACACCTTTGTCAATATGTGTTTGCTTCCAATGCTTTTGCGTTTCAGCCGAGCTGGCGGAGCGATTCCTCGAGGTTTGCGATCAGCGCTTCGAGCTTTTCGGCGCGCTCGCGCTCGGTGGCAACGACGTTGGCCGGGGCGCGGGAGACGAAGTTCTCGTTGGAGAGCTTGCGGCGCTGGTTTTCGAGGAAGCCGCGGTTTTTCGCGAGTTCTTTTTCCAGACGAGCGCGCTCCTTGTCGAGATCGACAAGCTCGCTCATCGGCAGGAAGCAGCGCGCATCCTTCGTCACGATGCTGACCATTTTGTCCGCATCCGCCGGCACATCGTCGGAGACGATCACTTCTCCGGCATACGCCAGACGGCAGAGATAGTCGCGGCCGTTTTCAAAGGCTTCCTTGTCCTCGGTGACAATATAGAGATGCGGGCGCTTGGACGGCGGGACGTTCATCTCACTGCGGCGGCTGCGGATGGCGCGGATGGCCTCCATGACCTTTTCAAAGCGCGCGCTCTCCGCCGGGAACGCCATATCCTCGCGATAGACGGGGTAGGGCTGAATCATGAGCGCTTCGCCCTCGTGCGGCAGCGCCTGATAAATCTCCTCGGTGATGAACGGCATGAACGGGTGGAGAAGCTTGAGCGTTTCTGTGAGCACGTAGAGCAGCACCTTCTGTGCCTGCACGCGGGCGGCTTCATCTTCGCCGGTCAGGCGGGCCTTGGTGAGCTCAATGTACCAGTCGCAGAAGCTGTCCCAGATGAAGTCATAGATCTTCTGCGCGGCGATACCGAGCTCATACTTATCGAGATTTTCGCCGACCTCGCGGGCCAGCTCGTTGAACCGGGAGAGGATCCACTTGTCCTCGAGCTCGAGCGTTTCGGGCAGCTCGTTTTTGTCGATGGTGAGATTCATCATCACGAAGCGGGAGGCGTTCCAGAGCTTGTTGGCAAAGTTGCGCATCGCCTCGCAGCGCTCCGGGAAGAAGCGCATGTCGTTTCCGGGCGAGTTGCCGGTGATGATGTTGAAGCGGAGCGCATCCGCGCCGTAAGTGTTGATGACCTCGATGGGATCGACGCCGTTTCCGGCGGACTTGGACATTTTTTTGCCCTGCGGATCGCGGATGAGGCCGTGGATGAGCACGGTGTGGAACGGGATCTTCTTCATATGCTCGCAGCCGGAGAAGATCATGCGGGCGACCCAGAAGAAAATGATATCGTAGCCCGTGACGAGCACGTCCGTTGGGTAGAAGTAGTCCAAATCCTCGGTCTTGTCCGGCCAGCCGAGCGTGGAGAACGGCCAGAGCGCGCTGGAGAACCAGGTATCGAGCACGTCGCTCTCGCGGCGGATATTCTTGGAGTGGCACGCCTCGCACTCGCAGGCGTCGGTGCGGGAAACGGTCATATGGCCGCAGTCGCCGCAGTACCACACGGGGATCTGATGACCCCACCAGAGCTGGCGGGAGATGCACCAGTCGCGCACGCTGTTCATCCAGTTGAGATACGTCTTGGCGAAGCGATCCGGCACGAACTTGATCTCGCCGTCCTCCACGACGCGGATGGCTTCCTTCGCGAGGGGCTGCATCTTCACGAACCACTGGTCGCTCGCAAGCGGCTCCACATCGTTATGGCAGCGGGAGCACGTGCCGACATTGTGGACGCACGGCTCGATGGACACGAGATAGCCCTGCTCCTCGAGCTCCTGCACGATGGCCTTACGGGCTTCGTAGCGATCCATGCCGTCCCACTTGTAGCCGCCGGTGATCTTGCCGTCGCCGTCGAGCATCAGGTACTGCGGCAGATCGTGGCGCAGGCCGACCTCAAAGTCGTTGGAGTCGTGGCAGGGCGTGATCTTCACGCAGCCGGTGCCGAACTCCATATCGGCGTGCTCATCGCCGACGATGGGGATCTCGCGCCCGACGAGCGGGAGCGTGAGCGTCTTGCCGATCATGTCCTTATAGCGCGGGTCCTCGGGGTTCACCGCAACGGCGGCGTCGCCGAGCATCGTCTCGGGACGGGTCGTGGCGACCTCCACGCTGCCGGAGCCGTCCGTCAGCGGATAGCGGATATGCCAGAAGAAGCCGTTTTTCTCCACGTATTCGACCTCAACGTCGGAAAGGGCGGTCTTGCAGTGCGGACACCAGTTGATGATACGCTTGCCGCGGTAGATATATCCCTTTTCGTACAGGCTGCAGAACGCCTCGCGCACGGCCTTGGCGCACTGCTCGTCCATCGTGAAGCGCTGGCGCTCCCAGTCGCACGAGGAGCCGAGCGTTTTGAGCTGCTCCACGATGCGGTCGCCGTAGTGCTGCTTCCAGTCCCACACACGGTCCAGGAACTTTTCGCGGCCGAGATCGAAGCGCGTGAGCCCCTCCTTGCGGAGCTCGGCCTCCACCTTGGTCTGCGTGGCGATGCCGGCGTGGTCAACGCCCGGCAGCCACAGCGCGCAGTACCCGCTCATGCGCTTCCAGCGGATGAGCACGTCCTGGATCGTCTCGTCGAACGCGTGGCCGAGATGGAGCTGGCCGGTGACGTTCGGGGGCGGGATCACGATGGTGAACGGCTTCTTGTCCGGGTCACGCTCAGCGTGGAACCAGCCGCCGTCCGTCCAGTAGCGGTAGATCTTGCTTTCCACCTGCTTGGGATCATAAATCTTCGGCAGTTCTTTCATTCTTATTCCTCCAAACAAAAACGCCCCGGAGATAACCTCCGGGGCGCAAAAACTTACGCGGTACCACCCGATTTCCGCTTTACTGAAAGCGGCACTCGTATTCTCTGTAACGGGAGAACCCGTCCGTTTCTACTTTGTTCAAAACGGCTGCTCCGGGGCGACCTTCGGCTGCGGCTTCCCAAGGGCTTGCACCAACCGCCCTCTCTCTGCGTTCCGCCGGGAGCCTACTCCTCCCCTTCTGCGCTTTTTACCAAATCAATATACCTTTATTTGTTTTATTTGTCAAGCCTTACTCCATGCGGCTCGGCGTGCGCACAAGGCCGCTGCGGTAGGCCGCGAGCAGCTTTTTGAGATCGGCGATGCGCCGCTCCACGTCCGCGCCGCCGTCGGTATCGCGCACGCGAAGCCGGTCGGGGTACTGCTCGATCATAATCGTGCGGGAGAGCACATCTGCGCTCTCTCGTGCGGCGGTGTTCGGGTCGAACGGCTGGTGCTCGGCAAGATAGAGCTCGTGCGAGGAATATACCAGCGTGTAGCCGCAGATACCCGTCAGGGGCTGATACGCCTTCGAGAGGCCGCCGTCAATGTTGATGAACTTGCCGTTGGCCTTGATGGGTGTGTCGCCCTTCGTTTTGCGCACCGGGACGTGGCCGTTGATGATGTGGCCGCGTTCAAAGTTTACGCCGAACTCGGCGAGAATCGTGCGCGCCGTCTCTTCGCTGTTCCAGAGATCGTAGTACGCATTTTTGTGCTCCGTTCCGGCCTCCGGGTCATCGAGGAACGTGCGCTCGAACGTTGCAATCTTGTCCTTGCCGTTGAGCGGGGAGCACGGCCCGCACCAGAGATACCAGAGAAGATCGGTATTTTCCGTGCGCCGGTCGTACATCGCCGTGCGGCACAGCCGGTCGCAGACATCCATAAGAGATTTTCCGCAGTATGTCTTGCCGCCCATCGTAACGCGCGTAAAGCTGCCGTCCGGCTCCATGGGGATACAGCCATGGTAGAGCAGGTTGCCGTTGCACACGCGGTACATCGCGCCCTTTTCCAGCAGATACCGGATGTGGGACTGCAGCTTCTCGCTGCGAAGGAACGACAATACCAACTGATCAACAAGCTGCTGCTCCCGCTCGGAGAGCCGGTACGGGTCGGCGGGGGCGACCGTGGGAAGAGAGATATCGTTGATGCGGTAGTTTTTTCCGTCGAGCGTGATCGTCCCCTTGGAGCGGACGAGCTCGCCGAGCAGAAGACGCTCGTTCATTTTGTATTCCGGGTGGCGGAGGATGAGCTGGCCTTCCAGCTTGAACTGGATAACCGTGATGGCTTTGAGGAGCTTGGCGGTAACGTCGCTGTTTTCCGCCACGCAGTCAGTCACATGGGTCGGCAGGAAGTTTGTGCAGGGATCGTCGCCGTACTGCTCCATGGCAAAGAGCGCAAGCGGGCGGACGTTCAGGCCGTAGCCGTCCTCGAGCATATCAAAGTTGCCGTATTTGAGCGAGTTTCGCAGCGCGTTCGCGATGCACGCGGGATTGCCCATCGCTGCGCCCATCCAGAGAATATCGTGGTTGCCCCAGACAAAGTCCACACCGTGCATATCCATGAGATCGTCCATGACCATCTGCGCGGCAGGGCCGCGGTCAAAAACGTCGCCGACGATGTGGAGCTGATTGACCGTCAGGCGCGAGATGAGATTGGCGAGCGCAACGATGAACCGGTCGGCAATGCCCGTCTCGATAACGCTGTTGATGATGCTTTCAAAGTACTTCCGCTTGTTGGGGTCGTGCTCGTCGGAGTCAATGAGCTCTTCGATGATATATGCATATTCCTTCGGCAGACGGGCGCGCACCTTGACGCGGGTATATTTGTCCGTCGCCTGACGGCAGACGGCCACGAGGCGGTGGATCGTCACGCGGTACCAGGAATCGGAATGCGCCGCGGCGGCAAGTTCCCGCTCGGGATAGTAGAGCAGGCGCGCGAGCGAATTCTTCTCATCCTCGCCGAGAAGGTCGCCGAAGCTGTCGTTGATCTTGTCGTGGATCGCACCGGAGGCGTTTTTCAGAATGTGGGAAAAATATGTATATTCGCCGTGGATGTCGCTCATGAAGTGCTCGGTCGTTTTCGGCAGCTCCAGAATGGCCTGCAGCCGCACGATCTCCGCCGCCGTTGCGGGAATGCTCGGGAAGCTCTTGGAAAGAAGCTCCAGATACTTGATTTCGCTCTCGTTCATGCCTTCGTCTCCCGGTTCCTTTCCTCGATATACTGCGCAGCGCTGAGCGCTGCAATGTTGCCGTCGCCGACGGCCTTGGCGATCTGGTAGGGCTTGCCAGTGCAGTCCCCGGCGGCAAAAACGCCTTCCACGGAGGTTTTCATCGTCGCTTTGTCTACAGCGACGTGTACGCCGTCCATGGCAAGACCCGAAAGGAGCGTATCGGGCGCGGCAACCGGGCGCAGAATGAACACCGCCTCACACGCATGCTCCTCTCCGTTTACCGAAAGGGCGCGGACGCGCTCCTCCCCGAGCACCGCATACTTCGCCGTGCGCGCCGTGAACTGCTCGACTTCACAGCCCATCGTGCGGAGAAGCTCCGCTTCCTCCGCGGCGTCCGACGTGAAGCCTACGACGCAGACCTTCTTCCCGCGGTAGAGCATCCCGTCGCACGTGACGCAGTAGCTCACGCCGCGGCCGAGGTATTCCCGCTCGCCGGGAAAAAGCTTTCCGGCGGCAACGCCGGTGCAGAGGATGACCGTTTTGGCCTCGCAGAATTCCGAGCCGTAAACAACGCCGAAGCTCTCGCCGAGAGAGGCTACCGACGTAGCCCGGCCATGGAGAAGCTCTGCGCCCGCGTCCAGCGCCTGACGCTCCATTGCTTCAAGCAGCGCACGGCCGGAGATATCCGGGCAGCCGGGGTAATTTGTGATTTTGTGGGCGCGGGAGAGCGGGATATCGTCGATCCCGCCGGAGAGGATCGCCGCAGTTTTGCTCCGCGCGCACAGCGTGAGCGCCGCAGAGATCGCCGCCGGGCCGCCGCCGAGGATCACGGCATCATATTTCATAGGGTATACTCCTGTCGTTTGTTCCGCTAAGGTGCGGAAGGATTCATAGCTTCTCTATTATCCAATAAATCAGTTGTAATTTCAAGCGTTGGCGTGTATAATAATTTTCATTCATTCAATTCATACAGCTTTCATAAAATGGAGAGAGGCAAAATGGACGAGATCAGAGAATCCAGCAATTTTATTCACGATTTTGTCGCCGAGGACATTGCCCCCGGCGGGCGGTTTGCCGGAAAAACGGTGCACACCCGTTTCCCGCCCGAGCCGAACGGCTATCTGCACATCGGCCACTGCAAGGCGCTGTGCATCGACTTCGGCACGGCGGAAAAGTTCGGCGGTCTCTGCAATCTGCGCATGGACGACACCAACCCCGCCAAGGAGGATACCGAGTTTGTCGACGCCATTCAGGAGGACATCCGCTGGCTCGGCTTTGACTGGGGCGACCGCTTCTTCTACGGCTCCGACTACTTTGAAAAGACCTATGAGCTGGCCGTCGGCCTCATCAAAAAGGGTCTCGCTTACGTCTGCGAGCTGACACCCGAGGAGTTTTCCGCTTACCGCGGCGACACGACGCACCCCGCCGTCAGCCCCTACCGCGACCGCCCAATTGAGGAATCGCTCGATCTCTTTGCGCGGATGCGCGCCGGGGAGTTCCCGGAGGGCAAGTATACGCTGCGCGCGAAGATCGATCTTGCGAGCGGCAACTTCAACATGCGCGACCCGGTGCTCTACCGCATCCGCTACATTGAGCACCACCGGCAGGGCACGAAGTGGTGCATCTTCCCGATGTACGATCTCGCCCACCCCATTCAGGACGCGCTCGAGGGCATCACGCACTCGCTCTGCTCGCTCGAATACGAAGATCACCGCCCGCTTTATAACTGGGTCATTGAAAACTGCGACGTTCCGTCCAAGCCGCGCCAGATCGAGTTTGCCCGTCTCGGCATAAACTATACCGTGATGAGCAAGCGCAAGCTGCGCCGCCTGGTGGAGGAAGGCCGCGTCTCCGGCTGGGACGATCCCCGTATGCCGACGCTCTGCGGTCTGCGCCGCCGCGGCTATACGCCGCACTCCATCCGCGATTTTACCGACCGCATCGGCGTTTCCAAGGTCACATCCACGGTGGACTACTCGCTGCTCGAAAGCTGTCTGCGCGATGATCTCAACGCGAACGCGAAGCGCGTTATGGCGGTGCTCCGTCCCGTGAAGCTCACGATCACGAACTACCCCGAAGGGCAGACCGAGCTTTTCGATATTGAAAATAACCCCGTCGCCGAAAATAGCGGCACGCGTCCGGTTTCGTTCTCCCGCACGCTCTGGGTCGAGCAGGACGACTTTATGGAAGAGCCGGTCAAGAAGTATAACCGCCTCTATCCGGGCAACGAAGTGCGTCTCAAGGGCGCGTACATCGTCCGCTGCACCGGCTGCGTGAAGGACGCGGACGGCAACGTGACGGAGATTCTCTGCGAATACGACCCCGAGACCCGCGGCGGCAACACTCCCGACGGGCGCAAGGTACGCGGCACGATCCATTGGGTGGATGCGAATAACTGCGCCGACGCCGAGGTGCGGCTCTACGATATGCTCTTCTCCGACCCCGAGCCGGACGCGCCCGGCAAGGACTTCATCGACTGCCTGAACCCCAATTCGCTCGAAGTACTCACCGGCTGCAAGGTGGAAAAGTCGCTCGAGGACTGCACCGCCACGGATCGCTTCCAGTTTCTCCGTCTCGGCTACTTTGCGCCGGACAACAAGGACAGCGCCCCCGGCCATCTCGTATTCAACCGCGCCGTCGCGCTCAAGGATTCGTTTAAAAAGGACTAAGATATGCAAGAAGCAGCAGCTCCGAAAATCGGAGTTGCTGCTTCTTTTTAACCGCCTCTCTCCTTGAGGGAGGTGGCTCGGCGTCAGCCGAGACGGAAGGAGTCACTCCCTCAGTCTCGCTGCGCTCGACAGCTCCCTCGTGGAGGGAGCCTTTGGAGAGGGAGCCCTTTTAAGCGATCAAATCGATCCACAGAGCGGGGCGGACGGCAGTTTTACCTGTGTAAAAGCTGCTGCCAACAATTTGACCGTTAATTCCGACACTTGCTAACTCCACTATCCATTCGCCGCTCGGCCGGAGCCACCACCAGCATTTGCCGTTTCTGGCAACCGCCACCCCGCTGGAAACAGCGTATTCTGTTGCTTCACACTCTCTTGCGCTGTCGGTGTCAAGATATATCTTCACTTCTATCGCACTTAGCAGAAACACTTTATCCTGTGTCACTTTGCTGGGATCTGTTTTGGAGTACGGAATATCTCCCACTAATATAGCTGTTTTCTCTTCCTCAGAAAAAGCTGCATCGAAAAAACTCTGATTCAGCCATTGACGGAGCGAGCTTTTTTTCCACCCAACATGCGCATGTTCAGTGTCATACAGCTGACAATCCAGCGCGTACTTACTGATAACAAACCGTCTGTTTTCTTCCTTCGTCAGTACAATCCACTCAACTGCTTCCTTACCATTGGAAACATTATTATCCTGCTCATATTTTCCAAACACGATCGTGTCTCCGACATTGGCATTAATTAAACTCTCTTTGACAGCCCGTTTCCTGTATCCGGGAATAATCACCTGAATCAGAAGCATCACCAAAGTGACACATACGCAAACGGTTGGAATGCCAATTGCTGCAATCCTTTTGGCCTTTTTTACTCTTTGGGCTTTCTTTTCGGCCTTGAGCCGTTCCACCGCGGCTCTCTCCTCCGCCTTTTTACAGGCGGCTTCGGCCTCCTCTTCGGCTTTTTTCGCGCGGCAGCTTCCGCTTTCAAGCGCTCGTCCTTTTCCGCTGTCAACGCTTCGCGGTCAAAGGAAAGCAGCTCGACTTTCTCATTTCCTCAAACATGGCAGCAGCCTTCGTCCGCATGGCACAGCGCGCCGCACGTGCAGAACCAGATATCCTTATACTCTTCCGGGAATACCTGCGCCTTGGCGCCATATTTCATCTGGTACTGCTTCACAAGCTCGCTCTCGCCGAGTACCCTGGAAAGCGGCTTCGGGCGCGGCAGAGCCGCCTGCTCCGCCCCGGCACAGTTCCAGACCGTATTGTCAGCGAAGCCCACGCAGGTGACAGCAGCGGTAAAGGCGCGTATATTTCTCGCTCATGTACGCACCTCAGATTTCCGGGATCTCGTCGTCGCTCATCGGCAGACCGCTGGACGCCGCGCCCGTCCCGCCGCGCCGATCAGGCAGCGCGATGACCATTGAGATACCGACCGCGCCAAACAGGAACGTCCACCCGAAATACTTCTTGCTTGTATACCCCTTTTCGTTCGCGATATACTCAAATTCCTTTCCGATGTAATACGCCACTACGGGCACTACGATCACTGCAATAATAATAACCGCTACCATAGATTTACCCTCCCTATATCTTTTTCTTCGGGAAAACGTATAAACCCATTATCATTATAATATACATACATATATTTGCAAGCCCAAAAACGCGTTTTTTACGGATAAACGGCGGCGTCTCAAAAGAGACGCCGCCGCGAACTTGTCTTATTCGATTTACAGAATGGCCCGCCGGGATCTTATGCCGGTCTTACGACCAGCCGCTCGATTAGGCCGTCGGAGCTGAATTCCGTGATGGTTGCGAGCGCCCGGACGTGATATCCGTCGTAAACGGCATAGTAGTAGGCCTGCGTGTCGCTGACGATACGGGCATCCGTGATGCGAAAGTGGCAGAACAGGAAGCGGTTGTGGTAGAACATGTCGATGGCCTCGGGGCCGTAGGTGCTGACGAGCGGCTTTCCCGCATCGCGGGGGCAGTGGTCCACGAAAATGGCCGTGGGAGAAAAGAGCTTGCTCAGAGCCAACGCGTCCTGGTTGAGCAGCGCATCCACATACTGTCGAATCAAAGTCATGGTTTCCGCCTCCTTAATATACTTTCTCGCTGTTGAGCAGGGCGTCGGTGCCGCCGGTGATAACATAAACTCCCATACGTTGTCCATGTCCTTTCTTAGGAATTAAAATAGAGAATCTTCCTTGTGTTTTATATCATACATCGTGTGTATTATCATACATCCGCCGCGTATTGCAATCTCCCAAAAGTATAGCCTCGCACGGCTGGAGGTTTTACGCCGCATAGAAATTATTTCCGCTTTTGTCTGGTAATTTGTCTATTTTCCCGTTGACAGATGCGCCGGAGCATGATAGTATACACGCCAGAAAAGACCTCTTTAAGTCGGTACAGAGCTGCCGGCAAGGCGTCGTAAGATGGAATCACGGTATCTTTATGCCGTGTCGCTGCGCCTTGTCCGGAATTGCCGGTCAAGGTTTTTTTGTTGTCAAAATGCCGGAAAGGATGTGGAATGCCATGAACTTCAAAGCCCAGATCATGGACGAGGCCGCCGTGGAGCGGACGCTCGTGCGCATTGCCCACCAGATCATTGAAAAGAACCACGGCACCGAAAATCTCTGCCTCATCGGCATCAAGACCCGCGGCATCCCTCTCGCCGAGCGGCTGGCGAGAAACATTGAAAAGATCGAGGGCGTCCGCGTCCCGGTCGGAAAACTGGACATCACGCTTTATCGGGACGATCTCACGCTCGTTGCCGATGCGCCCGTCGTTTCGGACACGCACATTCCCTTTGATGTAAAGGGAATGACCGTTGTGCTCTGTGACGACGTTATTTTTACGACCCGCACCGCCCGCGCGGCCATCGACGCGCTCATCGCGCTCGGCCGGCCGGCGCGCATCCAGCTCTTTGCACTCATCGACCGCGGCCACGCCGAGTTCCCGATCAAGCCGGACTTTGTCGGCAAGAACATCCCCACTTCCCTGCGCGAAATCGTCGCGGTGCGCCTCGCCGAGTGCGACGGCGAAACGGGCGTTTCCATTTACGAGAAAGAATAAATTTTTATAAGGAGAGAACGATTATGACAAAGAAACAAATCGGATCCGAACCCATTTACGACGCGCGCTCCCTTGGCACGCCGCGCATGCTGGTGCTCGGATTGCAGCACATGTTTGCCATGTTCGGCGCGACCGTCCTTGTCCCGGCGCTCACCGGTCTGGACGTTGCCACCACGCTGCTCTTCGCCGGTCTCGGCACGCTGCTCTTCCATCTGCTCACCAAGGGTAAGGTCCCCGCGTTCCTCGGCTCCTCGTTCGCGTTCATCGGCGGCTACCAGGCCATCGCCCCCAACAAGGAACCCGAGCTTCTCGTTTACGCCTGCGTCGGCGTTGCGGCGGCGGGTCTTATGTACGTCGTCCTCTCCGCGCTCTTCAAAGCCTTCGGCGTGAAGAAGGTCATGCGCTTCTTCCCCCCGATCGTCACCGGCCCGATCATCATCGCCATCGGTCTGACGCTCTCCTCCTCCGCGATCACCAACTGCTCCGCCAACTGGCTCGTCGCCGTCGTCGCCATCGCGATCGTCATCGGCTTCAACATGTGGGGCAAAGGCATGACCAAGATCATCCCCATCCTGCTCGGCGTCCTCGGCTCCTACGTCTTTGCGCTGATCGTTGACCCCGCCGCCCGCGCCCATGTTGTCGAGACCGTCAGTGAGGCCGCCTGGATCGGCTTCCCCATCTACGGCGAGCGCACCGTGTTCTCCCTGTTCTCTGCTGCCGACTTCGACAGCGGCCTTCTCGTGAGCGCCATCTTCACGATCGTCCCGCTCTCTCTCGCCACGATGGTCGAGCACATCGGCGATGTCTGCGCCATCTCCTCCACGGTTGAAAAGAACTACATGGTCGATCCCGGCTTCCACCGCACGCTCCTCGGCGACGGTCTTGCGACCTCTCTCGCCTCGCTCTTCGGCGCTCCGGCCAACACCACCTACGGCGAAAACACCGGCGTCCTCGCCCTGACCCGCGTATATGACCCCGCCGTCATCCGCATCGCCGCAGTGTTTGCGATCGTCGTGTCCTTCTGCCCGAAGTTCTCCGCTCTCGTCTCCGCGATGCCCACCGCCACGATCGGCGGCGTGTCCCTCGTCCTCTATGGCATGATCTCCGCGGTCGGCGTGCGCAACGTCGTGGAAAACAACGTGGACTTCTCCAACACCCGCAACATCATCATCGCCGCGCTCATCCTCGTCCTCGCGATCGGCATCACCTACACCGCCCCCATCCAGATCGGCATCGTGAGCTTCTCCGGTATCGCCGTCGGCTCCATCATCGGTATCGCGCTCAACGCCATCCTGCCCGGCAAGGACTACGAGTTCGTGCAGGAGGACAAGGGTTCCACCTCCGTGGACTTCAAAGTGTGATATCTCTCCGCCTCTCTTAAATATCTTCCCTGTAAAGGGGGACGCGCCGTATCCGCGGCGCGTCTCTCTTTTTGCCGATTCCGGCGTTGCCTTTTTCATCGAAGCGTGATAACATAGTTTTGTATGGAGCGTGATGATCATGGAAGCGATGGACAAACTGCAAAAGGAATGTCTCTCCTGCCGGGACTGCCCGCTTTCGCAGGGGCGGCACAACGTTGTTTTCGGCGTCGGCGATCCCGAGAGCGAGCTGATGTTCATCGGCGAGGGGCCGGGCGAGCAGGAAGATCTGCAGGGCGAGCCGTTTGTCGGCCCGGCGGGAAAGCTGCTCGACGATATGCTCGAAATGATCGATCTCGACCGCTCGCGCGTTTACATTGCGAACGTCGTCAAGTGCCGTCCGCCGCACAACCGCGATCCTCTCAACGAGGAACAGGCAGCCTGCCGCCGCTGGCTGGATGCGCAGCGCGATCTGATCCGTCCGAAGCTTATCGTATGTCTCGGGCGCATCGCCGCGATGGCCATCATCAAGCCGGACTTTCGCATCACACGCGAGCACGGCCAATGGTTCGACATTGAAAGCGCCCGCGCCATGGCAATTTACCATCCGTCTGCGCTGCTGCGCGACATCACCAAACGCCCGGAAACGTTCGCCGATCTACGCTCGCTTCGCAGCGAGGCCAAGCGCGTATGCGAACGGCTCTATAAATAAAATAACAAAACGGAAAGGCTTTTTCTTATGAGCGAATTTCAGCCCATCGGGCTGCAGCACAAACCGCTGTTCGATGAAACGCTTGGCTGGGAGGATTCCAAAAGCTCCTCGGACAGCTTCGGAAACGTATTTCTCTGGGACATTCTCTGCCGCCGCAATGTCGCCGTTCTCGGCGATCGCCTCGGCATCGAATACCTTTGCCCTAAGGGGGCATTCTATGCCTATCCCTCCGGCCGGGGTGAGCTTGCTCCCGCGATCGAAACGCTTCGCGCGCGTGCCGCAGAGCACAAGCGGCCTCTCTATCTGGAAGGTGTGACCGCGCCGCAGCGCGCCGCGCTGGAAGCGGCACTGCCGGGGAAGTTCCGCTTTTTTGAGGATCGTGACGACGCCGATTACATGTACTCTGTCGAATCGTTCGCAACGCTCTCCGGGAAGAAGCTCCACGGCAAGCGGAATTTCTGCAACCGGTTTGAAGCATCGCACGACTGGCATTACGAAGCCCTATCTCCTGCCGCGTTTGACGACTGCCGCAGCCTGCTCCAGAGCTGGGATGCCGAGAAGGACGGCGGGAATGCAGAGGAAAATGAGGCCATCGAACGGATGTTCCAGTATTGGGACTCACTCGGCATGGTCGGCGGCGTACTTTTTGCCAACGGAAAGCCGGCGGCGTTCACCGCCGGAGAACGGCTCGGCGGCGACACGATCGACGTGCATTTTGAAAAGGCTCTCGACGATCTCCCCGGCGCGTACCCGATGATCGCGCGGGAGTTTGCCCGGCAGCTGCAAAGGGATTTTCCGGAGATCCGGTATCTTAACCGCGAGGAAGATATGGGCATCCCCGGTCTTCGAAAAGCGAAAGAGGAGTGGTATCCGATGTTCATGATCGACAAATTCACCGCTCTCTGGCTGGAGGACGAAGCATGACGCCGCGTCCGTCCCGCGAGGGCGACGAAAAAGCGCTCAAAGCGCTTTGGCGCGAGGTGTTCGGCGATACGGACGAGTATATTGATACGTTCTTCCGCGAGGTCTATCGCCCCGGCATGGCGAGTGTGATCGAGGAGGACGGTACCGTCGCCGCGGCGGCGTATGCTGTGCCGTTCGGCGGCGTTCGGTACATTTACGCCGTGGCAACAAAGCCGGAGTATCGCGGCCGGGGCTATGGCCGCGCCGTAACGCTTGCCGCCGCCGGAGGAGAGCCGGCATATCTCTGCCCGGCAGATGCCACGCTCCGGTGCTGGTATGCGCTCACGATGCGCGCGAAAACGGTATCGTACCGCACGGACACGCCGCTTCCCGCTGCGCGCCGGAAGATCACGGCAGCGGAATTCAACGAGCGCCGCGAGATATGGCTGGACGGCATCCCGCACGCGAAGTACAGCGACGGGATATTGAAGCTCTTCTCCGTGACCGGGGAATTCTTCTGCGGCGAGCACGGCGATATCTATGCCGTAGACGGCGGCCGCGTGTGCGAGGCGCTTCCCGCGCGCGCAGGCGACGAGCCGTTTCTCATGGGGCTCAACGGCGCCGAGCCGATCTACTGGGGTCTGGCGCTGGAATAAGGATGAAAAAGGCTTCTCTCAGAGTTTGAGAGAAGCCTTTTTCTATTAGCGGGGGACCGATTAACCCCTCAGTCAGCCTTACGGCTGCCAACTCCCCTATCGAGGGGAGCCAAGTTGGTTTTTCGCAAGCTTACTTGCCTCCCTAACAGGGGAGGTGGATTTTGCCAAAGGCAAAAGACGAAGGGGTTTTCTCCACATTATTCCGCGTTCAGATAATACACCGTTAAAAGATCAACACATGCGCCGTAGCTCTGCATGCCGCGGTCATCGCCGTAGGTTTGCAGGAAGGATTCGTAGACCTTTTCGGAAACATCCGCCGCTGGCGTCTCAAACTGCTTCCAGTAAGCGTTGTTCGCAGTCAGATCGGCGCGCACAGCCTCGCTGAGTGAAGAGTATACCTCGTGCCAGGCGTCGTAATCCGCGCTGTAGAGCGCGTTGCCGAGGTAAATATAGGCGAGCAGCGCGCCGGAGTAGCGGTACTCATCGTCGCCGCTTTCCATACACGCGACAACGGCGCAGAAGTTTGCCTCGTCCTCGCGCGCCACGCCGCGCAGGTGCGCCAGTTCGTGCGCGATGGTGGACGGCAGCAAGCACACGGGCGAATCGGCATTGAGATTCGCTTCCGCCGTATACGGGAAAAAGAAACCGGTATAGTGGATATAGCTCAAAAGGCGCGAGAGCACCACGGGCTTTGCCCGCACCGCCGGGGCGGCAAGGCACGGGAAGGTCTGCTCCGCGCCCTCATAGATATCCGCAGAGCGGCGGAAGATTGCGTCCTTATCCATGGCGCACACGCCGTTCCTGTCGCGCTCTGTGCGCTCTGCCAGCGTATTGGCCTGCGCGGCGAAGTACTTCGTCACGGTTTCCAGCTCCTGCACGGAGACATCGCGCCGCTCCAGCCCGGCCTGCTCGGTGAAGCTGTCGGAATAATAAAGCACGCCCCACCACAGGCAGAAGAGCGCAAACAGCGCCGCCGAGACGGAAAGGATTGTCATCCCCGTGCGGTAAGCCTTCGCCCAGCGCCGCAGGATAAGCCGTACGAGCAAGACGATGAGCAGCACAACGCCGAGCGTCACAAGGCACAGGATGACCCACTCCGTCACCGAAAACGGCACGGCGGAGAAGAGCCGTCCCGCAAAGGCGTGCCACGGGCGCACGAGCGTCCGGCAAAGGGCGTTCATGACCGCCTTGTTGCCGCGCAGCAGGAAGTATGCCGCGATCCACGCGAGCGACACGAGCAGCACAATATGGCGCGCCGGGCACAGCCGCCAGAACGATCGGAACGTTATTTTCTTTTTCTCCGTTGTTTCCATATCTGGCATTTTACTCCGTCCGGCCGCGAATGGCAACCGGTAAAATAAGACGGAGCGGGTCTCCCACGCTCCGTCTCGGATGTTTTGTTTATATCAGGCGGTCTCGTCGCTGAGATCGAAATATTCCGGCATAGCGCCGTCCATGTGCGGCACGTACCAGTCGTCATAGTAGTACGGCATCATCTGGGTATACGGCATATCCTCACAGCTATCGCTGCGCACATCCTCCCAGCTCATGCCCCACGGGCGGAGGAAGATCATATAGTCGATCCAACTGCCGCTGTCATCGGGATCGACTGCTTTAGCACGAATGTAGATCATCTGGTCAAAGCGGCTCACAACGGAGTCAGCGGGGTCAACGACCCAATCAGCGCTGTTAATATAGCCCATCAGGAAAGTGCCTGATTCCGAAAGCATGCGCCCCTTATCCGATTTTCCCGGCTTGAAGGTCACATCGATATAGCCAAGATTCGTTCCTTCCTCGCAGGTATCGTCCCAGATATCCACAAGGCCGGTGTCACCGTCCACCCTGATCGTGGCGCATACGTCCGCCCAGGAGTCCACAATATCTGCATATTCTCCGCCAGCATCGTAAACCGCCCACCAGCCATACCAGTCGCCGTCCCACCAGGAGTAGGCCGACTCCACGGGCGCAGCGGTCGTTTCCGGTGCCGTGCTGACCGGAGCCTCCGTTGCGGCGGGCACTTCGACCGCCGGAACGGCTGTGCCTTCCTTGTAGAACACGATATCCATGCCGGAGTCCATAACATTCTCCAGCGTAATGCGGTTATCCACGAGCCAGCCTTCGAGATCCTCATCGCCCTGAATATCGATCTCGATCTCGCCGTCGCTCTCCAGTTCGTACCGGCAGGTCTCGGTATCGCCGTCGACCATCACGCGGCACTTGTTTTTGGAGAGCAGTTCAATGGAAAAGCCGTTCGCCCACATATCCTCGATCTCCACGCGGCTTCCCGCATAGGTGCCGTAGGAAGCAACATACACGCCGTAGGTCGGATCATCCGAGTCGTCACTTCCGAAAAAGCCGATCAGAAGAAATACAAGCGCCGCAACGCCGATGGCAATGAGCAGAAACGGCAGGAACGATGACTTTTTCTTCTGCGGCCGGCTGCCGCCGGGGATATCGCGCGGCGGGCGGGGCGGCTGCGTGCCGCCGGGACTGGCCGCTGCGGGGTCGTAGGAATAGGTATTGCGCGTGATCTCCGGTGAGTACGAGCCGGACGAGGCGGTATTCTGTGCCGCCGGGGTGTAGGTATTCGTTCCGGTGTTCGCCGGGGTATACGGCGGAGTGTACGAGCCGGTATCCTCCGGCGTGCCGGACGGCGGATTCGTCCCGGCGTCTGCCGGGGCGGAGTATGTATAGTTGCTGTCGGAGAGCGTGGGCGGCGTGAACAGCGGTTCGTCCGCCGGAGCGGACGGCGGTGCTTCCACCTTTGTGCCGCACTCGGGACAGAACTTTGCGTCGTCCGTCAGCTTGCTGCCGCAATTGGGGCAAAATGCCATAGAGCGTTCCTCCTTGATTGTCTCATTTCTCGGATGGACCCATTATCCCACATTATCGGATGTTTTTCAACAAGGAAAAACGCGCTGCTTCGTCAAAAAGCAGCGCGTTTTCTCTTTGGAAAAAATTACAGGCTCGCCTTGGCCTTCTCGCACAGGGCGGTGAAAGCGGCGGCATCGTGGATCGCGAGCTCGGAGAGCATCTTGCGGTTCATGTCGATGCCAGCCTTCTTCAGGCCGTGCATGAAGGTGGAGTAGTTCATGCCGTTCATCTTGCAGCCGGCGCTGATACGGGTGATCCACAGCTGGCGGAAGTCGCGCTTCTTGAGCTTACGGCCGACGTAAGCGTAACGGCCGGACTTCATCAGCTGCTGGTTCGCCATTTTATAGTGACGGGACTTGTTTCCCCAATAGCCCTTGGCAAGGCCCAGCTTTTTATTTCTTCTCTTGCGCGTCATCATCGCGCCTTTGACTCTGGCCATCTTTCAGTCCTCCTTATTTGTACGGAATCATCTGCTTGATCGTGGGCGCGGTGGTGGCGTCCGCGTAGGCGCCCTGACGGAGGCCTCTCTTGCGCTTGGTGCTCTTCTTGTTGAGAATGTGGCTCTTAAAAGCGTGGGCGCGCTTGACCTTGCCGGTCTTGGTGAGATTGAATCTCTTCTTCGCGCCGCTGTGCGATTTCAGTTTCGGCATCTCGGAATATCTCCTTTACTTTTTGTTTGCTTGTTTGTCGGGGGCCTTGGGGGAAAGGAACATGAACATATTCCGTCCCTCCATCTTGGGGTTTTTGTCCATGGTGGCGATCTCGGCACACTGAGCGGCAAAATTCGTGAGAAGCTGCTCGCCAATGTTGGTGTGCGCCATTTCACGGCCGCGGAAACGCACCGTGACCTTCAGCCGGTCGCCGTCCAGGAGGAATTTCTGTCCGTTCTTCAGCTTGGTATTGAAATCGTTCTCGCCAATGCCCGGGGACATGCGGATCTCTTTGATCTCAATGATGCGCTGATTCTTACGGGCTTCCTTTTCCTTTTTGGTCTGCTCAAAGCGGAATTTGCCGTAGTCCATGATCTTGCACACGGGCGGCTTTGCCTGCGGAGAGATCAGGACAAGATCCATCTCCCGCTCTTCAGCGATGCGGAGCGCCTGCTCGCCGGACATAACGCCAAGCTGTTCGCCTTCCTCGCTGATCAGGCGAACTTCCGGTTCGCGGATCTCTTCGTTGAGCAAATGATTCTGGGTAGCGATCGTTAAACACCTCCAAATAAGTCGCCGGCGCTCTCGCGCCTTTTCATGGATGCAAAAAAGCGGATACGCAAACCGCATCCGCACACACTCCGACCCCATACAAAATAGAGCCGAAAAATGTTGACCGCGGCGCGCGCTGGGCGGCCGGGTGAGACCGGAAACGATCTGCTTTCTTTTAAGCAGGGATATTATAGCTGTAGGGATACGAAATGTCAAGGGGAAGAGCAGAAGAAATTTGCTCTTCCTCCTGGAATTTCAAGTATTTTTTACTCGGCCTTTTCCTCTTCGAGCTGCTTGGCAATCTTTACGATGCGGCTCGTGCCGAGGCGCTCCGCGCCAAGCTCGATGAAATGCTCGGCATCCTCAATGGAGGAGATGCCGCCCGCGGCCTTGACCTTGACGGAAGGAGCGCAATGCGCGCGCATGAGCGCCACATCGTCAAACGTCGCGCCGCCCTTCGAAAAGCCGGTGGAGGTTTTGATATACTCCGCGCCGCTCGCCGACACGATCTCGCAGAGCTTGATCTTCTCCTCATCCGTGAGCAGGCAGCACTCGATGATGACCTTCAAAAGCTTCCCGCCGCACGCGGCCTTGATGCGGACGATCTCGTCGAGCTGCATGTCCCAGCACTGATCCTTCACCATGCCGAGATTGATGACCATATCGATCTCGTCTGCGCCGTTTTTCACGGCGTCCTCGGTCTCAAAGACCTTGGAAGCGGTGGTGTTGTAGCCGTTTGGAAACCCGATGACGGTACAAATCTTCATCTGGCCGTTTACATAACGCTTGGCCCCCGCCACGTGCGCGGGCGGAATGCAGACGGAGGCGCAGCCGAAGCGAATCGCGTCATCGCACAGCGCGCGGATCTCCGCGGCGGTGCAGTCGGTACGGAGGAGCGTATGGTCGCAGCGGGCAAGAATGTCTTTTATATCCATGATGTTCTGCCTTTCCTTCCTTGTTTTGTTGTCTGCATCATATCACACGCACGCGAAAGAAACAAGGCATTTTGTCCCGCGGGTGTGAATAGGCTATGGCGAGGTGTTACAAATGGATGAAATGCAAACCAACAACCGCGTCATTCTCTGCGGCACGCCGCTTTCTTCCCCGGTTTTTTCCCACGCCAGCCGTCTTGAACCGTTCTACACATTCCCGCTGGAGGTTGCGCGGCTCTCCGGCACGGTGGACACGATCAATGTTCTGCTGCGCGAAGAGCTGCTGCCGGAACTGAAACCCTCGCGCGCGGGGCTCATCCGCGTCGCGGGCGAGGTACGCTCGTTCAACAACCACAGCGGCGAGGGCAGCAAGCTTGTCATCAGCGTGTTTGCCCGCGAGCTGTCCCCGCCGGAAACACCCGTATGGGTCAACGAGGTGGAGCTGACCGGCACGCTCTGCAAAAGTCCGAACCGGCGCACCACGCCGATGGGGCGGGAAATCTGCGATCTGATGCTTGCCGTCAACCGGCTTTACGGGCGCAGCGACTATCTTCCCTGCATCGTCTGGGGACAAAACGCGCGCCGCGCCGCGCTCTGGGATGTCGGCACGCGCGTGCATCTGCTCGGGCGCATCCAGAGCCGCGAGTACATAAAAAATCTCGACGGGCAGGCGGTACGCCGCACGGCGTACGAAATCTCCGTTTCGGACATTGCGGCGCTCCCGGCAGAATGACAGAAGAGCCGCGGATTGGTCCGCGGCTCTCAGATTTCCGTATGGAATTACTTGTTGAAGATCTTGAAGATCGTGTCAAACGGATCCTCGCCGTCCTCTTCCGGGGCGGGAACCGCCGCGGGCTCCTTCTGGCTCTCGGCACGGTCGCGCGCGTCGGTGAAGAGGTTCGCGTCGCGTGGCTCTTCGATCTTGACGGTTTCGGGCTTTTTCTCGTCAAAGCCGGTGGCAATGACGGTGACGACGATCTCATCATCGAGAGAATCGTCAAAGCTCGCGCCGAAGATGATATTGGCTTCCGGATGCGCCGCGCCCTGCACGAGCATGGCAGCCGCCTCAACATCGTCGAGTCCCATTTCCTTGGAGCCGGTGATGTTGATAAGCACGCCGCGCGCGCCATCGATGGAGGTCTCCATCAGCGGGCTGGAAACGGCCATCTTCGCGGCGTCCTCCGCCTTGTTCTTTCCGGCAGCACGACCGACACCCATGTGCGCAAGACCCGCGCCCTTCATAACGGCGGTCACGTCGGCAAAGTCAAGGTTAATAAACCCGGTATTTTTGATAAGCTCGGAGATGCTGCTCACGGCCTTGATGAGGACATCGTCCGCGATCTCAAAGGCGTTCGCAAGCGTGACCTTCTCGGGGCTGGCGTATTTCAGCCGGTCGTTGGGGATGATGAGGAGGCTGTCCACGCGCCCCATCAGCTCGCTGACGCCCTGCTGCGCCTGGAGAGCGCGGCGGCGGCCCTCCCAGGAAAACGGACGGGTCACAACGCCGACGGTGAGGATGCCGGCGTCCTTCGCAGCCTCGGCCACGACCGGAGCCGCGCCCGTGCCGGTGCCGCCGCCCATACCGGCGGTGAGGAACACCATGTCGGTACCCTCGAGCGCCTCGGAAATCGCGTTGCGGCTCTCCTCGGCGGCGCGCTTGCCGACATCGGGATCGGAGCCCGCGCCCTGGCCATGCGTCAGCTTTTCGCCGATCTGGATGGTCTGCTTCGCGCCGGAAACGGCAAGAGCCTGCTTATCGGTATTGACCGCGATGAACTCCACGCCCTTCGTATCGCCGGCCGCCATGCGGTTGACAACATTGTTGCCGGCACCGCCGATGCCGATGACTTTGATAGTGACAACGTTCTCCGCGTCTTTGTTGATAGCCATTCTATATACCCTCCCAGTTCCTATTTGGGGACTTATACTCATACTCTTGTCATTTTATAACGTTTTTAACCGCAGGTCAACAGCATTATGTTGACCTGCGGCTGGTTTTTGTAACAAATTTGAAAAGAAATCCGCCTTTTTTGCTCAGTCGGGGCTAAAGGTCCAGGCGCTGCCGTTCGTATAATAGAGCGTTCCGGCGTCCTCCGCGGCAAGCTGGGAGACGACATTTTTGAGCATGGCAACGCGGTAGAGCATCTCTCCCTCCGCGCCGAGATACACCGTCAGGCGGCCGTCGTAGCGCAGCGAGGGGTTTGCCGGATCGCGGAGGTCGATCCACTCCACAAGATCGGAAACCTCCTCCGCACGAAGCGCCGGGAGGATCTCCTGCAAAACGGCAAGGCGCTCGGCGTCCGTGCCCTCGACGAGCATATCCTCGCCCTCGAGCGCCGTCATCGGTTCCAGCGAGCGGATCTCCGGGTATTTCTCCACCGTGAGAGAATCGGTCGTACCGAGCATTTTTCCGCGGCGGTCAAGCAGCCAATAGTCCTCGTCAATGATCATATACGCCGCGGGGGCAGAGCCCTCCGCCTGGATGACGATCTTGTTCGGAAGCTGACGCGTGATGCTCACGGTGTCCATGTACGGCAGATCGGAGAAAATCATGCTTGCCGCCTTGAAGCGGTCAATAAAGAAGAGGTTCGCGCCGCGCTCCACGCCGGAGGCGTTGATGATCTCCTCATCGGTATACTCCGAGGCGTTGATGACCTCGATCCGGGAGACGCGAAACGCAAGACTCATCACCAGAATAACGACAAAGAAAAGCAAAACGAGAACCATCGGCCCGTACCACGGGCTGCGGCGCTTTACTTTATTGTGCTGACTGAATTCCATTTCCGATGCCATGTTCTGCTCCTTTTGTGTGGGTATCCCTTGTATGGTTATCCTTCCTCGCGCCAGACCGAAGCGCCAAGCGAGCGCAGCGCCTCGTTGAGCGATTCATAGCCGCGCAGGATGTGGCCTGCATCCGCCACGGTGCTCTCCCCTTCCGCACCGAGCGCTGCGGCCACAAGCGCTGCGCCGCCGCGAAGATCGGGGCTTTTCAGGGAAGCGCCGTGCAGCGTCTCCACGCCGGTCACGAGCGCCATCGGCCCGCGCAGAACGATCTGCGCGCCGAGAGCGCGCATCTCCTCGGCATGGCGGTAGCGGCCGGAGAAAATATTTTCAATGAATATGGCCGGTTTCGTGCACCGGAGCGATGCCGCCATCAGCAGGGGCGCGGCGTCCGTCGGGAAGCCGGGATACGGTCTTGTGACGATCGCGCCGGGCGAGGCCGGGCGGCCGTGCGACGCCATATGTATGCGCTCTCCGTGTGCGCTCACGGCGCAGCCCATCGCGCGCAGCGCGTCGAGCACCGGGACGAGCTGTCCGGGCGCGGCGCCAGTGAGCTCGATCTCGCCGCCGGCGCACGCCGTGCAGCAGAGATACGTTGCCGCGGCGATCCGGTCAGGCGGGATACGAAGTCCCGCATGGTCGCGCGGGGAAAACCCGGTGATCCGGATAACCGGCGAGCCTGCGCCGGATATTTCCGCGCCAAGCGCGCGGAGATAGCTTTGCAGCGTTTCGATCTCCGGCTCGCGGGCGGCGTTATAAATGACAGTCGTGCCTTCCGCCGCGCAGGCGGCAATCATGGCGTTCTCCGTTGCGCCGACGCTCGGAAGCGCAAGCGATATCTCCGCGCCGCGAAGGTGCGAGGCGCGGCACACGATGCTGTCCTCGCCCTCCTCGATCTCCGCGCCGAGCCGCCGCAGGGCGTGCAGATGGAGATCGATCGGCCGCGGGCCAAGCTCGCAGCCGCCGGGAAGCGATACCTCCGCCTCGCCGAAGCGGGCGAGCAGCGGGCCGAGAAAAATCACGGAGGAGCGCATCCGGTGCATCAGCTCGCGCGGAATGTCGCACCGCGTGGGCGCGGTCGTATCGATGGAGAGCGCGTCGCCGCAGCGCGCCGCAGTGCAGCCGAGATAGCGGAGAATGTCCATTGCCGCGTCAACGTCGCTCAAATTCGGGCAGTTGAGCAGCTCTGTTTCCGCGCCGCAGAGAAGCGACGCCGCAATCACCGGCAAAACCGCGTTTTTCGAGCCCTGTACGCGGATCTGTCCGCGAAGCGGCGATCCGCCGGTTATATGCCATATACTCATAGTTCTTCCCCCGCACAGCATTTTCAAGCCATACTATGCAGAGGAAGCGCCGTTTGCCAAATTACTCCCCGGCGGCGAGAGAGAGGACGATGGACGTGATCTCGTCGGTGGCGTTCTCCACAGCAAGATCGCGCATATGCTCTTCCATTTCGGTAAGCTTATCGCGATCTGCCAAAAGGCCGGTGATCGTTGAGAGCATCACATCGGCTCCGGCGTCGCTCTCAAGCAGGACGACAGCGCCGCCGCCGCGCTCGAGCACGCGGGCATTTTTCTCCTGGTGGTTGTTCACCACGTTCGGGCTCGGCACAAGGATGGCCGGTTTTCCGATGGCGGTGAGCTCGGCGAGCGTGGAGGCGCCGCTCCGGCAGAGGACAATGTCCGCCGCCGCCATGAGAAGGGGCATATCATAAATATAGTCCACCACGTCAAACCCGGCTTCCTTCCAGCCGGAGAGGCCGAGTTCGTCGCTCATGTACTCCGTCATGCTCTTTATGCCGCGCTTGCCCGCCGAGTGGACGAGCCGGAACGGGCGCTCCCCGCCGTCCATGGCAAGGGCGATCATGCGCGCGACGGTCTTGTTCATCTCCGTTGCGCCGAGACTGCCCCACACGGAAACAACGAGCGGTTCGTCCTCCGCGATGCCGAGCGCGTGGCGCGCGGCGCTCTTATCCGAGCGCATGAAGCCAAGGCGCACGGGTGTTCCGGTCACAACGACCTTTTCGGGGTGCTTATAGTTTTCCCGCGCCTCGGCAAAGCCGACCATGATCTTATCCACGCTCTTTTCAAGCTGCCGCGTCGTGAGGCCGGGCTCGGCGTTGCTCTCGTGCACGACGGTGGGAATGCCGAGCTTTGCCGCCTCGTGCAACACCGGGTAGCAGACATACCCGCCGGTGCCGACGACAACGTCCGGCTGAAATTCCTCGATGATTTTCCGGCACGCAGGGCCGGACTTGAGGAGGTCGGAAACGAACTTTATATTATGCTTAATGCCCTCCACCGAGAGCGACCGGCTCAGATTGCTCACCGGTACGCCGCGGATCTCGTAGCCCTCGCGGGGGACAAGCTCCATTTCCATTTTGCCGAGAGCGCCGATGAAAAGGATCTCGCTGTCCGGCAGAAGCTCACGGATGCGCCCCGCAACGCCGATGGCGGGGTTTACATGGCCCGCGGTGCCGCCGCAGGCAAATAGAAAACGCATAGGTCATTCCTCGATTTTTTGATTTTTTACTTTATGGAAAAGCTCCCGCGGTGCGTAAGCCGCGCAGGGGTTTTCCCTCGATATGCTCAGCAGTATCCCCGCCTCGCCCATCTGGATAAGAAGCGCCGTTCCGCCGTAGCTGAAAAACGGCAGCGAGATGCCGGTGCAGGGAACGAGATTCGTACACACCGCAACGTTCAGCACAACCTGCAGCGCGAGCATCGTGGTGATGCCGCAGCCGGCGAGGAAGCTGAAGCGGTCATTGCTCTGCATGGAGAGCCAGTACCCGCGCACGATGAGCATGGCGAAGAGAAGAAGGATCGCCGAAGCGCCGATGAACCCCAGCTCCTCGCACACAACGGAGAAAATGAAGTCGTTGTGCTCCTCGGGAAGATACAGGTACTTCTGGCGGCTCATGCCGAGACCGAGCCCGGAGAGCCCGCCGGAGCCGATCGCATAGAGCGACTGGACGATCTGCCAGCCGTCGCCGGTGAGATCGGAGAAGGGGTCGCGAAAAGACGCCACGCGCGCGGCAACATACGGCACGAACAGCACCGCAACCACCGCGCCGACCAGCAGAACGCTCGCCGCGCCGATGAACCAGTGCAGCCGCACGCCGCCGAGAAAGAGCATGGCCGCGCCGATGGCAAGGATGATAATCGTGGCGGAGAAGTGCGGTTCGAGCACGAGCAGCGCCGAAACGACCGCCAGGATCGCCGCGAACGGCGCGATGCCGTACCGGAAGGTACGCATCCGGTCCTTATATTTGCATATCAGCGCCGAAAAGTAAAGAATAATTGCGATTTTTGTAATTTCTGACGGTTGGAACGTCGTAAAGCCAAGGCTTATCCATCGTCTTGCGCCGTTTACCACCGTGCCGATGACCAATACTGCCGCGAGACTGACAAGAGAGACGATCAGCAGCGGCAGAGCGCAGGCGCGGTAAACGCGCATCGGGATGCGCGAGGCGATGAGCATCACGCACACCCCCGCCGCAGCGAAGATGGCCTGCCGGGAGAAGAAATACACCGGGTTGTGCCCGGTCTCGCCCTGCAGGTCGTAATAAGCGCTTGCAAAGCTCGCCGAGAGAACCATCACCACACCAATGCCGAGCAGCGTCAGCGTGATAACAAGGAAAGGCAGATCCGCCCTGCGGTCTGCCTTACCCGTTTTGACCGGCGCGGTGCCGGTCGAAGTATGATCCATGAGAGCCTCCGGTATTACCCTCTCAAAAGCTCAGAAGGAATAGCGCCCCGTTACGCCGAGAAGCGATACAACCGCCATCACGAACGTGATGCCCGCAAACAGGACGAAGATCTCTTTTTCTTTCCATTTCCGGCCCGTCCAGCCGCCCATTTCAAGATGGTGGTGGAAAGGCGCCATTTTGAATACGCGCTTGCCGTGGGAGAGCTTGAAATACGCCACCTGGATGATGTCCGAGAGCGTTTCAATGATCGGCATGATGCAAAGCGGGATGAGCAGCAGCGGCACATCCAGCGCAAACGCCAGACCCGAAATGCACCCGCCGAGGAAGAGCGAGCCGGTGTCGCCCATGAATACACGCGCGGGGTTGAAGTTGTAGATAAGGAACCCGAGCAGCGCGCCGACCATGCCGCTTGCGAAAATGCCCTGCGGCATATATTCCTTCCCCCAGCAGAACACGATGGCCGTGAAGCAGAGGAACACAGGCACGCATGTACCCGCCGCGAGGCCGTCCACGCCGTCGGTGATGTTCACGGCGTTCACGGTGCCGACGATGACGAACGCCGCAAAAATGAAGTACAGCGGCTCGGAGACCGGGACATAGGTGTTCCAGAACGGAATATAGAGATTGGGGCTCAGATAGCCGGTGAAGCGGAGCAGCAGCAGAAAACACGTGGCAGCAAGGAGCTGCAAAAGGAACTTCATCTTCGCGCTCAGGCCGAGATTCTGCTTGTGGCGCAGCTTTTCATAGTCGTCCAGAAAGCCGATCGCGCCGAACACGAGGCCGAACACCAAAACGAAAATGTGTCCCCACTCGCCGTTCGCCATGCAGGAGAAGCCGACCGTGAGACAAACGACCGTAACGGCGATGATGAACATCAGCCCGCCCATCGTGGGCGTGCCGGTCTTGCTCATGTGCCATGTGGGGCCGTCCTCCCGGATCGACTGCCCGGCTTTGATCTTCCGCAGATACGGTACCAAAACCGCGCCCACGGCGCTCGATATACAAAATCCGACAACAAGCGCCAATATCAGCTTCCAAGTCATTCTCTTTCCCCGTGCCTTTCCTCTTTTGCTTTGTCAGTTGCGCTTTGCGCGCTCGGCAAGATAGTCTGCGACGATCTCGCGCTCATCCATGTGAATTTTCTCATGGCCGATGATCTGATAGTCCTCGTGCCCCTTGCCGCAAAGCAGGATCACGTCGCCCGGCTCATGGTGGTCGATCGCCCAGCGGATAGCCTCCGGCCGGTCACAGATGACCTTGTAGGGCGCTTTTCCCGCGCGCACACCGGGCAGGATCTCCTCAATGATGCTCATGGGATCCTCGGTGCGCGGATTGTCGCTCGTGACGATGACGAAATCGGCGATGTCCGCGGAGATTTTCCCCATGATCGGGCGCTTCTTCCGGTCGCGGTCGCCGCCCGCGCCGAAGAGCATCACGAGCCGCTTCGGCGCGATGCCGCGCAGCGTTGTGAGAACATTTTCGATGGCGTCCGGCGTGACGGCATAGTCAATGAAAATGCTGTAATCGCCGTCCGTCGGCACCGGCTCCACGCGCCCCTTCGCGCCGTGCGCCGTTTCGAGCGCCGCGGCCGCATCGGCAAGCGGCACGCCGAGCAGCCGCGCGCAGGCGATGGCCGCGAGCGCATTGTACACCGAAAACTGTCCCGGCAGGTTCGTCTTTACGCGGACAAGCTCGCCCTCCTCCAGCGCGCAGAAGCGCACGCCGCTCGGCGCGAGACGGATATCGCGCGCCGTGAGCGAGGCGCTGTCGCTCTTCGCAGAAAACGTATAAACCGGCTGCGGCGCGTCCTTCATAACGTTTTCCGTCCAGGGATCGTCCGCATTTGCCGCCGTCTTTTCGCACATGGGGAAGAGCATCGCCTTGGCCTTCGCATATTCCTCCATCGTGTTGTGGAAATCGAGATGATCCTGCGTCAGGTTCGTGAAGAGGCCGACGGCAAAATGCACGCCCGCCACGCGGCGCAGCACCAGCGAGTGAGAGGACACCTCCATCACGCAATGGGTGCATCCGGCGTCCGCCATCCGGCGGAAGAGCGCCTGCAGATCGCAGGATTCCGGCGTGGTGTGCTCGGCGTGGAATTCCTCGTCGCCGATCATGTTCGATATGCTGCCAATAAGGCCGACCTTCGCGCCGAGGGTCTTTTCCAGAATCTGCTTGACGAGAATGGTCGTCGTCGTCTTGCCGTTCGTGCCGGTGATGCCGATGACCTTCATCTCCCGGCTGGGGTCGCCGTAGAAGTTCCGCGCCGAGAGCGCGAGACCGAGACGGCTGTCGTCCGTCTGAACATACGGCACATCCGCTGTGGGCGCTTCCTCGCACAGCACGGCGGCGCAGCCCTTCTCTACCGCCATGGGGATATATTTATGGCCGTCCGACTCATACCCGCGCACGGCGACGAAGAGATCGCCGCTTTTCACACGGCGGGAGTCATAACAGACGCCCGTGATCTCCGTATCGCCGGAGGCGGTCGCGGAGAGAACCTTTATTTCCTTGAGAATTTCCGAAAGTTTCATGATACTTCCTCATAATGTCCCGGCCGGATCAGTACCGGCCGTATGTATCGTTATCGTCGTTGACGATGCTGACTTCAATCACGCTGCCCGCAGGGACGCTCTTCCCCGCGCCGATGCTCTGAAACACAACGCGCACCGTGTCGCTGTCGGCAAGGATCGTGCTGTCCGAGCGGAGAAACAGCCCTCTGGCAAAGAGCGCTTCCCGCGCCTCGGTATACGTGAGCCCGGCGAGCTCCGGCACGGTTTCCTCTTGTATTTCCGGCGTCTCGCCGGTATAGACGAGCACCGTTGTGCCGCTCGCGACGACAATTCCTTTTCCCGGCAGCTGGCCGGTGACAATATCGCCCGTCCCCTCGATCCGGGCGGATAGCCCGGCTTCGCGGAGGAGCTTCACCGCTTCCTCCGGCGTTTTGCCGGTGAGGGGCGGCACGGCGCGGTCGATGTACTTCTCCTCCGCTTCGCTGTAGCGCGGCTGCACGCCGAGATACGGCAAAACCTCGCCGAGAACGCGCCCGACAACGGGCGCGGCCATCTGGCCGCCGGAAATATAGATGCCCGTCTCGTTCGATGGCGTATCCATCAAAATAAGACACACGACCTGCGGATCGTCTGCGGGCGCATAGCCGATGAAGGAGACAATGTATTCCTTCTTTCCTCCGGCGGCGTCCTGCGCCACCTTTTCGGAGGTGCCGGTTTTGCCCGCGATGTGATACCCGGCGACGTAGGCGTTTTTGCCGGTGCCCTGCTTTGTGTCGCACACGACCTGCTCCAGAATGGCGTTCACCTGCGCGCTCGTCTCCTCGGAAATGACCTGCCGGAGCACCTCCGGCTCGGTTTTCGATACGAGAGCGCCGGTGCCGTCCGTGACGGAATCGACGATGTACGGCTTCATGAGATACCCGCCGTTGCAGCAGGCGCTCACGGCGGTGATGAGCTGGAGGGGCGTGATGTTGAACGTCTGGCCGAACGACGCCGCAGCAAGCTGCGAGAAGTTTTCGCTGTTGCAGAAAACGCTGTGCGGCCACCAGATGCTGCCGCTCTCACCGGGAAGCGAGATGCCGGTCTTCCCTGTCAGGGAGGCGTCCGGGTTTTCGCTTGCGCGGAAAAAGCCGAAGCTTTCGCAGTAGCGGTAGAACGTTTCCTCGCCGATGCGAAGCCCCAGCGTGGCAAATGCGACGTTGCACGAGTGCTGCGCCGCCTGCGTGAGCGTCTGGGAGCCGTGGCCGATGGTTTTCCAGCATTTCAGGGGCTTGCCGCGCCCCTGCACCGTCATGCTGCCGCCGCAGTAAAAGCTGTCGGACGGCTTGGCAACGCCCTCTTCGAGCGCCATGGCAAGCGTGATGATCTTAAAGGTGGAGCCCGGTTCGTAGGTATCGGAAATGGCCTTGTTCCGCCATTGGGCAAGCTGCGCATCCTTTAAAAGCTGCGCCGCGGCGTCGGAATCGGCGGCCGCGTCGATCTCCGACTGGATGTCGGCGGAGACGCGCTGGTAATTGTTGAGATCAAAGTTTCCAAGCGACGCCATGGCAAGGATCGCGCCCGTTTTCGGGTCCATGATGATGCCGGCAGCGCCGTTTTGTATATCATAGTCCTGCACCGCCTGGGAAAGCTGCTTCTCCAGATAGTACTGGACGGTGGTATCGATTGTCAAGTGAAGATCGAGTCCGTCCTGCGCATCGACATAGTCCTCATAGCTTGTGAGGATCATGTCCGTTCCGGCGCTGTTCTTGAGCCGCAGGATGCTGCCGGCGGTGCCGGTCAGGAGATCGTTCTGTGTAAATTCCAGCCCCGCAAGGCCGGTGTTGTCCGCGCCGACGAAGCCGATGACGTGCGAGGCGAGGGAGGCATAGGGGTAATAGCGCTTCGTGTCCGGCTCAAGCTTCACTCCCTGCAGGTCGTACTCGTTTTTAAAGGCGCGCACCGCGTCCGCTTCCGTCTCCTCGATCTGGCGCTTGACCGTTTTATACCAGCTGCGCCGGTCGGCAGTCATCGTGAGAATTTTCTCCCGGTCTACGCCGAGGATTTCGGAAAGTCCGTCGGCAATGCGTTCGGCGTCCTCGCCGTTCATGGAGATTTCCGCAGGGCTCACGTACACGGTATACGTCGTCGCGCTCATCGCAAGAACGCGTCCCTCGCGATCGTAGATCGTCCCGCGCGAGGCAGGGATCGCCGTGCGGCGGAGCTGCTGCTGCAAAGCGGCGGTTTCCAGTTCATCGTGGCGCAATATCTGCAGCCGGAAAAGCTGGAACATCAGTACGGCAAAGGCCGCAATGCCGCACGCAGCAAGAAGAAACAGCGCGCGGCGGAGCATGGTACGGTTGGGTCGGCTGTTGGGCGGCATGGCGTTTCCTCCGGTTCAGGCAAATGCATCATTCTGAGGCATTATACCGCGCCGGAATTAAAAACATGCCACAACCGTGTCGAGAAGATTTTCCCAGAAAAGCCGCAGACCCTGTCCGCGGCGCTCGTGAAGCACCGTGGCCCGGTCGGAAAGCTCGGCGGTGCCGTTATTGCGCTGGTCAAGCCGCGGCGGCTGCATACCGAGCGTTTCCACGGCGTAGCTCTCCACGGCGGAAAGGCTCTCCGCTCTCTCGGTTTCCACAAGGAGCATCCGCTCCTCCGCTTTGAGCTCCGAGATTCGCTCCGATACGGCGACGAGCTCATCGTTCATCGCGGTGAGCTTTGCCTGTCCGGTCAGGGAGCCGACAAGGAGCAGCATGGCCGCGACCGCGGAGGCGCCAAAGGTAAGGGCGCTGCGGAAGGACTTTTTTCGCGCCGGTTTCTCCGCCGGTTCATCCTCTATGTGTCCGTCCCAGTACCGCCCGGCGAACCGCTCGGCGATCAGGGGCAGTTCCCTGGTGTCCTCGTCCGAAACGGGAAAGGCACACGTTGCTTCCGCGCTCTCGGCACAGGGGGTGAATACCGCGGTTTTTTCTTCGGTGATTTTCGCTTTCACAGCCGGTTCCTCTCAGAGCCTTTCGGCCACGCGCAGCCGCGCGCTGCGCGCGCGGGGGTTATCGTTCAATTCCTCTTCCGAGGCCGTGATCGGCTTCGTTACGGTTTTCATCGTCTGCACAAAGCCGCACACGCACACCGGAAAATCGCGTGGACAGGTGCAGCCGTCCTCGCGCTCACGGATGGCGGTTTTGACGATCCGATCTTCCAGCGAGTGGAAGCTGATGACGCACAGCCGCCCGCCGGAGGCGAGACGATCCATCGCAGCGAGGAGCATTTCCCGCTCCGCTTCCAGCTCGTCGTTCACGGCAATGCGGATGGCCTGAAAGCTGCGCTTGGCCGGATGCTGCTTTTCGCGCAGCGCCGCGCCGGGCATGGCGCTTTTGATGATATCAACGAGTCCAAGCGTTGTTTCAATGGGCTTCTTTTCCCGTGCGCGAACGATGTTTGCCGCGATGCGGTTGGCATACCGCTCCTCGCCATAGTCGCGCAGAATTCGCACAAGCTCGCGCTCCGGCCATGTGTTCACGACCGTCGAGGCCGTCACCGGCGCGCTTTGATCCATGCGCATGTCGAGCGGCGCATCCGCCATGTAGGAGAACCCGCGCTCGGCCTCGTCGAGCTGCGGCGAGGACACGCCGAGATCGAAGAGCATGCCGTTCACACGCTCGATGCCGAGATCGTCCAGAATTTTCCCGAGCGAGCGGAAATTGCCGCGGACGAACGTGATGCGGTCCGCCCACGGCGCAAGGCGCACCTTTGAGCGCTCGATGGCGGTTTCGTCCTGATCGATGGCGATAAGCCGCCCGGTCGTGAGACGCCTGGCAATCTCCATCGAGTGGCCGCCGAGACCGAGCGTACCGTCCACATAGATCCCGTCCGGCCGTATATTCAGATTTTCAATGCATTCGTGCAGAAGCACGCTTTTATGTTCCGGCATATCAAAACTCCAGCTCTTCCATGACGGCGGCGATGTTCTCCGGCGTCATTTCCGCGTCGTGGATCTCGTTCCAGCGCGCGCTATCCCAGAGCTCCGCATGGTTGTTGCAGCCAACGATGGTCACGTCCTTCGTAAGCCCGGCATAGTCCCGCAGATTCTGCGGCAGGAGGATACGCCCTTGCACGTCCGCCTCGCAGCGCGCGGCGAAAGCGAAAAGCGGGCGCATTTTGCGCTGCTTTACAAATGGCATCGCGTCCACCTTATCGGAGAAGCGCTGCCAGCTCTCGGCGCTGTAGGCCGAAAGGCACCGATCCATCGAGAGCGTCACATAGAAAACGCCGCCCAGTTCGTCCCGCAGGCGGGACGGCACGGCCAGACGCCCCTTGGCATCAAGCGTGTGCATATATTCGCCGGTCATAAGCGGTGCCTCCTTCTCTGC
>ENA-UONY01000418-UONY01000418.1-human-gut-metagenome-genome-assembly--contig:-CS9-NODE-418-length-54335-cov-7.092262_pt1 | contig 54335 bp, 51 predicted proteins | sample MGYA00242465_ERZ724012 | MGnify/ENA metagenome assembly ERZ724012 | reverse complement strand
GATCATTAGGGCGACCGCTATGAATGCGAACGCCGATTTCATTGTTGATTTCATTGTTATCACTCTCTCGGACCTTCGTGATCATCATGGTCCGACCTTTTCGTGTTCAACGGTAAGAGTGTATCCTCAGCAATGCTGAACGGCCGCTCCATTGCTCATTGAATGGTGATCATTAGAAAGAATACGGAGCATCCGCACAATATCGAGAATAGGATCACTCAACGAGGCCCAGCCTAGCTGACGCTGTTCCTCCCGCCCATAGTGCTAGCTATCACCAGAGACTTATGTTCCGTTAAATCACCGGAATGAAATATGTGTGATGAACTTATAAAGATTACCTAACTAGGCTCTATATTCAACGCTGTTAATTTAAAGAATGATACAATAAAGACAATTTTCTTTAAAATTATCCTATTTCTGATGATGCTTAACACTCGAATCGATATTCAATAGTCTTGATTTGAAATGAATGTATTCACGTGAATTTCGATGATCAAAAGACTTCAAGTGTAAAATATAGACCAAAACCTTCAGAATTCCTCATTTCTTGTTTCAAAGTATCGAAAAGGCCATACCTTATCACATGACTCCGAGTTACATGTGAAAGCATCCGCTACAAAGGGATCGTTTACGCTCATCAGTATCGTTCTTAAAATTCCAATGGTGGGCCCGGCCGGGATTGAACCGGCGACCTCCACCTTGTAAGGGTGGCGTCATAACCACTAGACCACGGGCCCGTTGTCTCACCCATTAGTGAATTACTATAAAATATATGTGGCATCAATCAGACATCATATATTTCATCTGACTTCAGTCATCATGCCATGTTGTTGCGATGGAGTCGCTATAGAAATCGGGATGATAGTAGTTTATCTATACTACCTTCTCATTCATCCTATTCATGCGATAGTGGTTTAGGGGTTAAGACAGGTGCTTCCCAAGCACCAGCCCCGGGTTCGATTCCCGGCTATCGCACCATCCATCTCTCTAAAGTTTTGCACAATGCGATTAGACTAGGTGCGGATAGCACTCATCATATTCCGATTCTTCACTCTCTTGTCATTCATCTTAATTTAACAATTGTTAATTCCTAGAAATCTAACGGTTAGTTTCTTTAAGTTATGTTACATAGGGGACAAGAGGTGAACCGAATGCTTGAGATAGATTGTTCGAGGGGCGAAGGCGGAGGCCAGAGCGTCCGTACGTCCGTAGCGATGAGCACGGTCACCGGAAATGAGATCCATCTCATCAGGATAAGGGAGAACCGTCCAACCAACGGATTGTCAAAACAACATTGCACTGCGGTACAGGCCGTAGCGGATATGACCTGTTCACAGGTCATCGGGAACACGCTCGGTTCCAGGGAATTGACGGTCATACCTGGTAATGAGCACAGATACAACATGAAGATGGACATCGGTACCGCTGGCAGCGTCAGTCTTGTGCTCCAGGCCATGCAATTGGCTACCGTAGGTTTCAAGGAGAAGGTGAACATCGACATATCCGGAGGGACGAATGTCATGTGGGCACCTCCGATAGACTACTATCAACAGGTACTCTATCCTCTGATGGCGAGGATGAACATACAAGCTGAACTCGATATCATCGGCAGAGGTTTCTATCCCGAAGGCGGAGGTAGGGTGAAAGCTACATTCTATCCTATAGATGATATCAAACCATTGAAACTCACGGATCTGGGCAAATTAAGGAGGGTGAGGGGCACATGTTTCTCGCAACGCCTTCCGAAATGGATCTCCGAACAGATGGTCGAAGGATGCAGATCGATACTCGAGGATTATTGCGATGTGGAGATCGTCACCCAAAGGACCACAGGGGATTCCAGAGGGGCAGGACTATCCTTGGTGGCGGAATATGACAATGGACTGCTTGGAAGTAACGTACTCACAACGAGAGGACGTCCGGCCGATCAAGCAGGCATCGATGCCGCAAACGATCTTGTTCAGATCATAGATTCGGGTGCGACACTGGATGTACACACGGCGGATCAATTGTTACCGTATATGGCGATGGCCGACGGGGACAGCGCATTCTCCGTCCCCAGGATAAGCAGACACCTGCTCAGTCAGATGGATACATTGGAGACATTCCTCGATGTGAGATTCGGAGTGGAGAGAAAGGGAGATCTATATCACTTCACGATCACACCCGGGGGAAGGAAATGAGGCCATTCATTCACGTGAATTGTGCGATGTCCGCTGATGGGAAGATCGCAGGTTCCGACAGGAAACAGGTGAGGATATCCTCAGCTGAGGATAAGGAACGTGTCAAACGTTTGAGAAGACAATATGATGCGATATTGGTCGGCGTCGGTACGGTACTCGCGGATGACCCGCACCTCACGGTCAAAGGATGCGATTTCGATGAGAATCCCATCAGGATAGTCATCGACCCGCATGGAAGGACGCCCTTGGACGCAGCTGTCGTCGATGATAGGGCGAAGACCGTGATCATCACGTTGGAGTCGTGTGATAAGGTATGGCCTGGTGTGAGTATAATCAGGTGTGATGAGATCGTTCTTGTGGATATCATGGAACATCTCGCTCAATGCGGTATCGAAAGTGTACTTGTCGAAGGCGGAGGAGAGACCATAGCATCATTCTTCAAAGAGAAGTTGGTCGACAGATACACCGTGTTCGTAGGCAGTATGCTGATCGGAGGAAGGACATCACCGACACCAGTCGATGGAGATGGGTGGGTCGCTGACGATGGTATACAACTGGAATTCAAAGGTTCAGAGGTACTTGGGGATGGGGTATTATTGACGTATTCCCCAAGATATCAATGAATACAATACTAGTAATAATATATAATGTATAATATAGTTCATAGTTTGACCACGGTTTTTCATCGTGAATACCAAAGTCATAATTGCAATAGCCGCAGTAGCTATTGTTGTCATTGCTGGGAGTATCGCTGCATTTGCTCTATCGAACGATTCTGAGGAATCACTAGACGTTGATACACCCAAAACCGTTAACCAATTAGCTATCAATGATTTCTATTCAGGGAGTGCAAACCTGACAATAAGCACTGATAATACTGATACCGCAATATATGGGTTCTTGATACCATTATATTACTACAATGGCGATCCGTCTGGCACGAAAGAGATCACATATAAAGGCACTAAGATCATGTGTGATGTCTACAAAGTGACGATGTCAACCGGAGAGGAAGTATCCTGTTATTACAATGAACCAAAATCAGGGGTCAATTACTACAGCAGATATGTCGATCCGGACGGATTCGTTTCAGAGTCAACCTTGAAGGACTCGAATCTGGATTTAAGTAAGGGATCTTCAGATCAGGATGTGAAAAAAGGCTCATACTACACATATCAATATTCTGGAACAGTAGCAGGATATGACGGCACATTCACCGGCGAGTCTGAAACGAAGATGACAGATTTTAATGAGACCACCAGACGGGGGGTAGCCACTGTCACCATCAATGTAAAATCTGAGCCTGGTAACTACAAGGGCACCATCAAGGGATTCGATTACAATGGCGATGTCATCATCAAAGAAAGTGTCAACAAAAGAACAAGGGATGTATATCTCGGCATGGTCAGCTATGATTCTCTTCTGAAATATTCGGAAAAGAATGGATATACGATCACTCACGGCGAGAAGACATCGAAAACGATCGATACCGAATTTGGAAAACGTAAAGTGACCATTGAAGCACTTAAGATGGTGAAGGACAAGGAAACCAAAAACATCACAGTGACATATGGTGAAAAAGGTCTCATTTACAAGCAAGAGATCGACATGGTGAATGAAAAAAAGAGAGAGAATAGCACCTTCATTCTCAAAGATACTAACCTCATAGTCAAAAAACAGGATGATATGAAGCCAACGGCCATGGAGACTTTGAGGACCGACCTCAAAGTCGGGGACAGTATCGCGTTCACCGAGAGGATCGCATATAAGTTCGAAATACCTGATAAAGATACAAAGGAGGAAATCATCGGAGATCATTATTATGACATCCTGCCGAATCTGGAGAAAACAAAGATAACATACAAGGGAAAGCAGATTGATTGTTTCATCTATGAGATGCCCGAGAAGAAGGCCAAGGCATACATATCCGTCGATTCAGGTTTCTGCTATGTATTGGAGGAATCCCAATTTGGTGGACTTCTTACAACGACCCTCGCGGACACTAATATGGACGTGTCCAAGAAGAAGGATGATCTGGTGTTGTCGAATGGAAGTTTCATCGATATCAAGATCTCTGGTCGCGTGTCAAGTACTTCCGATGGGGAAATCACGCTGAAAAAGACGATAACCTCCGTGAATGATGATGGAACATATGGCACCATATCTAACATCGCGAGTACAGTCGTGACGGATCATACCAGGACCATCAAGGAGATAGGCCCCTACGGAAAACTCGTTGTGGATACGACCGAAGACAAGGAAATCAGATCGAAGGACCATTTCTTGGACGTCATTGGTATCGGTTTCTATCATGAGAGTTTCAAAACCAGTGGTCAGAATGCAACGGTGGTGGGTGATGAGGTTACTGAAGTCATCGATACGGTGTTCGGGAAGCGTACAGTCTCCGTCAGGACGATGGTCAACACAACGATTCCGGACAACCCTGTCACGTTCAAGATCTATTATGGTATCAACGGAGTGATCTACAAGATCGAGTACACTACGAAGGATCTGGCGTCGACCGTAACTCTAAAGAGTTCCAATCTTCTGACGACCGTAGCTTGAATTCACATAAACAGCCGTCACTTCGGTGACGGCATCCTTCATTTTTGATCATTGTCTGATCATATGATGTTCCCGAATCTTTCGCCTGTAGATGAACCGGATGATCTGAGAACGACGAAGACGACCGTAGCTAATTCTTTTCTTTAGGGATGGGCACTGAAATCTCTCGACACATTTTCCTAAATCCAAGAATCATCGAGGAAATAACACCAAATATGGAGGATCGGAGACAGAATGGATCATCAACTCACTCGGAATCTTATTCTGAACACTATATCTATCTTAGAAACTCATGAACATTCATCAATAACTATGTTCTCTGCTCCCGTCATCTAATTAAATATGTATTCGATAGAGGTGGACGATGGATTGGAATTTCGCCACGACACTCATCGGTTCATTGCCTTTTGCGAACTCGATCGACAGTGTCGATATAACATTGGACGGCAGGGTAGCATGCCCATCATGGCCCCAGTTGCCTACGAGAGGAATCAACGAGAGTATGTATGTTCAGACAGGAGCATACTTGCCGGGATTGAAGATAGACGGTGACAAGATAATCGTCGATCTGAATGATTACGACCCGACCGAAGCGTACACCGCCATATTGTCCGATGACATCGACCACTTCATCCACCCCCCAGAGTTATACGAGGGGATGTACGAGTTCCTCAACCGTGACCTATCCAAATATGATGCGGTCAAAGGACAGGTCACTGGACCAATAAGCGAGGGCTTACAGATCCTCGACAAGAACTCACGCCCTGTGATCTATGACGAATCATACAGTGAGATCGTAAGGAAAACGGTCAACATGATGGCCAAATGGCAAGCTAGAAGATTATCTATGTCCAACAATAATGTCATCATATTCTTTGACGAACCATCATTATCGATCCTAGGTACGCCATTCGCATCCATATCGGATGATCAGGCCAGGGCATGGATCAATGAATCCATGGATGGCGTGGATGCATTCCGCGGCATCCATTGCTGCGGGAACACTAACTGGGCGATGATTTTGTCCACGGATATAGATATTCTAAGCTTTGATGCATACAACTATGGGGACAATCTCCTGATGTATCCCGATGAGCTTACCGATTTCCTTAGTAAGGGTAAGTGCATCGCATGGGGAATCATCCCGAACAGCGATGATTCCGTATCCAAGGAGACTGTGGATACGATAGTCGCAAGATTGGAATCCCTCTTTGACAAGATGGAGGAGAAAGGCATCAATAGGAAGAAGGTCGCACATCAATCCATGATCACGCCTCAGTGCGGTCTCAGCGGCCTCACCGAAGAGAATGCAAAGAAGGTGTTCGATCTTCTTGACGGAGTCTCTAAGGAGATGAAGAGGAGATACGGGTTCTGATGATCATAGCACTCGTCGGCAAGGGAGGCGTCGGGAAGAGCACCATATCATCTCAATTGATCAGAGCGCTCTCCAAGAGGGATGTGACGTTGGCTGTGGATGCCGACCCTAACTCCAATCTATGCGATAAGTTGGGTATGGAGGTCACAGGTACCATCGGTGGGCTCAGGAATGAGATAGTAGCACATCCCGATATGGTACCTGCAGGCGTGAGCAAGCAGGATTACATCTCAACGCACATCCGTCAGATAATGACGGAGACCAAGAATATAGATCTCCTGGTCATGGGGAGGCCTGAAGGCGAAGGTTGTTATTGTTTCACCAATGATGTCCTAAAGAACTGTTTCAATGATCTGATCCCAAGGTACAGGTATGCAGTGATCGATAATGAAGCGGGCATGGAGCATCTTTCGAGACGCGTACTGCCGAGGGCTGATGTGATATTATTCGTCTCCGATCCTACGAAGGTCGGTGTGAGGACAGCAGCTCGTCTGTCAGAGTTGGCGGATGAGGTGCACATAGAATCCGATAAGAGGATACTGATCATCAACAATGTATTCGGGGACATCAGCGAGCAGTTGATGGATGAGGCAAGATCGCATGGATTCGATGACGTGTTCGTCATGCCTCACGATGATTTCATCAGCAGAGCTGCGATGGAAGGCGATGTCATCGAGGTGCCATCCGATACTCCATTCGGTAAAGCGATGTCAGAACTCATCGACATCATCGAAGGATGATGTCGTAGATAGATACAGAATCTTCATTTTCATGAGGTAAAGATATTCTGGCGGAGAGGGAACCTCTCCGCCGATGATGATCCTCTCAGATCCTCACTTTGATCCAATCATCCGTCTCAGGGACCATTCCGTCCATGAATGCGCAGAAGATGTCGATAACGTCATTGTCGTTGTCGAAGAACGTACCGAAGTTCTGGTGTCTGCGGCCATCGAGGAAGCTCATCTCGACGTACCATCCGCAATCCGAAGGTGTTGCCTGAACGAAATCCACGCCGTTCACAGGAGCAGGTGCCTGGAGGACGATGAATGACATCTCATCCCCGCATTCGCAGTCACAACCCTCGTCACAGCAGCAATCGTCGTCCTCACAGTCGCACTCTTCTTCCTCGTCATCAGGGCATACGGTGGAGATCGCCATTATGCACTCCTCGATCTGCCTCTTGTCACGTACGGGAACAGGGAAGTCCGTGTACTCTGTCTCAAGCGTGTATGCCTCTCCGCAATCCTTCATTTTTCCAAGGTCAGGCACATTCCCGTGGAAGAACTCGATGAATGCCGCCATGGCGTCATCGATCGCAAGGTCCTTCGCAACATTCGGGACCCTGTTGTTGAAATCATCATAAAGCTCCACCCTGCAGTGGTCACTGAATACGATCGATGAGATGCATATGTAGTCTCCGATGGGTTCTGATGCACCCATGACCATCACGATCCCCTCATCCTCATCATCGACTGTCCTGAGGACTGATATGAAGTTATCCTTGATCTGTTCCTCAGTGAATACCTCTGATTCGTATTCACTGAACTCCGTCTCTATGAAATAGGATTTGTCTGCCATGTATGGGCCATGCACCCATTAGCATAAGAGTGTTACCATCATCTCTTGCAGGCATCGCTATGGACGGTGTCTGCAGAGAGCACCTCTTTGGGATCGAGCGATTTACATTCATCGTCAACCCACCATAACCATGTGCCTTTGTCCACTGAGAACTCGCCCTTCACGAGGCCAACCATCTTCAGTTTGGTCATCGTCTTGATGAATGCGTCGGGACAATGGTAGTTGAAAAGCTCTGCCAATCTGGTCTCGACCTCTTTGCTTGAGAGTTTCTGTTCTCCGAAGACCATCCAGATGTAGCGTACGAGGTCAGACAGTTGCATGTGGTTCACAATCGTTGACATGATGATAAATGTTTGCAATGTGATGAATCTCTGTAGGGGGCTCTATACACATTGATAGTCAAGACGTTGAGTTCGTTCGTACTCGATGATGAACATCCATATCAGCATTCATCGCGGACATGTCGACGTCATTGTTTGGAAGGTATGGGATCACTGCTGATTTCGAGTCAGGAAAAGGATGCTGCGACATGATGCTGAAGAAGCCATTAAGCAGATTATGGATATGGATCACGCACATGGTCTGAAAGGTCAGGCCGTAATCCACGGCATCGCATTCTTCGAAAAGGAGCCGTACTTCACATTCGATGTATTGTGATGATGTTGACGGATGCTTTCGCATCCGTCAACACACATCAGTGTTTCAGAAGTCCTCTAAGATGTTTGGGGATATGTTTGGATTCGTTCGTACCTACGATGACATCCCTTCCAATGATCTCCTGAAGCTTACCGGACATCCTAGATGCCAGACCAGGGATGATGACCACACCATCGGTCTTCTTCAGGACTCCGGATTCCTCGAACGCATCAGCGACACGTTCCGGATCGAACTTACCCGCGGCATATGCTGTAAGGACGGACATGCCTTCGGTATTCACTATCTGTAACCACACAGGCACTTTGGACTTCTCGATGTCCGCACGTACTGTGAAGTATGTGAGCGAGAAGTTCGTCGTAAACATAACAGGGGAATGCTCATCCGGGTTGTTTATCGGATATAGGTCCTGTTTTACCTGTATCGGGACCTGCGGGTCAGTGTAGATGTTCTGTCTCAATGTGAACAATGGTAATGCCTCATAGTTGTGGAGGTCATCGAATATCACGAGGCTTCCATACTTAAGAGTGGAGATGACAGCCGACATCACTGCACCTTCTCCAGAACCCACTTTGTTCATGAGCGGGTGTCCGAAGGGTTTGAACTTCTTCTTCAACGCTGCACGTCTCGCGATCGTCTGCTCTTCAAGAAGATCCTTGATGTGATCTGCACCGAGATCGAGTATGATGTCATCAAATCCTTCTGCTTTCGTCTTCTCTGAGAGTTCAGCCGCTTCCTCCAATGATGTCGATTTGATACCGAGCGGACATTTGGATGCTTTTGCAAGATCTATCATCTCTTTGAGGTTGTCATTCTTTGCACCATACAACAACGGTCTGAATGAACCAACGACATCGACGGCAGCCTTCATGGCATCGACACTATCCGTCTCCAACACGAACGGATTGTCCCAATTCTCTGATACGATCTTGCACACATCAGCGAATCTCTTAGCATCATTGGAATCGTTCCTTATCGAGATCATATCAGCTCTGAACACCATGCCTATGCGGTTGAAACTGAGTCCTTTGATATAGTCTATCCTCTTCAATACGTTCTCATCATCCAACGAATCGGATACTGTCACCGCATATGCGATCGGATTGTTGAAACGGCGTTCGTGACGATAGAGCACGGTCTCACCGCCCATATCGATCTTGTTCTTCACGCCGACCGTTATGGTCGCTACAGGAGGCGCAGAGGCTTCATTCAAAGTCTCCTTCGTCTCGCCGCTAACATGTGGACAATCCTCGATCTTCGCCTTCTGGTTGGCGAGCTGCATCGCGAATGCTAAACATGTCGGTTGTCCACAATCCTTACAGTTGGTCTTAGGGAGCAGTTTGAAGAATTCTATGGCTGTAGGCACTCACATCACCTCCGTGAGTTCGCATGCATATACTTTGAGCATATCTGCAGCACCAGGCCCACGTACTACGAGTATGTCCGCACCGGACACCATCGCGGCCATCCCTGTTATCGCTTCCCACCATGTGGCTCTGAATGATGCAGGCCCCATGGTACCATCATCCTCCTCGGTCGCATCCCCGACATCCCATGATGATGTGCAATCGCATATCATCGGTATCTGGAGCATCTTGTCTCCAGAGTATGCGGAGAGTTTGATCCTCTCATTTACTGAATATGAATAATCCAATCCCATGCCCAATGCAGCCATGAGCGGATCCATGAGCATGTTGTTGGTCTCGACTCCGAAATCACTCAAGAGGATGTTCATCTGTTTCGCAAGATTGACATCGAGATTGGAGAATCCGATTATGACGTGGTTGTTCGCCATCGCGGCTGTGGCCAATTTCTTGTATTCTCCCTCTTCGACCTTGTTTATCAGCAATCTGGTGTTCTTCACCTTTTCGCAGACGACAGTGAGGACTTCGATATCCCTTTCAACGTTCCCGCATCCACTGACCATGACAGGGAGATTGGTCTTATCGACGATCCTCTGTACCAATGTTGCAGCATCATCCGCGGAAGCATTCTTCTTGAACGGGTCTATGCTCATCAGACGGATACAGATTATGTCCGCGCCCAATTCCTTCCACATGGTAGCCCATTCAACAGGATCATCGCATCTTCCGGAGAACATCTCTTTGGCGATCTCAGGGTAATCGGTGATATCATCCCACACCTCTCCTGCGATCATCGGCCTGAGCTTATTCGGATTCTCGAAGGAGAGGAAGGGCATGCCTTTAGCACCGCCTGCGACGTAGTCCCCTTTACCGAGGGCGACCTGTATCGTCTCTCCGTTGTATTTCTCGCTTACATTCGGGATCTCTGTCATCTTAAAATCACCTTCATAACAACGGATCCATGGTGAGTGCGGGGTGTTCCACCTGCGCCATCCATGCCATGAGACCTTCCGCATCATCCGTTATGGTCTCGTCCGCGATCTTGTTCCAAAGATCGGGCATGCCTATGTCCTCACATCTTCTTTGGAACTGCTCCTTGATGAGGTCCTTCAGATGCTTAGGCATCCATGCGATCCTTGCTATCCCACCTTCGGCGGATATGAATTTCTCGCTTGTGATGTATTTCCTTCCGATGCCCATGAATCCAGGTGTTTGGCGTCCTCCACCTATACTTCCGGCCAATGTGGAGAACTTCATGCCCACTGGAGTCATCCCAGGGAAGTCCCTGTCGACAAGTACCACTGCTTGCATATCCACGGTCATCGCTGCAATGACTTCGAAACAACCGCACGAGGTCATGGGGGCATCCATCAGACTGTACATGCATATCCTCTCGATGTCACCATGGGATGCTGATGATATCATGTCGTTGATGCCTCTGAACTCACCCTTATCGATATCTATGGCATCCTCCTTCTTCAGGGGCTGGTTCGGACCGTTCGGTGAGATCTCGTGTCCTGCCTTGGCATCCAACCAGTTTATGGCACCACAAAGTCCGATCCTTTCAGGGGATACGATGCATATGTGTGCGGGAGCGAAGGATTGACACATCGTGCACGTGTAGAAATCATCCACCAGGTCGTCCTTCAGACCCTTCATCCTCTCGTCCCTTCTATCATATGCCTCCTTGGCTTCGGGCATACGTCTCTGTATCTCGGACTCATCGGTGATGATGGTCGCTTGTACCCTTGTTGCGATACCGCCGAACTCTTCTTTCACCTTATGTACCAATATCTTTCCGAGATCGGCGAGTTTGAATCCTGCTTCCTTGGCCTTGTTGCTTATCCTGACCCAATCGGAGTCCCTCTGTCCTGCATGCCATACGCCCTGTGCGAAGTTGATCGAACTGTGGAATCTCCTCTCTATGACGGGTTCGAGGTCATCATGCATATCTTTCCCATACACTTCGACGATCATCGCCAAAGGTATGATGGAACCTGCTTCGAACTCATCGATCTCCTTTCCGATCATCTTGATGGAACCATCCTCGATGGAATCCTCGTCCTTCGACAGCAATACCTCGAACGCTGTGCTCCTCGTTCCTCCGGCTTCCACGTATGTATCGGGTTTCCTGATGAGCTCACCCTCGAACGATGGTCCGTATGGTACGGGGAGTTCGATGGGTTCGACATTGATCACTATGCCTCTCTCTTCGATACCCGTCTGTATCGAACTCAGATGATCCTTGCAGACCTTCACCGCACCAGGTATCTCGGGGAGGTTCTGATCGGTCACTATGCAAGCACTGTGTTTCAAGGCGGCGAATGCGAACGCCGCATCCAATGCACATAATGGACCTGTCTGTATCACGAACACCTTCGGACGTTTCTTCAGATAATCTGATAACTTCTCGGCGTCGCCACCAGCGACGTTACCGAATGTGAGTGCTGCCCTGACAGCGAAGTTCAATGCGTGAACGGTACCTGTGAACATCCCGACGGGATACAGCATCCTGTCGAGTCCCATCTCTATGCCCTGTCTTTGGATGAGTGCAGGATAATCTCCGGAAGCTATCGCCACCATCCCTTTGCCCTGAACACTCCTGATCATCGCGCTGACGTCCTCTCCGGGTACATGCCCTCCGAGGAACACCACTGCACCAGGGATCGTATCATCGACAAAAGGCAATCCCAATGCTCTGAGGACACGGTCAGGGATGAATCCGTTGCCTTTGCCGTTGAGATATGCTATCGCTTCGATTATATCCGCGGCATACATCGCATTCTCTCCTGCGACCATACCATCCTCGACGGATGATTCTTCAGCCGTAGGCAGTGAGTCAAGGAATCCCTTGGCCTTCTCCAATGTGAGATTCTCTATCCCTTTCCATGCGAATATCGCCGGCAATCCGTATCCTGTCTCGGGATACACCAGCTCAGCATCCGCGCCATGGGTCGCCATGGCGTCATCCACCAATCCCTTTGCCATCTCAACGATGGCATTCGAACCATCGGCCGCCATCGAGAGCAGGCGAGGTACGTCTATCTCATGATATGTCTTCAATGTGCGATCGAGCAATGCATCATCCTTGATGCCGTACATCGATCTTATCTCGTTGCGGTCCATGTCAATCTCACCTCAGAACTCAGTGAATTCCTTGAGTTCAAAAATCCCATTCATGTTCTCCAATGCGATGGGGAGTTCCTTCCTCATCTTCTCCACGGAGTAGTTACTGTTACTGAAATCCGCCACTAATTCCAACGTGGTGGTGTGGTAGCAGATCTTGATCCTGCTGAACACGGATATCAGGTTCACGTTCGTCGCGGCTATCCAATCGAGCACCTGTGTCGTAGCGCCAGGGCAATCCGGTATCTCGATGACCATCTTGACGAGTTTTGTCTCATCCTTGAAGAATGTGACCGAAACTATCCATGATGATACGTCAGCGACGATCAGTACGTGCTTCCCGCCGATATCCTTGAGTATGTCCCCATATTCGGGTGCGAGGTCGTATGCGCCGCCTTCGAACACGACAGGTGTGGCGCGTTTCACCTCATTCTTCTGTTTGGAGGGTTCTGTACGGAAGACACGGCCGATATCCGCAGGTTTGACCTCTATGTGGTCTATTAGCGATACGGATGGATCGTTCTTTGCTTTCAGTTCATCGAAGGTCTCTTTGAGGATATCCATCTCTCCGACGAAGCTGAGGTCGGCCAATACCTTCCAAACTATGGTCGTGTCTGAAATCCCGTCCAATGAGATCGAGTTCAGGATGTTTATGCTCCTGTCAGCAAGGAATCTTGCACTCTGTGCACTTGCACCAGGTACATCCTGCATATAGACGGTGATGTTCGTCAGTGTACGGTAGTTCTCCTGTGGGAACATCGAGAGCAGAAGCTCGTACTTCTTTGGACCTTTGTCGACGTATTCGAAAAGTGTGCTATATACGAATCCGCCTTCGACTATGCCCATCATGTCCGACATCCTATTGTCGAGCATGATCTTGGTTCCGTTGACCTTCGAAAATTCCCAGTTCTTCATGAGGACCCTCTCTGATGAGGACGGAACACGTTTCCTCATATATCCTTTCGCGTGACATTCTTGGGTGAGGCGAACGGGCGGGTCCACGGAGGGTGTTCCTCATCAGCATATTCGAGCTCTCTGATGAAGTTCACAAGACCGTCGTCAGAGTCTAGGATCGTGAGGATATCCTCAGGTATGCCGCCGAATCTTCTCTCTGAACCCGACATGTGCAAAGCTTTCTCTATCATCGCAGCTATCCTGCGCAATTCGACCTCTGCTTCCTTCAATGCTGTGATCCTCTCTTCGGGCGTCATCTTCTCTTCCTGCTGAATGAGTATCTTCCAGGGACATGTTTCGTCGTGCCGATGGTGTACGGACATACATCGCATCTCCTGCAGACTTCTATGGTCCTTCCGTCCAACGTGCTGTTCATGACCGATGTCATGCCTCCGCCGCAGACAGGACAGACGGTAGGTAATTCCCCTTCGGATTCGTTATACGATATCGACAATACCAGCATATCGTTCTTGATGGCGAGTCTCCTTATCCTTTGGCCACTGATGCGGTAGTTGCCTCCGGATCTGTTCAGCTCATTGGAAACGAGCTCCACCATCTCCCTTTGGGACCTGACCTGAGGGTGCCTGTACATCACATAGAATATGGCATCGATGACCTTCTCGTCACTGGGTATGCTGTACGTCATCACATCCAGTATATTGATATCTATATTTATGCAATCGTTAGCCTTTTAAGTGAAATCGTACATCGCACGTCCGTTGCGAGAGTAGCCGAGTTGGCCAAAGGCGCAGGACTTAAGATTCTGTCTTGTAGAAGTTCGAGGGTTCGAATCCCTTCTCTCGCACCATCCCATCATCGTGTTATGATTCAGCGTGAACTCTCAATCTCCACCAGATTCCGATTATGTGTACCTATCCTTGTGAAAATACTTGGAAAACGTACATTTTAATCTTCTGAACTTTATGGAAAACGTACAAATTTACTCTCTGAACTTTATGGAAAACGTACAAATATTCGTAAGCACTTCTTCAGAATGATGACTGAGGCAGTATTCAAACGAAAGGCATATGATGTCCTGAAAGAATGGAAGGACAGGTCAAGAGGTTCAACGGCCATGCTCGTCGAGGGCGCCAGAAGAGTAGGTAAGACGACGTTGGTCAGAGAATTCGCTAAGAATGAATATGCTTCGAACATCATAGTGGATTTTTACAAAGCTAACGATGAGGTGAAGGAGTTATTCAAGGATCTGAACGATCTGGATGATCTCTATCGCGGTCTGCAATTGTACTATGATACGAAACTTAAGACGAGGGATTCAGTGATAATCTTCGATGAAGTTCAATTGTTCCCTCGGGCAAGAGAGGCCATCAAGGCATTGGTGCAGGATGGGAGGTATGATTTCATCGAGACCGGTTCTTTGGTATCGATAAGGAAGAATGTAAAAGACATTATCATTCCCTCAGAAGAGGAGAAGATGAAACTCCATCCTCTGGATTTTGAGGAATTCCTGTGGGCTAAAGGTATCGATACATTGCCTCTTCTCTACCCGTACTATGAAAGAAGGACCAAGGTAGAGGATAATGTACATCATCACATGATGAAACTTTTCAGAGAGTATCTTGCCGTTGGCGGCATGCCCCAAGCTGTTCTGAAGTATGTGGAGGGTGAGAACTATCAGACCATTGATAAAGTTAAGAGAGACATAATCCAATTGTATTTGGATGATTTCAGAAAGATGGATCCTAGCGGAAAACTTGGGAGATTCTATCTAGCAATACCATCGGAACTCTCGAGTCAATCCACCAGATATAAGATAACAGGAATCACTTCCAACGGGAGGTTGAAGAGGGAAAGGGAGTCATTCTACAATCTTGAGGATTCGCAGACTGTTCAAATATGTCAACATATCAGCGATCCGAGGGTGGGCCTTACGACCACAATTGATAAAGATTTCTTCAAGATGTTCACGGAAGATACAGGATTGTTCGTCACCTTATGTTTCTATGACAAACAGTTCTCAGAGAACATCATATATCAAAAACTAGTCAGCGGAAGACTTTCGGCCAATCTAGGTTATGTCTATGAGAATGCTGTCGCGCAAGCGCTTACTGCAATCGGGTTCAAGCTCTATTACCACACATTCAAGAAAGAGGGTGATGTGAAGCATTCCTATGAGATAGATTTCATGACAGCAGTAGGCGATAAAGTGCGCCCCATAGAGACAAAATCATCATGTGCGACTTGTCATAGATCATTGGATGCATTCATGTCTGGAAACGGTCTGAAGATCGAGACGCCTGTCGTGATCTCCCCTAAGAATCTGAGCTATGTGGATGGGATACTGTATCTTCCAGTGTACATGACACAATTCCTCGATGGAAAGGATTACGGATCCAAGGATGTGGATGATTCATTCGTGGAGGATTTCGATCATGATGATTGGATACCAGTCGATGATGGATACATCCTCTACATCAAAGGGAGTGTCCACAGGAAGAAGAAACCTGTCGTATCCATATATGTCCGGAGGAAGGGCGGAGGTACCAATCAGATAGATGCCTCAATAGAAGTGGATCCAAGACGTAACATCAAGATATCCAATGACGAAAGGTCCAATTGTACGGTAAGGATCTCGGAAGGAGATGGCCATGTATCCGATTGATGCCATCGAGTAAAAGATTCCCATGAAATTCGATATGAACTCCATCCAAATTACAATGGAGTCCGTTCATAATCATTACTAAAGATTGATATCCTTCAATCAAGATGCTTGCCTCAAGGTGTTTCAATGGATAACACATTCAAGATTCAATTGTTAGAGACCACAGCTGCATTGATCACAGCCGCATTCGGTCTGGTCGCAGCTCTAGCATGGAATGAGACGATAAAGTCGATCATCGAAGTCTGTTTCTCTTCAGATGACACGATCTGGGGCAACCTGATCTACGCGATCATCGTCACCATCATCGCAGTCGCAGCCACGATGTTAATTGCCCGCTCCATCGGAAAGCTCAAGGCCATCGAGGCAAAGAAAGAAGAGAAGAAAGGATGCGACAAGGAGTAGTCCTTCTTTTTTCGATAAACTAATTCAGGCGATGGTCCGACCATCGCCTTATCCAATCCTTCATTCTATATTTCTTATATTAATCGTGTAATATGTGCGTAGCACTGACGACCGATTCTCGCTATGTGCGATACGCGAAAGAATCCGTCATATGATCTCAATTTCTATGGATTCGTCCGCGTTGTTTATATAGGGTTTCATAAATGACATTTGCGGAGTTATAATCTTGGTAGTTTACAAAAATTCGTCCAACAACAAAGTGCCTGCAGAAAAAGACCATGGCAACAACGGTCCTAACGGTAACGGCGGAAGGCCCGCATCGACACCCAATTCACAGAAGGGCAAGGTAAGGACGAAGGAAGCGACTAAGAGACAATCCATGCTCAACACCCATAAGCTGGCCCCATTCAAGTACGATATGAATGAGATATTATCCAACACACAGATGGATGAAGCTAAAGCATCTGCATTTCTTGCAACCTTGATCGCCAAAGCATCACGTCTCTCGACCAAAGAAGCGAAGGAATTCGTCAGGGGTTTCATGGATTCCGGCGACCTCACAAAGGACGAATGCGATAAGATAAACAGGCTCATGGACAAGTACAGCAAGTACCGTTGAGCTCTAAAACCTATCAACTTTCTTCCAATCTGATTGTTATACTATAAAAAACGGTACGTACAATCAGATTCCGTTTTTTCGTTTTTACAACAATGTTTCATTAATTCGAAATTAATGGAATTAAGTTTTATTTTAACCGTTTGAGAATATACTAAATGTAACAAAGTTGCATTTTTAAGTCGAATAGCTATATATATCGTAGAAGACCTACACCAGTCCGGGATTACAATGGGCTATGAAGAATTATTCCCAACAAACGATCTCAAAGGCTGGCATGCAAATGCAGCAAAGAGATTCGCAAGTCCTTTCGTGGACAACTACCACGACAGAATAGACGTGGATCCTATTATCCTGTCTAACGCTGCCGTTCAGTGTGGTTTCACCATCAGGGACTTCTATGAGAAACCTGAACTCGGTATCCACTCAGTCGGATACATCTCTGAACTTTTCGACCTTCTGCCGGTTACACACTGGTTCTTCTCACTCCCGTGGATCAGAGATCTCGGAATCACATTGGAGTACAAGGACACTCTGCCGCCAGTTTCCACAGGACCTATAATCAGCGAGCCTGAGGAAGTCGAGAAACTCGAGTCGATCCCCAAGGACAAACTCAAGGGTGGAAGCACAGATACACTCTTCCACAACCTCTATGGATACGTTCAGAAGAACCTCCCGCACACACTCGTTCCCATCTCATATGGTTTCGATCTTGCAGGAGCAGGTGCAGAGTTGTGCGGTGTCGAGAACTTCATCATGTGGACATTCACAGAGCCTGACATTGCTCACAAGCTCCAGAAAGTCTACGTCGACACATCGATTAACGGAGCAGACCTCCTTTCCGATACATACGGAATGGCAATGCTTATCGTCGGATCAGTTCTCGCGAACAACGATATCTTCTCAGATGAACAGGTTGAGGAGTTCTCTGCAAAACTCATGCACTACTATGTAGATCAGTGTTTCAGAAAGGGAGCAGGACCTCAGATCTTCTATCACCTCTGTGGTAACCACGAGACAGACTACAAGGTGTTCAAGAAGAACCTCGTATGGTCACCCTTCAACGTTCTGCACATAGGATACATGGGACAGAAAGAGTTCCCAACACAGATCCTCAAAGAAGAGTTCCAGGATGTCACAACCATCATGGGTTCAGTCGATACGAAACTCATGATCCAGGCAAACCCCAAGAAAGTCTACGACAGGGCAAAGGAGACACTCCTTGCTGGACGTGACGCAAAGAAGGGTTACATCCTCGGTACAAGCTGTGAGACGCCTCCGTACACCATTCCCGGACAGCTCCTTGCACTTACAAGGGCAGCCAGAGACTTCGGTACATACGGAACATGGTGAGGTGAGAAAGATGGCTACAATTTCAGCAGCAGTGAAAGAGATCATCGAGAAGAGAGGACTCAAAGAGGCAGACATCATCGGTATCATTGATGGATGCGGTGACGACAAGATCTTCAACAAGGAGAAAGGTCTCTACATCGCAAAGAAAGAGATCGGAGATGCAACAGTTTACGCAGTCTTCGATGAGGCAGGCGATGTCAAGTCGGCATACAGCCACAAGATGAAGATCTTGGACATCGTTCTCCCTGGAGAAGAGGATTCCGGATGGGTCTACGTCAAGAACGGCCAGCCGCTCAAGAACGGACACACCAACCTCACATACCTCGGTGCAACAAGGTCTGGACCTTCACTCACTGAGCCCGTATCAGGAAACTCCTGGTTCGAGGAGTACCTCGCAGTCGGTGCACTCACCACAGCTGAGGGACTGTTCCAGCAGAAGAGAGCATAAGCTCGCATTCTGTTCTCAAACCACAAACCTTTTCCCTTTTCCTTATTCTTTATTTGAAATTTCAAACGGTACAATCAATTATATCATTGGATTGTATTCGCCCTCTTATCGGGATTTGCTATGGTCGATAAGATTGGAGAAACGAATACCTTATGCCCCGTTTGTATGAAGACAATCAAGGCTGAGAAGATCGCAGAGGATGATGTTGTCTACATCGTCAAGACATGTCCAGAACACGGTTCATGGAAGGTAAAGATATGGAATGGTGTCGAGCACTACAAGTATCTATATGAATTCGCAGCCGTACCAAAGACCCCCGAGAAGTTCGCAGTACCTCAGATAAAGGACTGCCCTCATGATTGCGGTCTCTGCAATCAACATATGCAACACTCGTGTCTCAACGTGGTCGAGGTCACGAATCATTGCAATCTCAATTGTCCAATCTGTTTCGCAACAGCGAATGGGTGCGGATATGATTATCATCCCGATATGGAGACCATCCGCGGAATGTTCAAGACAGTGGTGGATTATGTCAAGAGCCCCAGGTGCATCCAATTGTCCGGCGGGGAACCTACTGTCAGGGACGATCTTCCAGAGATCGTGAGGATGGCCAAGGAGATGGGCATCGAACATGTTGAGGTCAACACAAACGCAGTACGTATCGCAAAGGATATCGAATATCTCAGGGCACTGAAAGAAGCAGGCGTAGATGATTTCTATATGCAATTCGACGGTACGAAGGATGATATCTATCTTCAGACCCGTGGTAAATCGCTGTTCGAACTGAAGGAACAGGCCATTGCTAACTGTGCCGAGGTAGGTATCGGGATAACATTGGTCGTCACAGTATCTCCGAACATCAATTTAGACCATGTAGGAGAGATAATCAAGTATGCGGCAACCAAAGTGCCTACCGTGAAAGGTGTTCACTTCCAGCCAATATCATATTTCGGCCGTTATCCTGTAGATCCTGAGAACAATGATCGTGTGACCATACCCGAGTTAGCACAGGCCATAGAGAAACAGACCAAAGGTATGTTGAAGGCGGATAACTTCATCCCCACCTCATGTTCCAACGTACATTGTGACATGAAGTCATTATCTGTGGTATTGCCTGATCATTCACTCTTCCCGCTCACAACGATGGCATTGGGTCCACCGAAGAAGACCGATGATGTCGCAGATAAGACCAGAGGAGAGGTATCCCAATTCTGGAGATTCATAGAGAATTCCATGGATGGCGAGGATGAGAATAGGAGTGATGACGGTTCATGGAGAACATTCGTCTCACGTGCGAAGACTCACTATCTCACAGTATCCGCAATGGCATTCCAGGATGTTTGGACCGGTGAGACCGACAGATGGGAGCGCTGTTGTATCCACGTGGTCACATTGGATGGCAGATTGATACCATTCTGTCTGTTCAACGTAACCAACAACGAAGGAGAGACATTGTACAGGAAGAAGACGTTCTGTCAATGAATGTTGTCAGATGGTCGTTCGTGACAGAGCGAACGATCATCTGAAAGTCCTTTTCAATAGGTTTATCTTCTGTAGTATCCGAAAGAGTTGTGGTAGTTACCAACGATTCCTCTCATGTAATTCGACAAGAATTTCTCTTTCTCTTTCGTGTTAACGATGAATCCGTTGATAGGGAACTCCATATCACAGTGGACACATCTCACATACTTGCAGTTCTTATTTGCTTGCGGACATGCCCTGCAAGCGATAGCCCTGGACTGGAAGAGGCTGAACTCTTTTCCGCAGTTCGGACATGTGAACCTATGTGTCGAAGAGAGCAACTGAGGTGTCACACCTGCTCTTGCCATCTCTGGTGTCAAGGTCATAATCTATTCCTCCGACTGTCCCTTATGGCTGAAGCAGTATTTACATTGAACGGGGTATCCACCACATAATCACATAGATGTCGTCATGTGTAACGAATAATGCGTACTGGCTCTAGAACTGTTTATATGATGGTATGGGCATCGTGACCAACATGGGCGCATGGGAATCGATGAAGATGTTCATTGTTAGGCGCAGGTTGTTGTCCAACCTGGTGCCTGCGGATTGTAAGACACCATTGGAAGAATGGATCGCTGTGAAGACACGCATGACCTTCAAGAAGAACAAGGAATTGCGTGAACGCATAGGCAAGAACGTCTTGGACGATGTGACAAGGAAGGATTTCGACGAATATCAGCTCTTCCGTTTCAGAGAGCAGATGAAGTATGTCGAGGAGAATTCCCCATACTATAGGAACAAATTCAAGGATGCAGGCGTGAGACCAGAGGACATCAGGACTTGGGAGGATCTGGAGAAGGTGCCCTTCACGGAACCTATCGATCTCGCCGAGAATTCCATGTATTTCTATGCGGTCTCAAGGACCAAGATGGCTACCGAGTTCACCACCACAGGTACGACGGGCCACAGGAAATTCATAGGGTACACCACCAACGATCTGGTCTCAAAGATCGATATCGTGGCATCCGCATTGAAGAATGTGGGCATGGGTTCGGATGATTCGCTCCATATCATGTTCCCTCTTGTCGCAGCATGGGACCCGAGTCTGATAATGGTCGGCGCATGTAAGATCCTCGGATACGGTTCATCGGTCTGTTCCGACGCGGATGTCAAGAAACAATATGATATCATCAAAGAATCAGGTGCGACATACATAATCGGATTGCCATCTTTCATCTATCGCGTGACCGTTCTCATGGGAGAAGGGTGCGATCTCAGATCATTGGGGATAAGGAAGATCATCTCCACATCCGAGCCTCTCTCAGAGAGTATGAGGAAGATTTTGGAGGATGCTTGGGGCTGTAAGGTGTTGGACGTCTGGGGTATGACGGAGTTCGGTCTCGCTTGCGCAGTGGAATGCGATGAGCAGGATGGTCTGCATACAGATGAAGCAAACTTGCTCTTCGAAGTGATCGATCCAGAGACATTGAGGCATGTGCCTGATGGACAGAAGGGAGAATTGGTCATAACGTCGCTCAATGCCGAAGGAACGGCATTGATAAGATACCGCACACATGATATCGCAGCGATGATCGCACCTCCATGTGCTTGCGGATGCAAATTCAATAGGAAGTTGATGAAGCCCTGCGGTAGGATGGATCTTCAATTCAAGATAGGGATGGGTCACAAGATCTATCCTGTATTGTTCGATGAGGCTGTATTCATAGACAAATCCGTGGTGGACTATCAGGTCAAGATAACGAAGGACGGTTACAAGGATCTGTTGACATTCGATGTGGAGGCAGAGCATCCATCGGATGAATTGGCCGAGAGGATAGTGTCTGCAGTATCCAATATCATGGAGGTCAAAGAAGGCATCGAAGAGGATCTGGTCTCTGTACCCAAGATATCTTTCGTCAATGTGGGCACTATGCAATATGCAGTGAAGGCCAAGAAGATCATTGACCTTAGGGATAACAAAGATTGAATCGATGCAGGGAAACCTGCATCAGATCTCAATTTCCTTTTGCAGCAGCGATAACATCTCTGAGGATGTTCTCATCGTGACATTTTTCGACGAATGTACCTGTGACGATGATGTCCGCACCAGCTTCCCTTGCGGCTTTGGCCTTCTCTGGTGTGTTTATGCCTCCGCCGATTATCAACGGGATGTCGATCTCATTCTTCACAGCTGAGATCATTTTAGGATCTATGGGTACATCCGCACCGCTTCCTGCTTCGAGATAGACGATATCCATACCTAGGTACTGTGTTCCCAAGGCTGCAGCTACAGCGCTTTCGATGTCATCCCTCTTGATGAGTTTGGCTTTACCAACCTCACCGACCTTCATCCCAGGTTCGATGATTATGTAGCCCATCGATATTGGCTCTATGCCGATCTTCTTGATTATCGGGGATGCATAGATCTGTGCACCGATGACATATTTCAATTCGGTGGAATTGATCATGCTCATGAAGTACAATGCGTCACATTTCGTGGAAAGTGCATGCGGGCCTGCAGGGAAATAGATCGTTGGCAAGCCGGTCGCTTTCTTTATGGCGACTGCGGTAGCATCGACATTCTCAGTAGTTATGCCTGTTGAACCACCGATCATTATCGCATCGGTCCCTGCTTCCTTGCATCTGAGAGCTATCTCTGCTGCTTCCTCAGGAGTCTGTTTGTCTGGATCCAAGAGGGCCATGTGCATCGTACCTTTCTTGATTCCATCCAATATGTATTGTTTTACTGACATCAAATCGCTCCTGACCGGATGATATCAAAGCCACCACCAGGTGAACTCCGTCACTTTCCGTGACCTATGTGGGTCTTTGAAAAGGATGGTTGCGGCGTATATTAAATATTGCATGTTGTGAAAACACTTGATTTGATAAATTCACTCAAGGATTTTTCAATGCAGTGATGTTCCAATATCGTTTCATCCTCGACAGTTTCGTGAGTTCACAATTCCTTTATCGATACTTACAACTGTTTCCTAAATGTGTGATAATGTCTGGAGAGTGATCCGTGCACTCTTTGTATGAACATGCTCTCGAGTTGTAACGTGTCGCTGCTTATCGGATGCGGGAGCACGACACTGACTGCAGAACCAGGTTTGAGCGTATCATCGAATGCAGTCATCGCCCTTGCGTATATGCTCTCGATATCCTCTCCTCCTGTGCATGTGGACCTTCCATAGGGCGGGTCGCACACAATGGCATCCACCTCTCCGAATCTGTCGTGGATGTCGGATATGTCGGAGACATCGAAATCATGGAGTTCGAGATCATAGAAATCCATATTCTCCTGTGTACCTGCGATCATCTCGGGGTCGAAATCCGATGCGATCGCTTTCATCCCCATGAATGCCGCCTCGATCACAATCCCTCCAGTACCGCAGAACGGGTCGAGGACAGTACCTCCTTTCTTTACACCGGTAAGGTTGATGGCGGCCCTAGCGAATCTGGGGTGGAGTGATATCGGTGAGAAGTATGGCCTCTCACCAACTTTGCGTGTCTCGAGTATGTTCCTGTCGATGACCTTCTCAGACAGATATACGTGGATGCGATCACTCATCAGGATGAATACTTCCTGCTCAGGATCCTTCAGTTTGACATCATTCTTTCTTGACAATGATGCACCGAGTTTTCTTATGACGTCCTGTGAATCGATGTCCTTCATCATCCCTTCAAATCTTTTGCATCTGACGGCGAAAGAGCCTTCAGGGATTTCGATGTCCTCGAATCCTGAGAGATCATCCACATCGAATGAACCGAGATGACGTCCCATCCTGTGTGTCAATGATATGCGGTCCGCAATGGGTTGTAGGAGATCCTCATCGAATGATGCGATCACATAGCCTGGTCCAATCTTCTCTATCTGATGATCATCCGCCTCGGCTTCAATGCATTTCACAGCTTCGGCTGTACACATCGTCTTGTGTTCGCCAGATAATTCGAAAAGGAAAGAGGGCTTCACGCCCCCTTCAATGTGTTTTAGTCTTTAATACCATCCTCGGTGACCAGGAACACTGCCTCGCCTTCAGGGAGGTTGGGTGAGTCGATGAGCCTTGCCACCCTCTTGCCTGCCTTCCCTTTGCGGAGGTAGACACGGAAGGTCGCAGTGTGTCCGACGATATGTCCTCCGATAGGTCTCGTCGGGTCTCCGAAGAATGCATCTGGTTTCGCTGCGACCTGGTTCGTCACGACTATCGCAGCGTTGTTGAGCGTCGCGAAGTTGAGCAGGTCATGCATGTGTCTGTTCAGGACCTGTTGCCTCTCTGCCAAGGCACCTCTTCCTACGTATTCCGCTCTGAAGTGTGATGTGAGCGAATCGACGATCATGAGTCTGATCTTCTTCTCCTCTGCGAGCTGTATAGCTTTCTCCACAAGGAGCACCTGGTGTTGCGAGTTGAATGCTCTCGCGACATGGATCCTTCTGAGTGTCTCTTGCGGGTCCACACCAAGGTATGTTGCCATCTGTATGATCCTCTCAGGCCTGAACGTGTTCTCGGAATCGATGATCACGACATCTGAATCGAGTCCTCCCATCTCTTCGGGAAGTGTCGCATTGACTGCAAGCTGGAAACATATCTGTGTCTTGCTGCTTCCGAACTCTCCGAAGAACTCCATGATGGATTGGCTTTCTACGCCCCCTCCAATGAGTTCATCCAATGCTTTCGATCCTGTCGTCAGCTTCGTTATCTGCTTGCGCCTTTCGAGAATGTCCTCTCCGGTCTCGAAACCGCCTATGTCAGCACATAGCTTCGCTCCTTCGATGATGTCCATTGCCTTCTTCTCACCGATCTCACATTTCTCCGAGAGATCCGCAGGTGATGCCACGGCAATGGCCATGATGTCCGAATAACCCGCTTCTTGGAGTTTCTCTGCTATAGCTGGTCCTACTCCTGGTATGTCTTCAAGGGTCTTTGTGGCCATTGTTTTTCACCATCCCATATGACATCAAATTAGTATTTAAACGAAATCAGGGGGTCACCGATTGATGAAAATAATCGCTGTACGAACATCATTCGCACTTATGGTATCGATAAATGTATTGTTCGTGCAATAATGTTTATAAGCCGAATCAGGATTGGGTGCTTGATGGCAAAGAAGAGGCGTATCATCGAGAAGGAGGTCGAAGAGGAATATGAGTTCATACCTCCCGAGTTCGATGAGAAGGAGTTTATTCTGAAGGACATCTATGGCACGAAGGTACTGATGGCTGTCGCATTGTTATCCATCATCATCGGGATACTGTGCTCATGCGTTCAGAAAGCGTTCGGCGATTCCCTCGGTCTCTGGATTGGTTTGGCATTGCTCTTCCTCTCCATGTTCTGTCTTCCGAAGATACTTGGATTCTTCAGATTGAAGGCTGAATATCTGGAGCAGAAGACGATGATCGGGAATTACATCCTGTTCGTCCTTCTTGGATTGGGCATATGGATCCTGATGGTCAATGCACCATTCGTGTGACTTAAAACCACTTAACCTTCATGGTTTCTATTGAATTTCATTCAATTCTCCCATCTGTGCTGCGGATACAGTAATTCCGTCAGAAGGATGGCATCCGACGATTCCAGTGTCTCATCATGGTCGAAGATGACCATCGTATCGGGTTCAAGATCCTTCCCGATACCGGATATGGCGGCTTCCTCATACAGCATCTCAGATGCTGTGCAATGCAGACGTTCACCTATCACTGTCCATCTGCCTTCCTCTATGAACGGTCTTCCATAGGGATTGTCCTTCCACTTGAGGAAGAATGGTTCGCAACTCTTGGACCATACCGGCGGACCTATGCGTTTGCATGTCTTCGACAATACGTCACGTTCCAATTCGAATATGAACGTGACCTTGCCATCGATTATCTCATGCACGGCCCTGAGTGTGTTGAACGAGAACGAATCAAGCTTTTTGATGAGCGCGTACTGCGTCTTCCATATCTGACTGTGGAGATTATCATCATTGATCATCGGGTCGTCGAATGTCACCGTTATCAATCTGGTCCCGTGGGCGTTCACGAGTCTCTCGATATCCTCTCTCTTGAATGGTTTTCTCTTGTTAGGGAAGAAGTATTCGATCTTCGGAGAGTTCAGATACGATCTGCATGCGACGATGAATTCCGCAAACGTCTCTATGTGCACAGCGGATGCAACATTCCTCTTCGGATCGACGGGATCGTAAACGACGAGTGGGGCTTTCATGAGAGGCCCTTTCTTCTCCATCGTTATCGTCGTACCATCCTTCCATTCGGATGCAGCGATGAGCGCATCGAGGAATCCGCCGTAATGTATCGTTATGAGCTCGCAGAGGTAGCCTGAGAAACCTCTCGTATCAGGTTCTGCACCATACGTACCAACGCCTTTCATGAATTGCTTCATGAGACGTATCTCGTCGCACATCTTCTCGTCCACCTTCGACAGGATGTATTCCGCATGGAACGGTGATCTATCAACAGGCGTGAGGAGTTTCAAAGTGTCGGATATGTGGTAACATGGTACGAGGTCCACGTCGAGTCCTTCGAAGTTACCGCTAGAATATGGGTGATCTGCATAGGATTTCTTGCCGTTGATGAGTTCCTCTCCCATCTTGATGACCTCTGCCTCCATCTCCTTCTTCGGTTTCCCTTCAGGGTAAAGTATGAAAAGGTCAAGATCGGGACCTGTGAGGAACGTACCCTTCGCAACGGATCCCACATATTTTGTCTCAGCATCGATCCCGTGGGTTAGGATGTAGTCCTTCACAAGGATCTCAAGGCTGTACGCCTTCTTCTTGATCTCGGCTACTTCGCTCTCCGACGGTTTGACTCTCTTAAGTACGTCCGATTCGATGCTCATTGCGGCAGGTGTTGTCATTTTAGACTATATACTTTATCCGTACCACACTTCGGAATATCATCGAGCATCGTCACTAGTCGGTATGGTTCATGATAAATAATCGTGAGACAATCACTGCGTATGCGTTTCTGCCCTAGATGTGGTTCGGAGGTCGGCGATAGTGATGCATTCTGCGAGAAATGCGGTGCACGTCTCGATTCTATGCCGCAGGTACCACCTCAGGGGCCATCGGCGACCAATGGTTCCAAGAGTTTGATGCCATTGTTATTGATCGTCCTATCGGTCATAGCATTGACATCCATCCTCGTTCCGTATCTGATGCAGCCTGAAGAGTATACGTATACGATAACTGTCGATGAGATAGGTATTGATTGTTCCACTGATTATGTGTACTCCGATGCTAATGGGGATACGACCGTCTTCCTCAAGATATCGTCTGGCGAAGATGAGGTGGAGTCGCAGAAATGGAAGGTCAAGGTCAACAAGAGGAATCTTGTACTGAGTGAGAATAACACATGTAAGTTCAGAACATCCTCTGAGAATCCGACATTCAGCATATTCTTGATGTATAGGACAGGTACTAGTGCGATAGGTGCCGCTGATGATATGGCTGATCTCTATGACGTATCGACCTATGTGAAGGATGTGAGCATCATGCCTGAGGTAGCTGGTGTGAGCGGGATATCCGTAACATATGAATCATTCAAGGATGGGGAACTCTCATTGAAAGGGGATTCCGATCCGAAAGGCATCCTCAAATTGAGCATATCGCGCGATCGATCGTAGGTCATGGAACAACTCATGCCAAGGTAGCATGTTGATTGTACCTTCAATCTATTGTGGGCGTTCTTGAGGAAGACAATATCTCATCTGCCCTATTATTCTACAAAATGGCCGTTCGTAACGGGATCTACAAGACAATGATTCGTTCACAGGTTCAGATCGACCCATGATGTGTTGGAATTGGGTTTACTGATGTAGTATGTCTTGGAATATCCTGTGTACAGATGGAAGTAGCAGTTGTGATACAGGTTGTTTATCTCGCCGATATCCGATGTGGTCGTATGTGCCCCATACGCTGTCTCGATGGGATAGTATCCTTGGTATCTCTTCTGATATTCGTATTTGCCGATCTCGGTGATATCCATCTTCATGATGCTCTTCATACTGACCGCAGCGACAGAATGTCCTGGGAGGAGATAGATGCCGGCGTCATAACCTGCCGCATAGAGTAACGCTGCAAGCAATATCGCGCCATCCTCGCAGTCACCTTTCCTATCATAAAGTGTCTCAAGCGGATATTTCCAATATTCGTCAACACCTTTGAATTTAGAATCCGTTTCGTAATCGATGGCAGATTGTACGAACCACGAGATGAACTGTGCATATCCGACCCTATTGCTAACTGTGGTCTTCTCATTGTATTCTTTGCACATCTTCTTCAGATCCTTCGCCATGGCCTCGATGTACTTGTCCACCACGATGTAGTCCTTCACACCATTGACGGTGGTCTTGACGTCATCGACTACCTTGACATAATTATCGGAGGATACAGTGCCGCTCCTATCGATATCACTCTTCATCATGCGAGTGTAATCGTCCTTGTCTATATCCAAGGTGTACTTGAAACTCTGACCTTTGGCACTCCATTCATAATCGATGTGATAGGGATCCTTGCTCCCGTTCTTGTCGGTCATGAACGTCATCCCTGAGAATGCGACGCCTATGAGGATGACTACGATAGCTATCGATATCAGGGGATTGAGATTGGGTTTTGCAGGTAATGCCGTGATCTTCCTCTCGGCACTCTGGATGTTCGCTTTACCTTTTTCAGTGAGTTGACCGCATTCAGGGCATGAGTATGCATCATCATCAAGTTCTTTCCCGCAATGATAACAGAAATTCTTCATGAGATCCACCTTCACAATTCCCACGCATCGCTCCATTCAGGCCTCGATGGGGTGAGTTGCCCTATATTCAGAGTATTGATATCCAACGTCATCAGGTCTTTCCCCGATATGGTCTTTACCCCTGTAGCCCGTTCCGCTTTATCCGCTTGTTTATCGGGATCGACCTTCAACATGACGATGCCTAAGTGTATGAACACTGCAAGATCGGGTCTCACGTAATCGATTAATCTGATGGCATCGTCCGTGCACAGATGTCCCCTGATGCGGTTGCCGTCAGGCGTCGTCACAGGAAGGAGAAGTATCTTCGATCCGATATATTGTTCAGCTATTTCGTCGCTGTATGACGTATCAGTAACATATGAGAGGATACCGTCATCGGTGATGCATTTGAATCCCACTGTTGTCGGATCGCTGTGATCCGATCTCGTGATGTCTATCGACACACCAGGGAATTCCAATATATCTCCAGGTACCAATGTATGCTTCTCCGATGGTAAGGTGAGATGGTATGGTGATATGCAAGGCCCCAGGCCTTGGAAACCTTCCATCACAGAGATGCTTCCGCAGAGCATACCGCGTTTCTGCCACCCGCCGTATGTCATGCCTTCGACAGCCACCTCGGCATCGGAATAATGATCGGGATGGCAATGTGATACCAATATCGCATCCGTGCTCCTAAGATCATAGCCTATGTTGCACATATTCGTCAGTGCACCTGGCCCCGGATCCATGTGTATCCTGCTCTTCCCGGTATCAAGCAGGAAACCGCCCGTGCTCCTGGCCTGGAACATCGTCGTATGGCGCCCTCCGCCTGTGCCGAGCATGATAAGTCTTGCCATCTGTTTGCTCATATTCTCCCAAATATATCCTTATTGTGGATTAGTGTGGTGTATTGGAGGAGTAACAATATCCTTTGGACACTGACGGATTGTACTCTCTTTTTGATAAACATCTCCTAGCTATTGATCATAGATTTTTTGATTTAGCAGAAATAACGATTTGTTACCTGACGTCAGCATCATTAGCACAATATGAGTTTCTTGATGCCATCATTGACACGAAATTTCAACTATCCATCAGTCTTATAATGCACATAATCTTAACTGGATGAGGAACTTCATTTTCAAACTTCTTTTCTTCTCTTTGCACCGTTGTGATAATAGTCAACCAGTGTCCTGTATCCATTTTTTACCATCATTTCATAAGGCACTGCGACATAATTTTTCTTATTGTGTCTCCCTGTCGCTATATATCTTATCCAATCCTGCAGGTGATGATCGATTTCCTTAAGGCTTTTGTCTGTAGATATTGCTGGTAAATACCACAACGCCCATGTAAGTTCTGAGTTATCATATCCGAAGAACTTGTGGTTGTATGTTCTAATCATTGCTCTTATCGTTCCCTCGACTGGTGCATTTTTCTTAAGCATCCATCTGCGTATTGATCTGGCAGAACGTCTTATCTTGCCTTTCGTTTTGCGTACGGTTTTCTGGCTGATATCTATGCAATTTTGAGTTATTGTGAATCCAAGGAATTCAATCGGATCGTTAGGGAAAATGTATTGTTCTTTTTTCGGATTGATTTTCAACCCATGTTCTTTTATCATTCTTAATAATGATGAACGATGGTGTTCTAGCATAATTTTATCCTCACACAATATGAGGATATCGTCTGCATATCTCATGTAGATACATTTTTCGTTCGAGAAATAGTTGTCAACATCTTTGAGATAATAGTTAGCTAGAAATGCTGATATTGGTACTCCTGCCATCGCGCCTTTCTTTTCATAGATTATCTCACCATTATGATCTGTGCGGCCATCAAGTAGTATCGAGGCAAAAAGGCAGTTCAAACGTTTGTCATCTATTTCTTTCATTAGAGAATTAGTTAATCTTTCAACATCTATGCTGTTAAAGTAGTCGTGGATATCGGCCTTGTACCCATAATACGTGTTCAATCTTTTATCATCGGATAATTTAACTATCGCATTCTTCACACTGCGCCCTCTGCGAAAGGAATAAAGGCAATCGTCGAAGAGGTTGTCAAATCTATACAGTTCCATCGCTAATAAGCGAAGAGCCATCATTTCGTATTCGTCAAAATTGTAAACAGCCCTCTTTTTTGCAGTGTTGTGTCTGGATATCAATTTCTTTTTAGGTATGGTGAAGGTGTGCCTTCCATCAACTATATTTTGAATTACTTCGCGACATTGTGGATCGTTAAATAACGCTTCATATCTGGGGACGCGGGCATCGATGATATCTGTCATCTTTTTTCTTGATAGGAAGTTATTCCAGGTTGAATCAAGATTGATTTTATCTAAAATAGATTCGGACACATCATCACCTGTGTGGTGATGCGAAGATCCCAATTGAACGAATAATTGGGGAGGCGGAGCCGGGCCCCAATTATTCTACAGGACTGAACAATCATCAACAACCTACACTGTTTACAAGGGTGATTGCTTCGACCTTTCGTAGGTGTATTACTACAATCTTCGCATCAACAAATCAATTACTTGGATTGTTAATATAGCTTGCTGGTTATCGAACTTTTTTCGACATTGTTTCTTAAGAGTTTCCACTTTTTGAGGTTTAAACAGTAAATGTGTCGTTAGAGATTAAATAACGGTACCCTACTGACAGGACCATGATTACGGCGATACGCGATGCATGGATCGTCACACAGGATCCTAACAGGAACATCCTGAAGGGCGATGTGGTGATCGAGAATGACATTATCACATCTGTCGGAGGCAGATATGGCGGTTCTGTGGACAGGGACATCGATGCTTCGGGCGACGTTGTCATGCCGGGTATGATCAATACGCATACACACGTGGCCATGGCGCCATTGAAAGGCGTATGTGACGACCTCACATTCCCAGATTTCTTGAATAAGGTGTTCAAAATCGATTCTGACAGGACCGATCACGATCTCGATATGGGAACAAGGCTCGGATGCGCGGAGATGATGCGCGGAGGAACGACTACATTCGTCGATCTCTACTATTCCGAGGATGTGATCGCCAAAGCTACACAGGATGCAGGGATCAGAGGTGTCCTCTGTTGGTGCTGTCTTGATGAGCAATTCACTACGCAGAAGGGCAACCCGCTTGATAACTGCAAACACTTCTATGAGACACACAAGGATAAGAGGAAGATCATCCCTGGTGTCGGACTTCAGGGAGTATATGTCTGCGGAGAGGAGACATGTGTCGGTGCGAAGGAGTTCGCGGATGAGAAGGACATCCCTCTGAACTTCCATCTCTCGGAGACGAGGGGAGAGGTCAACGACCACAAGAAGAAGACAGGTCTGAGGCCTGTCGAATGGTTGGATAGCATCGGAGCATTATCTCCCAACATGATCGCAGCTCATTCCGCATGGCTGACCATGAACGAGGTCAGGTTGATGGGCGCGGCAGGTATGTCCGCATCCCTTTGCGCCGTATCGAATATGAAACTCGCTACAGGAGGCGTCGCTCCGTTGCCGGAGTTCCTCCAATATGGTGTGAACGTAACTGTCGGTACAGACAGCAACAACACGAACAACTCCTTGGATATGTTCTCGGAGATGAAGATACTTGGACTGCTCCACAAATCATCAAGATGGGATGCGACAGTAGCACCCGCACAGCAGTTGTTGGATTATTGCACGATAAACGGCGCGAAAGCCATCGGCATATCCGATAAGTTAGGTTCTATCGAGAAGGGAAAATACGCTGATATCGTCATATTGGATGGCAAGGCTCCCAACATGAGGCCGCTCCTTCCGGACAACATCGTTGCGAACATCGCATATTCTGCATCGAGTCTCAATGTCAAGACCGTGTTCTGTCAGGGAGATATGGTCGTCGAGGATGGAAGGATACTCACTCTTGATATGCCTGAGGTACTGGATGCCTCAGAGCAGATATGGAAGCAACTCTGCCTCAGGGAATGAATCCATTCGGTGGACATGTGAACGTCCACCATCCATCCTTATCACCTGTTTTATGATACGGATAAAGATTATTAATTTAGGATACCTTAAAGATTCTCATGAGCAACAAGACATTGATCGTCGATGGCATGCATTGCCAAAAATGTCAGAAGAAGGTAGAGGATGCATTGTCCGCTGTGGACGGTGTTGCATCCGTCAGCGTGGATCTCGATAAAGGGAAGGCTAAGGTCGAATTGGCGAAGGACGTCAACGACGAGGATCTCTGCATGGCAGTACTTGATGCAGGATTCAAGGCCAAAGTGAAACACGGCCTGTTCAAATGATCGAGAAGCTCGTCCTAAGGGTCGACGGCATGTCGTGTGCCGCATGTTCAGCAAGGATAGAGAAGGCACTATCGAAATTGGATGGTGTATCGGAACCCTATGCGAACTTCACCGCAGGCAAAGTATCCTTGATGTACGATCCGGAGATCGTCGATAGGGAGACGATAGAGGATACGATCACATCAGCAGGATACACTGTGGTCAAGAAGGATGCACAAACTGATGACAGTTCGAGATCGATTTTGATATCTCTAGTGATATGTGTTGTATTCTCGATCCCTGTGGTCGTCCTGTCGATGGGATCGATGTTCGGTCTCGAGATCGATGATAAGATATCTGCGATCGCACAACTCATCCTTACGATACCTGTGATCATCGCAGGAAGGAGATTCTTCATCCGCGGCATACCTGCTTTACTAGCCCGCAGTCCGACCATGGATACATTGGTCGCATTGGGTTCGGGTACCGCATTCCTGTACAGCCTCTATCTTACGATGATGGTGATCGATGGCGGGACAGGACACCTGTACTATGAGTCGGCTGCCATGATCATATCATTGGTGTCCGTAGGCAAGTACCTCGAATCAAGATCCAAGGAGAGGACGAATGATGCTGTCAACGGATTGAGGAGACTCGCACCCTCCACAGCGAATGTCATCGTTGATGGCAAGGAGGTGACAAAACCCGTCAGTGAACTCGCGATAGGGGATGTCCTGATCATCCGCCCAGGCGAGAGGGTACCTACGGATTCCACGATCATCAGCGGTAATGGATCTTTGGATGAATCGATGCTCACCGGAGAGAGTATGCCTGTCGATAAAACGACAGGGGATCAGATATTCGGAGGCACGACCAACACAAACGGTTCGATCAAGGCAGAGGTCTCCGCATTGGGTGACGATACCGTATTGTCCAAGATAATAACAACGATAGAGGAGACACAGAGTACAAAGGCGTCGATAGCTAGGTTGGCGGATAGGGTCGCACGTGTCTTCGTTCCTGCTGTGATCTCGATAGCTATCATCTCTGCCGCGATATGGCTTCTGGCGGGGAAGGATATAGCATTCGCTATGACGGTCGCGATATCCGTATTGGTCATATCCTGTCCATGTGCGATGGGGTTGGCTACACCTATGGCGATAACCGTCGGTACGGGGAAGGCCGCAGAATATGGGATATTATTCAAGGATGCTGCAGCATTGGAACGTGCTGGAAGGATAGACACTGTGATCTTCGATAAGACGGGGACCATAACGGAGGGAAGGCCTGTTGTGTCCGCTTACTATCCGAGTGATGATGCGATACGCTTCGCAGCGATAGCCGAATACGGTTCAGAACATCCGATCGCACATGCGGTCATCGACAAGGCGAGATCACTGGGGATATCGATCCTGGATGATACTGAATTCACATCGTCGATAGGTTCGGGCGTGAGATGTATATCTGAAGGACATACAATCATAGTTGGGAATTCAAGGATGATGGAATCTGAAGGCATCGTTATGCAATATTCGGATGAGGCAAGGATGATGGAATCCGATGGATGCACTGTCATCTATGTCGCGATCGATGGAAGGATGATCGGCATCATTGGAGTATCAGACAACATAAGGGGAGCATCTATCGATGCCATCTCCAAGTTGAAGGAATTAGACATATCCGTTGGGATGGTCACAGGTGACGCAGAACCTGCAGCAATGGCAGTAGCTTCGAAGGTAGGTATAACCAATGTAACATTCGGCGCATTGCCGGATGACAAGGTGATGGCTGTAAAGAGATTGCAGGCAACAGGAAAGGATGTAGCGATGGCAGGTGACGGCATCAATGATGCACCCGCATTGATACAATCCGACCTCGGGATAGCTGTGGCATCAGGTACGGACATAGCCATGGATTCTGCCGATGCGGTGTTGATGAATGATGACATAGGCAATGTTGTCACGACCATCAGGATCGGACGTGCAACATTGAAGAATATCAAGGAGAATCTGTTCTGGGCTTTCTGCTATAATGTGGTCTGCATCCCGATAGCTGCAGGCCTCCCATATGTATTCGGAATGTCATTGATGCATCAGATGCCCATGTTCTCAGCCGCTGCGATGTCGATGTCATCATTATGTGTCGTAGCGAATGCGTTGAGGTTGAAGAGATTCAGGGCATGATGCTGTAATTTTGCGGATGTTTCGTTCATTTGAAGTTACAACCATGGGTCAAAATATTTCGAGATTTTCCTCTACAAATCCTCGCTGAAAATACAAGTCATGTTATTTGACTTCGTTGAACAATATTCTATCTTCAACATTAGTCTCTGGCTATTATGAAATTGTTGCATGCGCACATCAACAAATATGTCGAAATCACGGTAATGACTTCCTTGAAATCACGATAATGGAAATCTTTTTATCATCGTTTTCAGACTCCATAACATGAAGTTTTCAAGGGAAAACTATCTCAAGCGCATAATGGATGATGAGTTCAAGACATATCTCGAAGCATTCGGTGCTGTTTGTGTAGAAGGCCCCAGAGGTTGCGGAAAAACATGGTTCTCTTTGAATAATTCCAAGAGCGCATTCATGATTACCGATCCCAAGAATAACTTCATGAATAGAAGATTGGCCGAAGTCGATATCAACATCATTTTCGAAGGCGAGAGGCCACATCTGATCGATGAATGGCAAGACATTCCTGAGATATGGGATGCTACGAAAAGCATGGTCGACGATTCTGACGGTAGTGGGCAATTCATACTCACAGGTTCATCGACACCGAATATCAAAGGCATCAGACATAGTGGGGCAGGGAGGATTGGCGTTCTCAAATTACGTACGATGTCATTGTATGAATCCGGCGATTCTTCAGGAAAGATCTCCCTGAAGGGGATGTTCGATGATGAGTTCGATACAACGATGACAGGAGAGACCTCCCTCAAGAAACTGATCGAATTGACTGTACGCGGGGGTTGGCCGCAATTGATCGACAAGCCCATAGAAGCATCTGCTCTTGCCGTTCGCGGATATGTCGACCGTATGATCGATGATGCAGCAGGATTGGACGACATCACGCGCGATAGGAACAAACTCTTGATGGCATTCAGATCACTTTCAAGGCACGAGAGTACATTGGCCCATGCTAGCAAGATAACTGCAGACATCCTAGATTCCGAGAACGATGGGAGTACCGAATTCAATAAGAGTCCATCGATCACAGACAAAACGATGAGAGAATATGTCGATGTCTTCAACAGATTATTCCTCATCGAGAATCAGATTGCTTTCAGTTTGAATCCGAAATCCGGACTGAGAGTGGGCAAGATGCCTAAAAGGCACTTTACGGACCCATCCTTGGCGATAGCTGCATTGGGTTTGAATGTAGACATGCTGTATTCTGATCTCAAGTTGTATGGATTGTACTTCGAAGCTATGTGTGAGAGGGATCTCAGCATCTACATCGAAAGTATCGGAGGGAAGTTGTTCCACTATAGGGATCACAATAACAGAGAAGTGGATGCGGTAGCGGAATTACCTGACGGCAGGTATGCACTGTTCGAGATAAAATTGGGTACAAGGGAGATAGAATCCGCAGTCGAGAATCTCATCAAAATAAGGGATATCTGGAAGAGTAAAGGCATCGATAGGATGCCTGAATTCATGTGCATCATTTGCGGTATGTCCAATGCTGCATATCGCAGATCCGATGGGATATTCGTGGTGCCGATAACCGCATTAGGTCCGTGACATCCGTATCATCTCCAAATGTTTCACGTTTCAGCAAATATACTGTCGATAAAACGGCTGTTAGTATGTGGTGACAAAACTTCATCATCGCCTTACAATCAAGACAACGGCTGTGAACAAAGCGTCTTCCCATACGGGCCACTTTCACAGGCTTTTTTTTTGAAATCACGATAAACATCCCATTGGCCTTTATAATAGGTTTAAATATGGGCTCAAAATCAGAGAACTGTTATTTTATGACATCAGATTTCTCTAAACTGGGCCTGAAGGACGACATCGTCAAGGCGATAGATGAGATGGGTTGGACGGAACCGACACCCATTCAGATTGAAGCGGTCCCTGTCGGCATCGGTGGGAGGGACATCCTTGCACAGGCACAGACAGGTACCGGGAAGACAGGTACGTATGGTTCCATCATACTCGATAGGATAGAGGCCACCAAAGGCGGTTGGCCCCAGGCATTGATCCTCACACCCACCAGGGAGTTGGCATTGCAGGTGTCCGAGGAACTCGAGAGACTATCCAAGTACACAGGGCACAGGATCATCCCCATCTACGGAGGGGTGAGCATGGTCAGGCAGACGCAGGACATGGACAGGGGCGTCGATGTGATCGTTGCCACTCCAGGAAGGTTATGCGACCATCTCAAGAGCGATGAGCGTCTTTTAGAAGATGTATCCATAGTGATATTGGATGAATCCGATAGGATGCTCGACATGGGATTCAGAAAGGATCTTGAATTCATATTGGGAAGGATCCCGGAGGAAGGTAGGCAGACGATGCTGTTCTCTGCGACGATGTCCAAGGATATCAGAAAACTCGCGTTGGATTGCCTCAATGATCCCAAAGAGATATGCGTCTCCAAAGATGAGGTCGTATTGGATCTGATCGATCAACAATACATGATGGTCGACAAAGAGGACAAGGTCGACACATTGCGTTACATCCTTGCGAAGGATCCGAAGAAGACGATGGTGTTCTGCTTCACCAAATACAGGGTGGACAAGGTCGTCAGAAAGCTCAAGATGTCATTCAAACTCGCCGGGATACATGGCGAGTACTCACAGAACAGAAGGGAGGAGACCCTTCGCAAATTCAAGGAGGGAGCCATCGAGGTCCTTGTAGCATCGGACATCGCTGCTAGGGGATTGGATATAGATGATGTGGAGCGTGTGATAAACTTCGATATGCCTCCTGAGGCGGAGACTTACGTCCACCGCATCGGAAGGACGGGAAGGGCAGGCAAACGCGGAACCGCACTATCATTCGTGATGAGGGAGGACAGGAAACTCATGAAGGAGATCGAGAACCTCACACTCATCCCGATGGAGGAGATACCTGCACCGACGAAAGGTGAGATGGATAAAGTATTCTCGAACATCACAGAACTTCCTCGTCCTGTCATGGCCAAGAAGAATTCCAGGAAGAATGATGTCCCTGTCAAGGAGAAGGTGTTCGTCGTTGCTGAGATAAATATCGGTAAAGAGGACGGTATCACGAGATCATCCTTGGCGCAGATGATCAAGGATCACACGACGGTTCCCAAGAAATCCATCGGCGACATATACATTAGCGATAGGACAAGCACTTTACAGATAGAGAAGAGATATCTCTCGAAGACCGAGGACGGATTGTCCAAATGTGACGTGAACGGGAAATCCATCAAACTCTGGAAGATATCCGAGATCGAGGGATTGGAGCTCAAACACACACTGGAGGATGAACCATCACCGAAGGGAGATGGTCATGATAAGGTTCGCAAGGATGACAGAGGGACACATGGCGGACACAGGGGTGGACGCCGTGAAGACACTCGTGGCGACAGAAGGGAGCACACAAGGCGTTCTCCTAGGGATGATGGGGATCGTAAAAGAGATTACCATAAATCCCGTAGTGATGATCCACAGAGGAGGGTGCGTCCGAGATACGGTGACCGCAGGGACGGACCTAGGAGACAATCCGACCGTTCATACGGTGAACGTAGACGTAACGATGATGGTAACAGGGATTCCCGCAGATCATACGGCTCCCAGAGGAACGATTCACGCGGATCGAGGGATGGCAGGTCACGCGACTCAAACCCACGCGATAGATTCCAGAGGCCGAGAAGGTCAGGAAGATACTGAAGGCGATCGAATTGGATGTCACGAAGGATCTGGAGGTGATGTTGGGGGATCCTAAGAAGGCCATCAAGTCGATGATGGTCCCTCTCATCGTTTCATATCTCGTGGTCCAGTTGAACATATTCGCCGACATGTCATGGTGCAGCGGACTAGGCTCGAATGCGAGTTCCGCCGTATCATCCATATTCCCGATCTATTGGATTATCTCAGGATTCGGCATAGGCATAGGTGTGGGTGCATCCACATCCATAGCAAGATATCTAGGCAGGGATGACAAGGCATCAGCGGACAGTGTAGCGACACAGACGATGGTCCTCGCTATATTATTCGGAGTAGTGGTGACACCGACCCTCCTGTTGGCGATGGATCCGATGATAACATGGATGGGCATCGGCGATATCAGGAAGGAATGTGCCGATTACATCATACCGATGGTCTGGAGCAGCGTCATATTGATCGTCAACGGTGCCATCACAGGTGTCGTCAGAGCCGAGGGTGCCGCGAAGAAATCCATGGTGATCCTGCTTTCGGCCGCTATATTGAATATTATATTGGACCCCATACTGATATATGTCCTCGACATGGGCCTTCTGGGAGCAGGCTGTGCAACAGCAATCTCCACAGCCATCTCCACTGCGATAGGATTGTATTGGTATCGCAGGAAGATGATGTACATCGACATATCGTTCAAGGGTTTCCGCGTTAACATAAAGCAGATGAAGGATGTCCTCTTCGTCGGTATACCGCGTGTCACGGAATCAACGTTGATAAGCATCATGTCCTTGATACAGCGTTTCCTCATCGTTCCTGTGGCAGGGATGATGGGTATCGCATTCTACAACGTACCGTGGAGATACGTATCCATAGCGATGGTGATCTCCCAAGCCGCAGGTTCCGCATTGATACCCGTATGTTCTGCGGCATTAGGGCAGAACGATAACGTGAAGGCTGAGGCCGGATACAGATATTCCTTCCGCATAACCGTGGCAGTCATGACCATTATGGCCGTTTTCGTATTCATTTTTGCAGATTATCTCGTGTTACCGTTTGCATTCTCTGATTCGATGGTACAATACAGGGAGGAATTCGCCCACGGATTGAGGATATATGCATTGTTCTTCCCCTTCATGGGCATGGTCGATATAGGGTCGTCGATACTGCAATCACTCCGTATGGCGCAGATGTCCATGGTCATGGCCTTCATCAGGAACGGGTTCCTCGTCGTTCTGATGTTATTCGCCCATACTATGGATGACTTCTATTGGCAACTGTTCGCCACCGAGGTGTTAGGCGGGATGACCATGATGGCGATGGCGACATACGAGTTCCGCAAGTACAAACGCAAGCGTATGCTCATAGGCGTTTGATGCAATCGTTTTATCAATCTGTTGCATATCCTCCCATACCGGTGTTCGCATGAAGTTGGTACTTATCAGGCACGGAGAGAGCGTATGGAACAAAGAGAACCTTTTCACAGGTTGGACCGATGTGGACCTATCCGATACCGGTAGGAAGGAGGCCGCTGAGGCCGGAAGGATACTGAAGGCGGAAGGGTTCGATTTCGATATCTGTTACACATCATACCTGAAGAGGGCCATACACACGTTGAATCTCGTATTGGAGAGCATGGACAGGGAATGGCTACCTGTATTCAAGACATGGAAACTCAACGAGAGACACTATGGTGCGTTGCAGGGATTCAATAAATCCGAGACTGCGGAGAAGTACGGCGAGGAACAGGTCAGGCAATGGAGGAGATCATACAGCATCAGACCTCCTGCATTGGATGAGAAGGATGAGCGCAATCCTACTTTCAGCCCTATGTTCAGGGATGTGGATAAGGATCTTTTACCTTTGACGGAATGCCTCGCGGATACCGTGGATCGTGTCGTACCGTTCTATCTCTCGGAGATAGTCCCGAAGATGAAGGATGGCAAGAGGATATTGATAGCTGCGCACGGGAATTCTCTCCGCGCGTTGGTGAAATACATCGAAGGAATATCCGACGATGATATCGTCGGAGTGAACATACCTACAGGAGTACCGTTGGTGTATGAGTTTGATGACGATCTCAAACTGATCTCCAAAGGATATCTCGGCGATCAGGATGCCGTCAACGCTAAGATGACGTCTGTCGCGGATCAGGGTAAGAAGAGATGAATTAATGATGATCACCAGGGGGATCTCCCCCAAGTGACCCTCGGTTTCAAAGGCCTTATTTCTTGGCCATCTTTTTCTGGAGTTTCTCGAGTTTCCTCTTAGCTTCGCTGTCGCCGTTGGTTGCAGCCTTCTCAAGTTCTGCCGCCTCTGCCTTCTGTTTCTGCTTGTTCTTCTCGAGTTGTTTCTTGCTCATCGGCATGAGTATCATCCATCCATAGAACGTTCCCATATATACGGGGTTTCACAGGATGCAGAGATGTTCGAGCAATACCTTCAATCCGATGACGATCAGGATACACCCTCCAGCGAACTCCGCTTTGTTGCTATATCTGTTCCCGAAGATGCCACCGATCCTTACACCGATCATGGAGATTATCATCGTTATGATGCCTATCACAGTTACGGATGTCAATATGTCCGATCCATCCATCGCAAGCGATATCCCAACGGCCAATGCATCTATGCTCGTAGCTATGGCCAATAATAACATCACTTTGAAACCGATATCGTCGTTAACACTATCGTTCTCATCGAATGATTCCCTGATCATGTTGATACCGATCGCCGCAAGGAGTGCGAACGCGATCCAATGGTCGATATTCTTGATATATCCATGGAATGACGAACCGAGAAGATATCCTATCGCGGGCATGATGGCCTGGAATCCTCCGAACCATAACCCGATGATGAGCATGGATCTGAACGAAGGTCTCCTCATCGCCAGCCCTTTGCATATGGAAACGGCGAAGGCATCCATAGCCAATCCGACGGCTATCAGGATCAGCGATATGGGACCCATAGGTCTCGCATATCCAACATGTTAATAAGCATTGAGTGGGCCCGGCTGATACCAGCCGGGTAAAGGTTTCACATCTTCTTCATACCGACAGTGAATATGAGGTATATCGCGATAGCGAAGAGCAATGCGGCTACGCTTATCTTCCAATCCTCGGATATGTCGTACAAGAAGATAGCAAGTCCGACAGCGACGGTAATTGAACCTAACCATATCGCTGAACCCGATTCGGATGTGCCCATCTGATCCACCTTCTTGTTCTTGAACAAGGATGACAACAGAAGATACACACCGAAGATCATCAGTGCGACACCCAATATGGTGACGACACTCATATCGATGGACCATGCCAAGAGGGCGAATCCTACGATCAGGATGAATACGGCAAGACCAAGTCTGTTCCACTCATTAGTGCTTGTGGTCATATGTCATCGTTATGGACCTTTCGATACAAAAATATGTGTCTCAGAGGTGGATTATCGTGGCTTTCTTGTCAGATAACCTGATCTTGAGGTCCTTCGATCTCCTTATCTCTCCATCTACGGTGTAGGTTATGTCGGAGTTGCCACTTATGTACATATCCTTCGTCTTCAGAGTGGTGGCATTGGGTTGTTTGCACACCCATGATAACTTCGTTGCGAGAAGATTCATGAAAAGACGGAACTTCCCGAGATAGGGGCACAACAGTATCTCGAGACAACCATCGTCCACTTTGGACTCACATGTCATCTTCAGTCCGTTGCACGTGGTCCTTACGTTCTGGAGCGCAGCGATGAGATAATTCCCTTCGACGATGGCATTCTCAGTGCAGACGCGCATATATTCGGGAACATACACTTTGAGCGCTTCGATGATCGGTTTGAGATATCCGTTGCAACCGAGCTCTTCCTTGATCTCTATCGTCTTTATGGACAATCCTACGAAAATACTCTGTACGAACACGTACTTCTCATTCAATTCCCAAAGATCGGTCGTACTCGTCTTCATGCCTTCGATCGTTCTCAGGAGTTCTTTTCCCGTCTTCGGACAATCGAACGTCTTTGCGAAATCATTCCCGGAACCGAATGGCAGTATTATGTACGGTTTATCAAGGCGATATGTTGCGTTGAACACACGATTGACCGTACCGTCCCCTCCTGCCACGACGATTATATCAGCATCGGTGGAGAGTGCGGTTATAGCCTCTAGACTCTCGTCAGTCAATTCGTAGTAGTTGAAATCTAGGCCAGCCTCTTCGACGGTCTTTACGATCTCAGCCATATCCTCACGGTATTTTCCGTTGCAGGATTTCGGACAATAGAACATCTCTAGCCTCATCGTTTCGGACCTATCATTCAATCATCGTTTTTATTAGTAACGTTCATTTGTAAGATATATCGGCTAGGAACCATCTTTTTTTGTAGATGTCGATGAGGGGATGCGTCAGTACAATCACAGCATGTTCGTTATGTGATGTATTTTGAAGATCTGTATCGTTGAATGAAACCTCTATAACAAAGTGAGTAATCAAAAAAGGCAAATCTATATCTTCAGATCCTATGTCCTGTAGTAATACAGTACATGTACAAATCATTGCTAAATTGGCGCCTTTTTTTATTCGTTGCCATGGCAGTTGTAGATTTTGAAAATGATCGTTTTGAATGGAAAGAAGTCTGGAAGATTGAGTATCTCAGACCCATTGCAGCATTTCATAATACTGGCGGAGGTAGATTACTTGTTGGAAGAACAGATGATGGAGAGTACGTGGGCGTTAAAGATCCAAAAGGCATTGCCAAATCAATTTCTGATACAGTAATGAATAAGATGCATTTCCAAGTCTTTGTCAATATAGATAATATCGAAGGAAAGGACTGCATTATTGTAGATGTCCCGCCAGGAAATAGGATGGTCGATCTTGATGGCAAGTTCTATGTTCGTGTGGGTAATACGGTACAAGCTCTCGAAGGGGAAGATTTAAGAGAGGTTCTTTTGAATGAAAAAGGCTTACAATGGTTGGATGCTCCTTGTGAAATCGACATAGGCGATCTTTCCAAAGAAGCAATTTCATTTTTCATATCTAAGGGAAAGGAGTCAGGCAGAATCCCGATATCTGTTGATGAAAATGATGTCAGCGGGGTGCTCAATAGATTCAATCTTATGACATCAGGTGTCCCAAATCTTACTGCTGCAATCCTTTTTTCGGACAATCCTCAGGCATATTCGCGTGGAGCCTATCTGAAGATAGGTCTTTTCGATGGGAAAGGATCGCTTATCCGTAAGACCTACGTCGAGGGGCCATTAATTATGATTCCCGACAGGGCGATGGATAAGTTACTGGCTTCATATGTGCCGCCTATGTACATGTATGATGGGCCTAGCGTATCAAGATATAACCACTATGATTATCCAAAAGATGCGTTGAGGGAAGTAATCCTTAATGCACTCATGCACATGGATTATAAGAAATCTCAACCAGTGACGATATCGATTCGTCCAGATGAATTGGAGGTATTTTGTCTGGGGGGTCTGCCTGGTAGCATGACTGTAGACAAGTTGTTCAAAAAACATCATTCAGTAAGGCGTAATGAGGCTTTAGCCAGAATGTTCCATGTTGCGGGATTTGTAGAGGCATGGGGTCAAGGAATTGCAAAGATTATTGAATCTTGTGAGAGCAATGGTAACAAGATTCCAATATTCCTTGAAGACCAAGGTGGGCTGTCCGTTGTCATGTTTCCTAATATCTTAGAGGCTGAATTATCTCACATGAATGAAAAGTATTCAGATTCAATAACTGTTTCTTTGTTGAGATTGATTTGTGAAGATCCAAAATTATCAGCGAATTCTATTGCAAAACTATTGGGCATCTCCGAAAGGACAGTTCGTTCACGTCTGAAAAATCTCCGTGAAGATGGTATTATCGATAGAAAGGGTAGTGCTAAATCTGGAAAGTGGATATTGATTGAAAAATAATTCTCAAATTAACCTGCAATTAATGCCGGTAAGTAATTTTTTCATAGCAGAATTTGCAGGTTAAAAATACTAACGGTGATCAAATCGACATTTATCACTACTTATGGTTAAATCACATATTGTGGATTCTGAACTTTGAAACGCTCATCTAATCTGGATTTACCCTGCAATTTACCCTGCAATTTACCCTGCAGATCAATATGCCAGCAAATGATCATTTTCATAGCAAAATTTGCCTAACAAATTCATCATTCGCTCACATTTATCGAGAACTCCCCATATGTCTTCCAACACATCGGATCGATACGGATCACGTATGTCGCGTGTCATCAATCTTATATTTTGAGTTCTGGATGCATCATTCATGAAAAGCAGGACAAAGGCGAATATCATCGTGAGTCTGATAACGCTCGTGATAGTATTGGCCATGATGGCGCCTGTACTATCGGTGTTCGTCAAGATCGATAACGGAATACATCTCACGGCGGACATAGAGTTAGGCGAGGAAGCGATCTTCGAGGTCGATGGGAACACTCCCAAGGATTCATTGGTGACCAACCTATCGAATTCGTATGATAGAGGAGGGAGGTTCGTCGAGTACGGCACCAAATCCGAAGAGATGGTCGATTCGAGCGATGCTTCGGACATCGCCGATCGTGCACTAGCAAGCGGAGAGACGCCCATAACAGTGAAGGATGTCGACGGAAACATCGTGAGGGTGTACATGGTGGATGAGTCCACGGACGATGATAAGATCATCACTATGACCATCCGCACTTCTGAACTAGCAGCCAAATACACGATCCCCGAGCTTAAATTGTACTTCGAGAAAGGCGAGTTCACATCGATGACCGATTCGAGGGTCGATGTGAACAAAGGTATGATCAAAATGACGATCTCAATACCGATGGCATCATTCCTTGTGATGCAGGCCATGGGGTGCAATGTCGTGATGTGCTTCAACATAGAGTATCTTTTCTTGATGTCATACAGCATGACAGGCGATCTCGGTAACATGACCGGTACGGATGCAACGATCAGCATCGGTGCAGGTGTCGAGACGGTGACAGTATCCATGGGAGATGCATCATCGGCTGTGAGGGATGCCATGAAGGGCATTGACGGTTCTGAGATCAACGGAGTGAAGATATCGTCGAAGATCGTCGGAGATAACGCGACCATATCCTTCGACCTTAAAAATTTCAACAATCTCTCATCAGCCCTCAAGGATATGCTTGACAGGGATGGGAAGATAACGTTCGATTATGATGGAAGTTCGTTCACCGTCGAGAGCGATCAGGCGAAGGAGATAATCAAACTCCTCGAACATCTGGAGGGAGTGGTCACATGAATGATGTGAGCAAAGCACAGGAGTTCAAGGCCGTGTGCGTCTATGGTAGTGTCATAAGAGGCATCATAGCGGCCCTATTCGCATTGCTGATATCGGTCATCATACCGAAGATGTTGGCGGATATGCTCACCGAACCCACATCGATAAGATCGTTCGTAGCGTTGTTCGGTGTCGAGGTCGATCTCACGTCAGTGGAGGATTTCCTTACGAGATCCGATATGGGCGGCCTCATAGGCGTGTTCAACAGGGCATGGATCACTGGTATCCTCCTTGTGCCATTGTGTTTCTTCAAGGGATTCTACAGGAAAGGTAACTATGGCCGTCTGTTCTTCTCGATAATCGTCGCGGTGTATGGTGTCATAAGATACATCATAATCATGAACTACGGCGATCTCTCGGATCTGATGACTCTCATGTTGACGTTGAACGGGCAGTCCGTGACATTGAACATAGGCATGATGTTCACTGGTGCGTTGATCGTGGCGATCGTCCTCCGTCTTTTGAAGGTACCCAAGGAATACGGTTCTTACAAGGACGAACGCGAGGACTTCATCGAATCCAAGAGGGACAAGGAACGCATGCAGATCTTCTTCGAATGATCCATTTCGCCCCCTTTCCAAGGGGGCTATGGATCTACATTACGATATAAACATATCTTAATCTAGAAATCATTAAATATAATTTATCCTCTAGTACGTGACATGGGGTCAGAATATCTTACGGCGATGGAGGAATTCGATATCAATCTCCACACATCTTGCGAGAGAGAATGGGATGTAGAGGAGGAGATCCTGATGTTGGATCCTCTCTTCAAAGAGATGATGTTGGGTTCTGATGATCGTTTGAGGGGTACGCATAACATCTCATCGGATGGGATCGGTCATCTGGTAAGAAGAGTGCCGATAAGGATCACTGTGGGGCGATCGGATGTTGCCGGATTATGAGGATCTGAGATTGGATCACGATCTGATGGAGATGATGTGCGAGATACGCAGGATGGACAATGAGATCGGAGAGATCATATTGACGTCAGGCGAGATGGTGACATGGGTCGATGAGGTCATAGATACAGAGATACAAGCGTATGAGAAGGGCGGATACGATGAACCGCCTGGTCTTAGGGATGCATATCATGTCGCAGGCCTATTCGTCCTTCCGTGGGATCCGGAGGAGGTGTGTGAGCTGGATTCATACATAACAGGGGGAGATGTACCAGATGTACCAGATGGGATGGAGGATCTCTTGGATTGGGTCAACACATCACCTTATGATCAATTCGTGACGGCATCAGTGTTCCTGTCAGAATCGGAAGAACTCGAAGGTTTGGATCGCATGACAGCATGGTCATTGTTCCGCGCGCTCCTGTACAATACAGGATTAGAGAACATAGGCTCATGCAAGATATATGACAAGATCATCGAAGGGTACGATGTCACCAGCGGTAAGGTCCAAGGGGAGAGGGATCGTCAATCGATCATCAGGGATGTGACGACAGCGATCCATGAATCATACAAGGAAGCTATCGATGCCTATCGCGACATGGACATCTCCAAGGACTTGGACGGGAATGAATTGTCATTCATCAGGAACTCACGTTCATGCAGAGGTTCATTCACGGTACAGGACGCATCGTCATGGACGAACGGTCTCGAGGATCAATCCATCAGGAGTAAATTGTCAAGATTGACAGAATTAGGTCTCTTGACGAAAGAGGGTCGCACGAAAGGGATGAGGTTCAGATACAACGATCCTTTCGAGGATGTGCGCAGGGATGCAGAACAACGTTTTATTGAGGAATGCGGTGATTTCTCATTCACAAAAGGGAAATGATGTATCGGGGATGATGATGAGCAAAGAAATGACGAATGATGCACGCACGATCAATGATGCTATGGAGCTCGTGAAAGAGTTCTGTGAGGAGAGGGATTGGGATCAATTCCATAATCCGAAGGATCTTGCGATAGACATGGCCACAGAATCGGCCGAATTGCTTGAACTATTCAGATTCAGGACCAATGAGCAGTGCATGGAGATAATGTCAGATCCTTCAAGATCAGAGGACATCAAGGACGAACTTGCTGACGTGTTCTATTTCGTACTGAGATTCGCTCAGAAGAATGGGATCGATCTCTATGAAGCACTCTCTCAGAAGATAGATAAGAATCGCAAGAGGTATCCGATCGATAAGAGCAAGGGTTCCAACAGGAAATATGATGAATTCTGATAGTTTGTCTTGACAGAAGGATGCAAGCATTCACAATAATACATCAGTTACCATATAAGTAGCATATACCAAGAATATTGTAACCGCTCATTCATATGACGGATAGACTGACCTATGAGAACATAAGCCCCCAGGTCAGGAAGTTCGCGATGGTCGGACTAGCCCTAGGTATGCTTGTGGCATGCATGGACGGAACCATCGTCGGAACGTGTGCGAATGTTATCAGCAAAGACCTTGGTGGCGAAGAACTCTATTCGTGGATGATCACGACATATCTGCTATGTGAATCGGCAATGGTCCCCATCGCAGGTAAGATGTCCGATCGTTATGGAAGGAAACCATTGTTCTTGATCGGACTCATTCTTTTCGCTGCAGGTTCAATATTCGCGGGACTATCGAATTCGATGCTGATGTTCATCATATGCCGCGGGGTGCAGGGACTCGGAGGAGGGATCCTCATGCCTGTTGCGATGGCCTCTGTAGCGGATTTCTACTCACCCGAGGATCGCGGAAAGGTCCAAGGTGCTCTTGGTGCCGTGTTCGGGGTCGGAAGCGGTATCGGACCTCTTGTGGGAGGTGCCTTGTGCGAGTACATCAATTGGCATTGGGTGTTCTTCATCAACATCCCGATAATCTTGGTGTGCATCCTATTCACAGTCAAGAAATTCCCTGAGCGTAAAGCAGATACTTCAAAGAAGATCGATTATGCTGGAATCACCGTCCTCACACTGATAATCCTTGATGTTCTGTTGTACTTCCAGTGGATCAGCGGGGAGATGGAATTCATCAGCGCAAGATCCATCGGAATGATCATCATTGGAATCATCCTATCGATATTGTTCGTTTCGATCGAGAGGAGAGTTGAGGATCCCGTACTTGCACCTAAGTTGATCCATAGTCCGACGTTCGTGAAAGCATCGACCTACATGTTCATCATGGGACTTGCCATGATCGGTACACTGACATTCATAGCAATGTATATGCAGCAGATATTCGACATCGGAACGATGGAATGCGGACTCTATCTTCTGCCAATGGTCGTCGGAATGATGATCACATCCATGGGGAGTGGGATATTGGTCAATAAAACTGGATACAGAGGGTGGATCGTAGCAGGTTCGGCACTCATCATGGCCGCCCTTCTGTTGATGTATACTATGGGTTCAGACCCGAACAAGATGCTCTTGTTCGTATATCTGTTCATATTCGGATTAGGACTCGGTTGTGTAAACTCCACCGTGATGATCTCGGTCCAGAATCACACATCGATCGAGGACATGGGGATGACGACATCGGCCGTTAGTCTTATGAGGAACGTGGGGTCGACCGTTGGAACTGCGTGTTATTCACTGGTCATCGCAAGTCAGATGAATTCCAAATTCGCTGACAGCATCTATTCCTTTGTGAACGATATATTCAATTTCAACGGTACAGGACTCATCGCTTTGAGGTATATCCCCGGATTCGACATCCCGGGGCAGGCCACTCTTGCCGAGACGATCGTTGAGATATTCGGGACTTCAGTATGTGCCGCATTCCTGTTCGGAGGACTGATCTACATCGTTGCTTTGGTGATTTCATTCACCATGGATAAGAAGTATACAGTCTCTGAAGACGAGAATGGACATTGAATCCGTTCAAACACATTTGATGATATCTTGGCCCCATTTGGGGCCGGATTTACATTTCATTTCAAATTTAATGATTCTAAACGGATCATCGAATGTATTCAACTGTTTGATCACGCGGCATTCGATCTTCTATAGATATATTGAACACTAGTGCGTAAATACGCATTAGTATTCAATACAATTATATCTTTTCAATTCTTCCATCATATCGATATGGAGATAGCAAGGGATCAATACCTGAATGAATTGGATTCACGCAGATGGAATGGGATGGTAAAGATCATCACTGGCATCAGAAGATGCGGAAAATCATACCTCCTGTTTAATCTATTCAAGGATCGTCTTTTGTCAGAAGGGATCGATCCTGGAGATATAATAGAGATAAGGCTCGATGAGATAGATGCTGTTTCTCTAAGGGATCCAATATCATTGTATGAATATGTGAGATCACGCACCTTAGATGGAAGGAGAAGATACGTATTCATCGACGAGATACAGATGGTGTCTAAGATCAAGAATCCGCACATCGAAGGCGGAGAGGACATAACTTTTTACGAAACTCTCAATAGCCTCCTCAATACTGGATATCTGGACCTGTATGTTACTGGAAGTAATTCCAAAATGCTTAGCTCCGATGTCCTCACCCAATTCCGTGATCGTGGCGATGAGGTTCGCATACATCCGCTATCATTCTTCGAGTATTTTTCAGCCAAAGGCGGGGATAAGCAAATCGCATATCGTGATTTCCTCACATTTGGTGGTATGCCTCGCATCCTGTCCTTGAATTCAGATAGGGAAAAAGCGGATTATCTCAAAAGACTGTTCACTGAGACCTACATAAGAGATATCAGAGAAAGGCACAACATCGAACATCCTGAAGTGCTTGAAGGAATAATTGATTTCATCAGTTCTAACATCGGTTCATTATCCAATCCTAGGCAGATCGCATCTCATTTCAAGAATGTCAGCGAAGGGACAGTGAGGACATACATCGATTATCTGAAGGATGCATTCCTTTTTTCCGAATCACAGCGTTATGATGTCAAAGGGAAGAGGTACTTCTCATATCCGCAGAAATATTACTGTGAGGACTTAGGCCTTCGTAACGCTCGCCTTAATTTTAGACAGCAGGAGCTGACTCATCTGATGGAGAATGCGATATACAATGAATTGCGCATACGCGGTTATTCGGTTGATGTCGGTGTAGTCACATTGAACGCTAAGGATTCTGAGGGGAGATCGATCCGTATACCGAAGGAGATCGACTTCATAGCGAACAGATATGAAGAAAAGGTCTACATCCAATCTGCATTCGCAATTCCAGATGATGTGAAGTTGCATTCCGAGGTGGATCAGTTCAAACACACTGGAGACTCGTTCAGGAAGATCGTGGTCAGGAACGATGTCGGCAACAGATGGTTCGACGGGAATGGTGTTTTGCACATCAATGTGATCGATTTCATGATGGACAAGGAATTGATTTGAACACTAGTGCGTAAATACGCATTAGTATTCAATATGACGTTGATGCCTTCAGCACTTCCACCCGATTAGAAGTGATCGACGTTATTCAGGTCGTTTTAAAGTTAATCTAAGAGAAGATGTTGGAGTTTAGATTATAATTATGGTATCCAAAATGCGAAATTTATACAAATATTACGTGTATATTTTGCAGATAAAAAACTATTTTACCTATGTAATTAATCTACTTCCCATGGATAGGGATCTTTATACTGAACTTTTGGAATGGAAGGATGATCGCAAACCCCTGATCATCCGTGGGGTGAGACAATGCGGGAAGACCTATCTGATGAAAAAATTTGGAGAGGAGAACTATTCCGCAGTGGCTTATCTTAAATTCGAAGGGAATGAGAGTTTGTGCAGGCTTTTCGATGGGGATTTAGACCCGAAGAGGCTCATTACAGCCATATCTATCCATTTGGATATGGATGTTGAAACAGACACTCTTCTCATATTTGACGAGATCCAAGAATGTGAACGTGCGATAACATCCTTGAAGTCATTCGCGGAGTTAGCACCCGAGTATCATATCATTTGTGCAGGCTCGCTCCTCGGATTGCAAGGAAAAGGATCCTTCCCTGTAGGGAAAGTATCATTCAAGAACCTCTATCCGATGAGCTTCAGGGAATTCGTAAAGGCATCCAACAGAAGGCTCTATGAACACATCATGGGGCCTGGTGAGCCGGATGACATCTCCAGCGGGATGCTGAAGACCCTCAACCTGGAATATCTGGCTGTCGGAGGTATGCCAGAAGCGGTATCCAAATGGGTGGGAACGCGTAGCATGGCTGAGGTGGACAGGATACTGAAGGAGATATCTGAATCGTACAAATTGGATTTTCTGAAGCACGTACCAGATAAGGATATCAAGAAGGTGAACCTGATATGGGATTCTATTCCGTCGCAGCTGGCGACGGAGAACAAAAGATTCTTTTTCGGACATGCGGTCAAGGGGGCGAGATCCAAGGACCTGGAGGATTCCCTCCAATGGCTCTCCGATGCTGGAATGGTGTACAAGGTGTCGAAGGCGGAGAGGATAGGTATTCCCTTATCATCATTCCTGTCGAACAATTTGTTCAAGATTTATATGATGGACGTCGGTATTCTGAGGTATAAGGCAGGTGTCTCTGCGGCTCATATCATGGAAGATAGATTGGATCCCCTCTTCAAGGGCGGAATGATAGAGAATTATATCATGTGTGAACTCACAGCTTACGGCCATGCGGGAGAGGGATACTGGGGTTCGGGCAATCAGGCAGAGGTAGATTTTCTCCTCACGACCGATTCGGGCATAATTCCCGTCGAGGTTAAGAGTAAGGAGAAGTATCGTGCGACTAGTCTCAAGGAGTACATAGATAGATACTCTCCTGCCAGGGCGATAGTGATCTCCAGCAAAGATTATGGCATCAATGGCACTGTGGTTACCGTTCCGATGTACTTAATATGGATTTTGCATCAAACCACAAAATCGAGTTATCCTGTCAAAGTTAGATGTACGGGTCCTGTGCCTGAGCAACGACGACGTTACATCCCATGTTCGTCAACACCCAATGTGTTTCGAACGTCTTCGTGGAATTCTCGATCAGGAACCACGCCTCATGGCCACGGAGGGCCGTGGCCAATGTTGCCATTGCCTCAGGCGTGGACGCCTGAGAATGGAATTCCTCATTGAATCTCTCAAGGAATACGACGTTCTTCTCATTCGGTTCACCATCGCCAGCATAACTGGCGAAACACACTGCTTTGGATTTGTGTAGATCCATTCCGATAGCTATTTTCATCTCGTGCTCTCCTTTCTCTGCAAAAATAGTCCGAAGAGCACGGATCCGATATCGAACAGGATTATATCCTTGATTTCAGTTGTCGTTATCGCTCGTGCGATTCGGATTGGTTTTGCAACATCTGTATGCACGAGCTCTTGTTTTAATCGGGCGGCCTTCTGATATCTCCTGTGAAAGATGTACCCTCTGTCATGGCTTCTCACAATATTGCTAAGGGGTTTCGTAGAGGATTTACGAGATTCGCACCATTTTTGGGTCTTATGATGGCGCTACGCGCATGCTCTCGCCCATATGGCAATATAATTTGTATGAAAAATTAAACGTAATTAAATTTTTTTAATAAAAAAAA